>Ga0181344_1000066_pt1 | contig 45696 bp, 45 predicted proteins | sample Su13VDMLBDD_FD_130098 | JGI IMG/M metagenome (GOLD analysis project Ga0181344, IMG submission 130098) | Freshwater viral communities from Lake Michigan, USA - Su13.VD.MLB.D.D | ecosystem: Environmental > Aquatic > Freshwater > Lake | place: USA: Michigan | collected 2013-07-15
AAGATGACCACTACTAACAGCCTAAACGACATCAAGCGCGCTTTGATGTTCTTGTGCCAAAACGAGCAGTACCTTGAGATGCATGGCGCACAATAATTGGTGTCTTTGAAGACACCGACAAGCGGGAATGGTTCAAGCGGGGGTTCGAGTCCCCCGCCCGCAACTAACAACTTAAAATCAAATACAATGGCTTACTTAAACACATTTATCGACGACAACAAAATCGTAACTACTATGCCCGCTCAAGGTCGACTCGCTGAGATGGGCTTTACAATTGAGCGAAGAAACAAAACGTCTCGCATCAATTCATCAACTTTGACCATAGAGGTGACCGATGAGTTATATGCTGTGTACTACAGCCCAAACCCCGACGAGTACGACTACGTTCCCTCAGTATTGGTGAGCAGTACAAAGTACATCGACGGCAAGCTAGTCGAGCAGTTCAATCATGAGGTCCTATCTGATGAGCGCAACTACATGGACCTACTCAGCGAGGGCAAAAAACTTAGCGACATCACAGCGATGCACAAGGTAGGTTTTGAAATCTTCATGTGCGACCTATCCGACAACGAGACATTGGTAGCACTAAGTACTGAGGATGACATCAAAAGCGCTTGGAAAAAAATACACTACGGCAGCGAGCACTGCATGGCGGGTCAGTTCATGCTTAGATTAGTCACCCCCGTAGGAGTTAATTAATAAACATAAAACAATACATAATCAATAAAAACCAATAACACCATGAAAAAAGGAATCGTTTACCAAGTAACGGGCGAGTATGCCCGCGGAGAAGTTCAAGGCTACCACAGCAAGCCCGACCCCTTGTTCTTGAACAAGCAAGCAAGTAAGGTGGATGTGGCGAGTTTAAAGAAACGCCAACAGCAAGACGTTCTCATCTTCAACGCTGAGGGCATCGAGTCTAAGTTCACCATTGGCTTTGAGGTCGAGAAGACATCGCTTAGTCGCGGCGCTGTTCGTGAGTACGAATTGTTTTGCGGCTTTGAGCGCGACGGGTCATGCGGATACGAGGCCGTAACGCACATCTTACCTTTGTTGCCTCCGTCTACATGGCGCACTAAGGTCTACGACATGATGCACAAAGCCGAGCGAATCATCGACGATAGATACAGCCCGTCGGACTCGCGCTGTGGTGGTCACATCACCATTGGCGTCGAGGGGTGGGGTGGCGATGACATTCGCGAGAGAGTTCGCAAGTTCAGCGGGCTCATGTACGCAATGTTCCGTCACCGCTTAAAGAACGGCTACTGCAATCACAATATGCGTATGCTTGAGCATGACCCGTACAATATGCATCGCAAGTACCAAGTTGCTTTGGTCAAGGGCTGCACATTGGAGTTCCGCTTGCCGTCACGCATCGAGTCGGTCAAGCAGATGATGCGCCGTTACGAGTTCATGTATGCGCTGTTGGATGTGGCTATGAACAAGCCTAACACATCGTTCAAGAAGTACGTGACGGACATGAAGCCTTTGCTCATGGCCATGTACGACGGCGATGAGGCCAAGGTCGCTAAGGTGAGCGAGTTAGCTGTTCACTTTCAGCAGTACATCAATACGGGTGAGAGACATCAAGACATTCTTGAGTTCACTCGATAGGTAGAGGGTCGCAGCGGGGGTTCGACTCCCCCGCTACCTACTAAATGGTGTCTTTAAAGACACCGAGTATCCACAATTTAAACTAAACACAATGCACCCTAAATTCAAAACACTAGACAAGAAAGCACAGCAATGGATTGTAAACAAAGCGCAATGGCTTTTAGAAACGGATAGCTTTTTTATCGGCATGACCGAGGAAGTTGGTAAGGACAAGGCTCTTCAATCAGCTATTGGCACAGCCACAAACATACACTTAAAGGCATCCTTTCACAATAAGTTTGGACAAAGAGAATTATAGTATCCACAATTTAAACTAAACACAATGACGAACAGAGAACTAATCGAGAAACGCATCCCCTATCCGATATCGGAGATGGTGATGAGAAACGCCATGTTGGGTTACAGCCTACAATGGCTTGAACTAGAAAACTATAACGGATATGCGCATAAACTTTTAATTGGCGCTTTCGTATTTTCAGACACCCCCGAGGGCGCTGACTTTTGGTACAACTTAAGAGATAAACTTGAAGCAAAGAACTTATGACAAACATACAGATAATACACAAGTACTTACCTTACCCGCTATCGGACATGGTATTTAAAAACGTACTTAACGAACACGACCACGAATGGCTTAACAGCGACAGCCTTAATTTTTTACAATGGAACGGAAGAGTTAAGATGTACCACATCATCAATCACTCATTCACTTGGGAGTTCTCAATTGAGGGTGATGAGTTTTGGAGAGACGTATACACTAAATTTATTAATAAAGACCTATGAGACAGAATCAACTAAATGCGTTTGAAGCTTGGATAAGCGATGGAAACGCGCAAGTAATTGACGGCGCTTGGAGTACACAAGATGCCATGTGGACAAACCGAATAGAGAGCAAGGGGCAGCTATTTGGCTACTACCTACGCGAGTTCTTCGGTGTGACCCCCGCGCAGTACGTGTTCACCGAGGTGTTACCTTACATGGACGTAGTAAGTGAGCGCGAGTACGTGTTAAAGTACAGATACGCATCCAATTGGATTGTGGACCTATTCATGACCTTACGCGCTGCTGAGTTCGGTCAGTACGCATCATGGCAAGGCCTATCCTTTACGTCGGGCGGCGCTGAGTTCCGCATCGAGAAAGAGAACGGGCGCTTTGGTAAGTACGGGCGCTTACACATCACCCTTACCGACTATGATTGTGCGGGTGACTTTCTCTCCAAGTAGGGAGAGAGTTGATAGTGAGAGAGGGCGGGGCTGTGTCTTTAAAGACACCCGCTCGCTCTTATTTAGAATCATTTTAAATTAACAGAATCTATTGCATTGTAATAGAATTGTAGTACCTTTGTAATCCAATAACACAATATAACATGAAAAATCTAATTATCCTTAAAGCAGTGACCTTGTTCGGTCTTATCTTGGCTACGGCCATTCTTACCTCATCATGCGGCAGTACTAAGTACGTCAAGTGCGACGCGTACAAGACGCAGTACCCTAAACTTAAGGCAGAGCGCCACCATGGTCGTCACATCAAATGCGACGCATACAATTAATAACCTATAAAAACAGAACGACATGAACATTGATTATTCAATTGAATTAGCAAGCACATTAGCACACGACCGAACTTTTTATGAGTCGGGAGATATCTGTAATAATGAGAACGATATGTACGAAGACCCGTTAGCGGGAATTACTACATACAGGGAAGAAATACAAGAGCGCTTCGATAATTGGTACGACTACTACCTAAGTAAAATAACAAAACATAACGCACAATACTAAGAATATGAATCCACTAATCAAATACGAAATCATGGAAGCCATGATAAATTATGTAGCTAACGCGAGCGCTGACGGATACGGACAGCTTAAGACAATGGATGTTTACGCTGTGTTCGGAGACCGCACTAAAGAGTTCCTTGAGTACCTTGAGAAAGACCCAATCATCAAAGTGAGCACATACGGATGGACATACGGAACGTACAAAGGTATCGGTGGCCTACATGACATCCAAGATGGTTTATTGCGCACTAAATGCCAAGAAGCTTGGGCAAATAACAAAAGCAGAACTAGAAATCTAAACCAATGGTAAGAGTATACTTCGAGAGAGGTCTTCACGCGGACCTTGTAGCTGTGTTCATGGATGAACTAACCTACCAACAATGCGTACCCGCTTTAGAGCGCCTATGCAAGGACATGGGATACGATAGCTTAACGGAGTCTGTAGAGTACTCCTTAGCAACTGAATTAATAATCGATAAAATAAATAAGCTATGACAGAAAAACAGAAAAAAGAGATGGTGCAAGAAATCTTGGACAGAATCATGTACCTCCCGTCGACTAAGAGACGCGACTTCTTAGATATGTTACACGACTCCTTTGAGGAGTACCCATTAGAGTATACCCTCAACGATAGAGGGATGCGAGTATATACTAACCCTAATTTTAAAACAGAACAATCATGTGCGTAATCATCGTAAAAAACAACAACAAGAAAATCGAATCACAAATCCTCAAAACAGCAAGCAGCATCAATCCCGACGGGCTTGGCATCGTGTGGCTTGACACCTATGAGGTATCACACCATCGGTCTACCGAGTACAAGTTGCTCGACACCGAGCGCCCGTTTATCGCTCACTTTCGCTATGCTACCATCGGTAAGATAGGTCTCAGCAACACACACCCGTTCCAATGTGGTGTGCAGTCAGATGAGTGGTTGATGATGAACGGAACTATCTTTGGCCTTGGCAACAAGGATGAGTGCGACAGCAAGGTTCTTGCGCGCAATCTTGGACGTATCAACAGAGCGCTGTGGAAAACAGAGTTAGAGAAGCATAACTCACGCTTCGTTACTTTCAACACGCGAACTAAATCGTATCAGATGTATAATCGCGCAAATTGGGTGCAGTATGACGGCGTTTGGTATTCCAAGGGTAACGTCATCGAGAAGAACTTGGTGGCTGTGTACGGCACGCTCAAGAAAGGTAACTCAAACTATTGGCACTACTTAGCAGACTCTCAGTTTGTTGGTGAGGGCGAGACAGCGGATAAGTATCCGCTCATCGTCAAGGGTTTACCTTACCTCATCAATCACAAGGGAGTTGGCTACAACGTAGATGTAGATGTGTTCAACGTATCTGACGAAGTTCTTAGAGCCCTTGACAGACTCGAGGGTCATCCAAGGTGGTACAAAAGACAAAAGGTCAACATCAAGGTAGGCGCTCAAACGCTTAGCTGTTGGATATACTTCATGGAGGGCATGGACGTCGGACGTGAAGATAAGATACATAAATCTTACAAGCAATCTTTCAAGCACGAGGTGATTACTGCTGATGAGGATGAGGTTGACTTGTTTTGCATGAACTGCTTACATGAGGTAGAGCACGACGAGTTTGACGTGTACTACTGCAAGAGTTGCGGCAGTTGGTTCACTGAGAACGAGTTGCTTGAGTTTAATGGTGTCTTTGAAGACACAGATAGTACTAACGAATTACCATTTTAATTATGAGAAGGTTTGAGAACTTATTGTACCTATTTGTAGGTGCGGGAATAGGGATGCTAATTGCGGCATCCCTTTACGAAAAAGAGATTGAGAAGATACATCATATCGTCGAGATTCCAAAAACAAGTGACATGACAGATGACCTTGATGATAGTGAGAGAGGATATTACGAACACTTATACAACACAAAATGAGACCACAAGACTTAGACATGGGAACATGGGAGGAGTTATTTGACTACATCCTCGAGAGCAAATTGAACGGACAGAGAAAGCAGAGCCTTGAGATATATCAAGCGCTCAGCGAAGCAAAGCGCGTTCACTTTATAGACTACCTAATTGACATGACAGAACATGGGTGGATGTCACCACTTGAATTAGCACAAACAATTAAATTTTACCAACATGAAAGTAAAAATTAACATCGAAAAAGAAATCAGCCGCGAAATTCTGGAGAACATCTTTGTTACGGCTATAGAGGGCGGCAGCAACTATTGGTATTACATACCAAGTAAAGAAAGGAAAGCCATACGTGAGGTTGTAAGCAAAGAAGAAGACCCGTACTTCTCGACAGCATTAATGACCGCTGTGTTGGATAGGGGTTTATCTGTAGACATACACGACGCAGAGGACAACGAAGAGGTTTTAGGAACGCTATCGTTAAGCAGCATCGTAGATGGACTTCAAGGGCTTGCCGACTCAGACAACGCTCAGCATCTAATGGATGAGTTGATGCAGACGGGTGACGCCATAACATCTGACGTTTGCTTTCAGTACATGGTGATGGGTGAAATTATTTTCGGATAATTTGCATATCTAAAACAATTGTATTATTTTTGTAATCTAAACACAGACTATGAACAGACTAAACAAAATCCTCATCGAGGAAAAGACAAGCGGACTCGCTAACAATAGAAGCATTCAAATCATACAGCAAGCCATTGACAAGAAAGAGAAAATCACGTTCAAAGACTTTATTGACTCGGGCGTATTTGTTCCAAGCAAGTTGGAATTTTACAGCGAAGTAGTAAGGTACATGGGTGGGTTGTACATTTTCTTTGATAAGGAATACTACGCTAAGGATGGCAGTGCTACATTTCGCAGCAGTTCGCTAAAAGATGTAGAAAAATGGCTATGGGATAACGTAGCAGATAAAAAAATTAACTCATGAAAAAAAGTGTATTTACCCAATTTGTAAAGATAGTATCGAGTATGTTTGAACTCACACCCGAGCAGCTATTCGAGAACACCAAGAGGCGCTCAGTAACTGAGGCCCGACAACTATTCATATTTCTATGCATTCGACGACAGATACCTATGTGTAACATCATGGATTACTCGTTAGAGTACGGACGCAAGTTCACTTACTCGTCAATCATCAACGCTGTAAGGTACATGGAGCGTAAGGTAGCTGACGACAGAGACTACGTTAGAATCATTAGAGAAATAGAATCCAAAGTAACCAATTAAAATCAAATAACACATGAAAGAACAATCAGTTTTCAAAACGTTGTCCGACGTAAACATCAAGGACAAAATCGAGACCAAGGGTAACGTCAAGTACCTATCGTGGTCATACGCATGGGAGATACTCAAGGCGCACTACCCACAAGCTAAGCGCGTAGTTTATGAGAACCCATCAACGGGACTCAACTACTTTACGGATGGCAACACCGCATACGTCAAGGTTGGTGTAGAGGTTGAGGGTATCGAGAACATCGACTACCTACCTATCATGGACTTCCGCAATCAGTCAATTAGATTGGACAAGCTTACGTCTATGGACGTCAACAAAGCTATTCAGCGCTCGACTGCTAAGGCTATCGCTATGCATGGTTTAGGACTACAGCTATGGACGGGTGAGGATATGCCTGAGATGACTACAGCTAAGCCGCAAGCTAAGGTGTCTTCAAAGACACAAAGTGCTGATGCTGAGACGGGTGAGCCTAAGGAATTACCTACGCTAATGGTTAACTCTGACGACTACCAAAAGGTATTCAAGTACGTTCAAGATAACGCAGCGCTTGGAGCAGAGAAAGTAATCAAGCAGATTGAGCGCAAGTACAAGTTGACTACAATCATTAAGAAAATTTTAATCAAAGAAATAACAAAGTAAACTATGAGTAACGTAACAGAACAACTAAGAAATGACGCTGAGTACTACAAAGGCGTCGGTAAGAACTACCTATCTAACTCGGATATCTCAGCGCTCCTTGGTAACCCCAAGGAGTACGGGGTGGAGAGAGAAGACAACAAGTCTTTTGCTGAGGGTAGATTGTTTCACCAACTACTAATCGAGCCCGATAAGGCTATTGATGCGCACATTGTAGATGCGTCAACGCGTAACACCAAAATCTACAAGGACTACTGCGATGCCAATGGCTTGGACTTCTGTTTGCTTCAGCACGAGGTTGACAGAGTTAAGAGCCTTACTCAAGTAATGAAGTCTAACATCTACTTCTACGATGAAATTTACAAGGACGGCAATCTTTACGAGGAGCCCGCCATTGGAGAGATTAAGGGTATGATGTGGAAAGGTAAGGCTGATATCATTACTGATGAGGTTATCATCGACTTGAAGACTACCTCAGACATCAAGAAGTTTAAGTGGTCAGCTAAGGCGTACAACTACGATAGCCAAGCTTACATCTACCAAAAGCTATTCGGTAAGCCCCTTATCTTCTTTGTAATCGATAAAGAGACTTCTCAGCTAGGTATCTTTCGTCCGACAGAGAACTTTATCTTAGGAGGCGAGCGCAAGGTTGAGAGAGCAATCGAGGTATACAAGACGTACTTTGGTGATGACCCAACTGATGACATCGACAACTACTACATCGATGAGGAACTAGATTAATAACTTTAAAAAAAAGAACAATGAAAATAGAGATAACCCACTACGGACACAAAGCAAGCTACGAGTTTGACAACGACGATGTTGATTTGGAGGACTTGATTTATCACATTGAAAAGCTTATACGATTGACTGGCTACGAATTTAACGGAAGATTAGAAATAGTAAACGAGGAAGAATGAACCAAGAAGACTACTACCGACTCTTACATCTTTTAGCGGGAATTTCTATCGGATACCTAATCTTTATGCTATGAAAAATAGAAATGATAGAAGAGAAGAGATGGCTGCATACGGAACTATGATACTCATAGGTATGCTAGTCATATATTTAGTAATAATGTTGATAACTAGACTATGAAATATCAACAAAATAATTTGATATATGCGTACATATTCTTAATTTTGATGAATGTATTTACAGTGTACTGCATACTAAATTCTTAGTAACCAATTAAATCCAATAACAATATGAAACAATTAAAATTTAACCACGACGCCGACAACTTTCATGAAGCTTTAGGCACAAACGTAGAAAACTTTGCTACAGAGTTAGCAAACTGCGTAAAAGACTTCTCTGATGTTGAAGACAAAACACTAAGTAAATTAGCAGAGAGACTTAATGAGGAATTATCCTACGAACATATCCTTATTCTTGCAACTCGCGAGGTGCATAACACCATCGAAAGATTCAATGAACAAATGATAGAAGATTTATTAACAAAATTAACTAAAGACAATTAATACCATGGAACAGAAAGAAAGAACATTTGCAGACGGATTTATTTTCAAGAGAAGAGAAGACGCGCCCGACTTTGTGGTTGGTGCACTATCCGTAAAAGTTGACGAAGCCATCGCATTCTTACGCAACAACGAAAAGAATGGATGGGTAAATTTAGACATCAAGTATGGTAGAACGGGCAACGCTTACGTTGAACTGAACACCTACGAATCAAAAAAGAATGTCGATTCTACACCAACGCAACAACAGCCTAAGTCTAAGCCCGCGCCCGTTCAGCAAGAGGACGAAGACGAGGACTTACCTTTCTAAAAGGTTGATAGTGAGAAAGATAAAGGGGAGTTTCCGCTCCCCTTTTTTGACCTCTATACTATGACGAAATGACGAAAATAACCCTCTCTATACTCTCTATATATATTATTACTCTCTCTCTTTTTTTATTTATTATAATTTAAATTTAAAATCGACAGAATCGACAGTAATCTAAATATCAGATAGTTAAGTGACAGAAAAACGACAGAAATCAAATAAAATCGACATAAGATGACATCTCAAGTAACAATCTTCCAAAATATCAAGGAAACAGCTACACCATTCTTTAAGGATGTAGATGTTATACTCGAGCGCATCAAAGACGGAAAGTCTAAGGACTTGGTCAAGCGCATACGCTCCGAGAAACGAAAACCTGAGCGAAATGAATTAAAGAAGGGTCTACCCGCAATATGCTTTAGCGGTAAGTTCAATAAGAGAACTGACGCAAGCCTTATCGAGCACAGCGGGCTTATCTGCTTGGACTTTGATGGGTATGATAAGCAAAAGGCATTACTTCAAGATAAGGAGAACCTATCGAAGAACAAGTACGTGTACTCTGTGTTTATTTCCCCGTCGGGGAACGGGCTTAAGGTATTGGTAAAGATTCCCGCTGACCCTGAGAACCACACCAACTACTTCAATAGCCTTGAGAAGTACTTCAACTCTCCGTACTTTGATAAGACATCAAAGAACATCAGCCGCGTGTGCTACGAGTCATACGACCCACAGATACACATCAATTACAACTCATCTGTTTGGGATATCATCGAGGAGCCCGAGTACACTGAGCGTAACAAGTACATGGATTCTCCAACTATTCCAATTACCGATGAAAACAAGGTGGTTGAGATACTCATTAAGTGGTGGCAAAAGAAATACCCAATGGTTGAGGGTCAAAGAAATCACAACGCTTACATCCTTGCTCGTTCATTAAATGACTTCGGCGTAAACAAGAGCCTAGCTACTTACGTACTCGGTCAGTTTCAAGACTCGGGCTTTACCATGACGGAGATAACGAGAACGATTGACTCAGCTTACGCAAATACAGCCGACTTTGGTACTAAGTACTACGAGGATGAGGAGCGAGTAAATCAAATACGTGCAAAGCTTCGTCGTGGTGTGCCAAAAAAGGAAGTGCGCTCTCAAATGCAAGATTCCAATTTGAGCAGCGAGGTAATCGATTCGGTACTCAACAAGGTTGAGGAGGAAAATGCAAAGCAAACATTCTGGACTAAGAACGATAAGGGAATCATTAAGATAATTCACATCCTATTCAAACACTTCTTAGAGGACAATGGGTTCTACAAGTACTGCCCCGAGGGAAGTAAGAACTACGTGTTCGTAAAGGTTACCAATAACCTCATCGACCACACCTCGGAGAAGGAGATAAAGGACTTTGTCTTGGCGCATCTACTTGAGTTGGACGATATGTCCGTCTACAATTACTTTGCGGACAACACGCGCTTCTTTAAGGAAGAGTTCCTATCGATGCTATCTACCATCGATATTTTCTTCATTGAGGACACCAAGGACACGTCATATCTTTACTACCGAAATTGCGCTGTAAAGATTACTAAGACGGAGATTATACCAATTGACTATCTTGACCTTGGCGGTTACGTGTGGAAGGACCACGTCATCGACCGTAACTTCAACATCTGTTCAGTTACAGAGATGTGCGACTACAAGTACTTCATTAAGAACATCTGTGGACAAGATGAGTACAGAGTTCGTTCCATGGAGTCTACCATTGGATTCCTACTACACGGATATAAGACCCGTGAGTTCTGCCCGGCCGTCATTCTAAACGATGAGGTCATCAGCGATAACCCTGAGGGTGGTACGGGTAAGGGGTTGTTCATGAACGCGCTAAGCCAAATGAAAAAGTTGGTTGTCATTGATGGTAAGTCGTTCACGTTTGAGCGAAGCTTCGCCTATCAGTTGGTGTCAGCAGATACGCAGATACTTTGCTTTGATGACGTCAAGAAGTACTTTGACTTCGAGAGATTGTTCAGTGTAGTAACCGAGGGGTTGACTTTAGAAAAGAAGAACAAGGACGCTATCAAGATTCCGTTCAGCCGTTCACCTAAGATTGCCATTACCACGAACTACGCCATCAAGGGCGCGGGTAACTCGTTTGCTCGTCGTAAGTGGGAGTTGGAGTTGCATCAGTACTACCGCAAATCATTCACGCCATTGGATGAGTTTGGTAAGTTGATGTTTGAGGATTGGAACGATGAGGATTGGTGTGAGTTTGACAACTACATGGTTGGTTGCTTGCAGAGTTTCTTAAACACAGGTCTTGTTAAATCTAAGTTCGTAAATCTTAAAATCCGTCAGCTATCAGCTGAGACTTGCCACGACTTTATTGAGTGGTGCGGATTGGTTGAGAACATGGGTAATGAGCAGAGATTGTTCTCGGGTGTCAGATACTACAAGAACGACCTTTACTTTGACTTCATCAATGAGTACCCTGACTACGGACCTAAGGCCAAGATGACTATTAGCCGAACACGATTCTACAAGTGGTTAAATTCTTATGCATTATTCCAAGAAGGTGTTGTACCTACAGAGGGACGTGATGACAAGGGAAGATGGATTATTATTAACAAGAAGCGCGATGAGCCAACACCTGAGCCAACACCGCCTGAGTTATTTGATGAGCATGAGGTTGATTAAGTTTACCATTATTTGGATTAGTCAAAATCTAGCGATACCATTTTGGACTATAGGACACGTGCACCTTATGACATCTGTTTACGCAGACATTCATGAGGTGCTAATGTCCTTCGGAATGAACATTATTGTATTTGTGGGATTCATTATGAATTACATCGATGATAAAAAATCTAACAATTAAAAAATAAAAAATGAATAAGAAGCAATTAGTTCACATCGCTATGTTAAACTCATACAACTCGATTACCGGAAAGGTTGATGAGGTGTTTATATCAGAGACTCCGATATCTATGTTTGCTCATGTTCCAAACGAAGAACTTAATGAAAAGAACCTAGCAGCAATCATCAAGTACTTTGAATCACTTGAGATGTATGAGGAGTGTAATGAACTTAAGAAGGAGTATGACCTTAGATTCGATTCATTAGGAAGGCCTAAAGATAGGATATGTGAGTGCGATTACCCCACGATATTAAAATACCATTGGGAACAAACAAGATGCGGCATATGCAAGAATCTATTAGTAAGATAATACCACAGTGGAGTGGATACACCGACGCAATGATGCGACACAGGTGTGAGTTAATGCTCAAGGTTTGCTCAAAGACAAAAGAGGTTACTCAGGGTAGAGGTAAGCATTCAGTTAAGAAGACTGTACCATACTACAGAAACATAGAGCCTACGGTTGACAAACTTGAGCGAAGTTTAGAACATTATAAACAAAAAGCAAAGATGAGTTTTGAATTTAGAGATTACCAAAAAGACATCATTAAAAAAGCTCACGCAATTTTAGACGATTTCCGCTTCGTTTACTTAGCGATGGAGGTAAGGACAGGCAAGACACTTACAAGTCTCGGCATATGCGAGCTATTGAAGCCTAGAGAGGTTTTATTCGTTACCAAGAAGAAGGCTATTTCAACTATCCAAAGAGATTACGATTTGTTATCACCTGACTATAACATCACAGTCATCAATTACGAGAGCCTTCATACCCTTGATAAATTTGGATACGATGTAATCATCTTGGATGAGGCACATGGCATGGGAGCTTTTCCTAAGCCAAGTAACAGAGCAAAGATTGTAGCTGAGTTCATTGCCACCAATAGACCATACGTCATACTGCTTTCGGGGACCCCGACCCCCGAATCTTACTCGCAGATGTACCATCAGGTGCACTCGATTCCTAAGAATCCATTTAAAAACTACTCAAGCTTCTATAAGTTCGCAGCAGACTACGTAGATGTCAAGGAGAGAATGATTAACAGCTTACGTATAAGAGACTACTCCCATGGTAAGGAATCAATCTTAGAGGCAATGAAACCCTACACCATCAGCTACACGCAGCAGGATGCAGGATTCACCTCAGAGGTTGAGGAAGAGGTACTGTACGTTCGAATGAAACCAAAGACCTACGACCTCATCAAGAGACTTAAGAAGGACCTAGTCATTGAAGGAAAGAGTGAACTAATACTTGCAGACACACCCGTCAAGTTAATGCAGAAGGTGCATCAGCTTTGCAGCGGAACGATTAAGTTTGAGAGTGGAAGCAGTATGATTGTAGATACTACAAAGGCTGAGTTCATTAAAGAGAAGTTTGCCGACTCAAGGATTGGTATCTTCTATAAGTTTAAGGAGGAGCTAAACGCGCTGAAGAGTGTCTTTAAAGACACCATGACCACGGAGTTAGATAAGTTTGACAACGATGGATATCAGGTCATCGCTCTACAGATTGTATCGGGGCGCGAGGGTATATCCTTAAAAAATGCTAACTACTTGGTGTACTATAACATCGACTTCAGCGCCACGAGTTATTGGCAGTCGCGAGATAGGATGACTACCAAAGAGCGCGCATTCAACAAGGTCTATTGGGTATTCGCTGAAGGCGGAATAGAGAAGGAGATATATAAGGCAGTAAGCGCCAAGAAAGACTTTACAGTTAATCACTTTAAAAAATTATTATGACAGAACAGCAAATACAAGCCAAGAAGATTAAGGAGTTGGAGGCTGAAGGGTACTACGTAATTAAGTTGGTCAAGACCAATAAGAATGGAATCCCTGATTTGATTGCCATACCTTATGGTGCTCACGTTGAGTTCATAGAGGTAAAGACACCAACAGGTAAGATGTCTAAACTACAGGAGTATAGACGCAGAGAATTATTAGAACATGGATTAATAGTACAAATATATAGAGGAGATGGGGAATAATTTAGAAGCAGTAAAAACACTAGACTTTGTGGAAGAGTTTGTAGGATTCAAAATCTGTAACAGGTCAAGAAAGAGACCGGTCGTAGAGGCGCGCATGATGTACGCTAAACTAATGAGAAGGTACAGTCGATGTAGTTTATCAGAGATAGGTAAGTACATAGACAAAGACCACGCTACGGTAATTCACTACTTAGACAACTTTTCTTGGCTTAAGAAGACAGACCAAGGATTCTCATCTAAGTTTGATTTGCTTACAGATATGTACGAAGACTTTCGAAAGGCTTGGTTTGACGATGATGTTTACGACGATAAGAAAAAAATAAAGTTCTTAGAGACTGCATTAGAAAAGGTAACCGAAGATAAAAATAAGTATGAGCTTTACTTTAAAAAACTTGAAAGACTTGACTCCGTTATTCAACTAATCGAACAAAGAACCCCTAAGGGTGAAGAGGAATACGTAGAACAAAAAATAAATAGAATGTTTAACTCAATAATTTTTAAAGTATGACAAGTAAAAAAGCAACAGAGATTGTGTACGAGCTGAAGAAAAAATCTCAAGTTCCAATCATAGACCAAGTAATTTGGAGAGAGTATTCAGACGATGGTAACCACAAAGAATGGACCTATCAACAACTTGTGGAGCTATCTGAGTTCAAGGACAAACACGTTGAGGAAGTAGTGGAGTTATTTAATGAGCGCTCCGCTGCGGGATACAGAAAGTATGGAACTACACTCGAAAGAAACGACCTGACTATAGACCAATGGCTAAACCATTTAATGGAAGAACTGATGGATGCAACCTTGTATATTTCAAAAATTAGGGAAGAATTAAATAAAATTCCTAACTTTGGACATGGCTCAAAATGATTTGGAAAATAAAAGGGCAATGCGCATACTGTTTATTATGAACATATGTCACACGTCCTTGGATGACATCTACGAGTCTTTAGTAGACAGGGACTTTGAGTTTGCTAGTGAAGAGATTCGTAATGTAATACTAGAGCTAAGACTAATCCTAAAATCAATTCCTGACGATGACTTTTGAGAGCGAAGAGAATTTGCGAAGAGAGACAAAAGCCATTCAAACATTCGTAAAACTTTTTGACGGTAGGTTTGAAAAGCTATCTCCAAGCGACATCGACTATAAGGTATTTGATAAGAGCAACAAGCTTATAGCATATGTGGAAGTAGTGGGTAGGTTTAAAACAATCAGGGACTCCTACCCCCTTCCCATAAGCACAAAGAAATTAATTAAGCTTTCCGATAAAATACTTAACCCCGTAATCATATGGTCGTGCGACGACGGAATCATTTACTGGAAAATAAAAAACCTTACGGGAGAGATAAAGTACGGCTCCCATCCATTGTATGAACAGGAGCTGTATTCATTCTTTAATAAGCAGAAGGAGTTTAAGTACGTTAGGTACACTTAACCACTATAACTTTTCTAAAGCTTTAATGATACCTTCAACTTTCTTTGTATATTTTATTTCAGCAGATTCAGTCATTTTTTTTGCTTCTGATGAAGATATCTCACCATTACTTTCCATTATTGAAATTTCTTTGTAACTGTCTTTCAATGAGCTTTTTGCTGATGATATCATATCCTCTGCTTGAGCTCTAGATTTTACAGATATCTTATTTATATCCCCATAGATATAATCCATGGTAATCTTTCTAACGTCCTTGTAAAGAGGTAAGTATCCAAGCGAACCTGCAATCTCCATTGGTACTCTAATTGCACGCTCTTTCTTTTGACGCTCGATTGCATCCTCTGTTTTCTTATCATCCTCTGTAAACTTCTTACCTAAGTACCTTAAAGTTTTTACAGCAGGTGCTGCAGAGCCAAGCGTGTTGATGTATATATCCATGATGTCTACACCCTTACCCGTATCACCTTTAGGTTTTTCAGTAGGTACAATTGAGTACTGAAGGGCATCTTCATACATATCGTACTCCCCATTTCTCAACGACTCAAGATACATTTCATTCATCTTCTCGATTCCGTAGTTAAGCGGAACGCGCGCAGCATTACCAAAGTTTCTACCGAACAATAAAGTTGTCATAGTTGAAGCAATAGCCTGACCAACTCGCTGCATAACAGTTTTATCGTCTTCCTCTTCCTCTTCTTCATCATTACGGTATCCGAGTACCCCGGCAACTAAATCTACAAATCCATTTGCTAAAGTTCTTGTAGCTAATTGATACACCATCATACGAGCGGTAACAGCAGCAATAAGCGCAACGCCTTCAGCTTTTTCTATCTTATTACCCTTCATTAGCATAGTAATACCTGAACGCGCAGTTTGATATTCAAACAATAAGAACTTAGCCATGTAAGAGTTAAACTTCTTATACCATGCAACTACTTCGTTATCGTCAGGCTTAATAGTGTTTCTTAAGATTCCAAGGGCGATGTTATCAGATGAACCCGCTTTAATAGTTGTATCGTCAGCTGTATCCTTTGATTTATTAATAGCATCTTGATACTGAGACATGTATGCCTCGTCGTTATTTGCTATCTTTTCAAAATCAACATCAGCGCCTGTCTCTTTTTTAAATTGTCTTGCAAACTCTCCAAACCAAAGAGGACGAATCATTACCATATCTGGAGTTGACATCAACAAGTCAGCTGTAGTCTCAGTTGTGTTTTTAAGTCTCTTTAATGATTTGTTGTAGATTGTCTTAGCTGCATTCGCTACGACACCTTTTGCTTGACTTCCTTTAATGCCCGAAGTTTGATTGAATATCTCTGATGCTGCTAACTGACTAGACACCGTGCTAGATGAATAGATACGGTTTGTTTGAACACTATTAACATTTTTAAGTACGTTGAACGCATCAGGAGACATAAGTAATTTACCGTATGATGCACCTATAGCCCAACTTTTTGAACCTTTCATTAGTATGTAGGTCATGTTAGATACTGCTTCTGATGCCATACGAGATACACCTGCAAGAACAGCACGGTATCCTTGTCGTGATATCTCATTGATAACACTTCTAGATATTCCCTCACTCATGAATGTATTTCCTACAGCCGTGTCAACAATCTGAGTAAACGCAGCATCAAGAGCTGTAACCAATTGGAGTTTGTCCTCACTAATTTCATTGTTGTCAACAGCGCGCTCAAGTTCTCTCATTGTAAATCGACCTTGTCTAACTGCAGGAGTTAAGTGGTAGTCCATTAACACAGAGCTCGCACTTCTACGAACTGAAGAGAACGGGTCGAAGTTAATAGCGCTTACTTTACCTGTACGCTCAATTAATGTCTTGGCGCGTGTAGATGTTGTGCGGCTATTCCCAAATACGTTTCTTAGCTCGTTGATTGAATCTAATTGGTCGTTTCTTGTCTCTGAATTAATTACGCCTAATGAGATGTAATTTGCAATAGGAGTAATTCTACTACCACGAACGATAGCAGCTGTGTACTCAGCCTTCTCTGACATCATGTCGTTGATGGTTCGTATCTCAGCTAATATATTTTTTTCTGTGTCGTTGAATGAATCAAACATTTTATCCATGTCGATACCCATAACCTGTTTTCCATCCTTGTCAAGTATTGGGTCACCATTCTCATCTTTCATCACATCTTGGTAGTCGTTGATGATTTTCTCAAACATCTTAACGTCCTCAGATGAGTAATAGGTTCTATCTGCCTTTGTCTCCTTGATTGTCTTCTTTAAGAACTCAATAGCCGGGTTAACTTGTCTGCTGTTAGGATTAGACTCGAACTCGTTTTGAATCAACCACGTCATCATCTTGAACTTAGACATGGTGATTTTGTTTTCGTTTCTGCCAAATGCTTTAGCAAGTTTTTTCTCCATGGATACAATTCTATCAGACACAACTCTGTTCTCAGCTGTGAATGAAGCCAATGCTTGCCCGATAGGCTTGAATATGTTGTCGTAGAATGGACGCTCCTTAAAGTTACCAAATACCTCATCGATAAATGCGGATGAGTTTCCTTCTAGTATATACTTGTAGAAGTTACCTTTCTTACGGAACAATGCCTTCTTGGCTCCTGACTTCAGTCGCTCACCAAGCATTACCTTGATACGGCCAATAGGTCCAAGTAGGTTATCTCTTTTAATAATACCATCCATCTTCTCAACCAACATCTGTGCGCGGTTAGTAATGAATCCATTATTGATGTTATCTACAATCTTAAGTAAATCATTCAGCTCCTGATTTGATAAGCTCTCTATTGCGTCAGTCTTAAGGAATGCAGCCAACTTAGTAGCTAGGTTTCTCTCGTCTCTTGTAGGTAGTGTTGATGCATCAACCGGCTCAGACCTTAGGTCTACAATAGCTTGGTCTCTCTCATCTTGTAATTCTTGCTCACTCTTCTTAGCTCTTTCAGTAGGAGCAATCATACTTCTGTACTTCTTCATTACGCTTAAGTCGTACTCATTGATGATGCCATCCTCGAGCATTTTATTAATCGTCTCAGTGTACTGAAGCTTACCGTTCTCCATAACCTTGTCCGGATAGTTTTCTAATCTATCCATCAAGTCTGCTGCTAATCCCGCTTCTACATCAATAGCCTCTGTTACTTCCTGTACCTTGTTAATCAACTCAGATATTTCAGGAAGCTCTAACTCTGCTTGACGCTGACCAACGATATCAATAATTGATTTGTACGTGTCAAATACTGACATTGGAATAAATGAAGGCTTAACAGCGAGCATACTCTGTAGCATAGGAACTAAATCATTAGCAATACCTAGTTTGCTCTTGACGTTTCTCCTAGCAGCAGGAAGCAATCTGTTGATAGTGGAAAGAGACTCCACGTACTCAGCGTTTTTAAATACGTTTTCAGCGAATTGCATGAAGCGGTCTACTGCAACAGAGTTGCTTAAGTTCAGCTTGTTTACTTTTTCTAATAAAGCTTGCGCTTGTTTTGCAGTGATGTTACCACTAGTTTGCATAGCCTTGAGCTTTGCAGCAAGTACAGCTCTTTTAGCTTTCAAGTCAGCTCTAACCTTTCTTCTCGCAGCTGCAGCGTATTCCTTAACAACTGTATTGATACTATCAATAAAGTCATTTAAAGCTTCGTTAGGTGCAACCGTAGTATCAGGTTGAACGCTTAGTGCTTGATTAATTTCAGCATTTGTATAGCCACGTTTCTTTAAAGATTGTTTAATGACGTCGTCAGATATTCCTTTCTCTCTTCCAATTTCTACAATCTTATTAGCTATATTCTGCTTACTCTTTCTTGCTTTAGAAGCGCTCTCTGCTGTTCTTGCATCGAATTTATCACTTACTCTTTCTCCGGAGAACAGGTCTGCAAGACCAATATTAATAAAGTCATCCAAAGACATTTGATTAATGTAATCAATAGCCTTTCTCGCGTTATCAGGGTTATTTTTATCCTTGTATAGCTTTGTTAGTATTTTAGTATTTGTAGTGAACTGCTGCTTGATGTACTTAAACACAGCGTTCATCCAATTCTTGAATCTTGTTTTTGCTGCCCCAATTAAGGTGTCACCTTTTGTAGCCATCAATTCAACAAGTGCTTCTTCTAATGCAAGTTGTCTATCTCCGTACTCTTTAAGTGCTCTCTTATATTCAGGCGTTCCGTCTACTAACTCAAATCCTTTTTTAAGTAGCATATTACCAACTTCTCCCGAAGCCTTAGAACGCAAGAAATCAATCCAAACGTGACCAAATTCGTGAATAGGTGTTCTAAGTGATTGGTAACTTGGATTAATAAAGATTCTACCGTCTTTAGTTACACCATAAATAATCTCACCATTCTTTTCACGAGTTCTAACTCCTTCCTCTTCAGATATAAACTTATCAAATTCTTGCTGAGTAGTAACTACTTGAACTTCAGGGAACGCAAATCTAAGTTTACCTATTAGAACATCCATGTCGGTTATCTTTCCGAACTTAGCTTTAGCTCCTCTAAATGCACTATCTATAAAAAAGTTACCTCCTGTTTGTTGAACAGCAGATTCAAATGTAGGATAATTGTTTTTCTTATCTTGCTTAAATACTCTTGCAAGCTTTGCTCTAAACTCAGGGAATACATCAATTCCCTGCTTTGGATTTCGAACATAACCAATGAGTCTTCCTTCAGGACCAAACCCGTAATTAGCGTGGTCTGCTTTTACAGTACCTCCCGCTTTATTTCCGTTCTCATCTAAAACCTTTATTCCCATTACAGCAACAAAATCACCTTGTTTTGTTTTCTGCATAGAAGGTTCACCTATTGCTTTGTAAATGTGGTCAGCTGTGAAAATTTCATTTTTAGCGTTTTCAACTCCATTTAATAGAGCTTTAATTACAGCTAATTTATTTGTTTTTGTTTTACCCTTTTGTTCTGATTCTGCAGAAAAGAATAAATCAAATAAGAACGCTCTAGCAGGTAACGAGAAATCATTTTCAACTCCTTTAGCTCTTTCATTGGCGCCTTTTATAATAGCTTCAAAAAAACCATCGAGAGTTTCAATGTTGTTATTATTAATGTAAGATGACATTTTAGCACTTACCGTGCTATTAATTTCTTCTTCTAATAACTTATTAGTTTTTTCAAATACATTTTCTATTCCTGATTTTTCAAAATCTTCTACTTTCTTTAAGAATTTTTTAGCTTCGTCTGCTCTACCTGTATTTGTTTCATCATCAACTAATCTTTGAATGTAAGACTTTAGTTCTTTTTCAGTCTTTACTTCTCCGTTAGATATGGCTTCAGATAATTCATTTTTCCAATAAGTGGATGACTGTCCTTTTGCTCTATTTTCAAATTGATTTAAAAGCTCTTGTAATGCAGCTTTTCTATTCTCAAGTGGTAAGCTTTGAATGTATGGTAATGCATATCTAAAAACAGCCTCGTTTGAGTTAATAGCGGTATTACCCATGCGCATTACAGCAATAGGGACGTGGCCGTATGGTAATCTTCCTTCTGCCCAAAGTCTTTCAAACAATTCTTTATGACCTATGTAATTAGCATAAGCCTCTTCATACATCTTATCTGAGTCAGACTTTTTAACTCCTGCCCAAGCTAATTTTATGTTGTTGAATAAATTGAATAGCAATCCGCCACCAACGTTCATTCTATTACCCATTGAATCAACTATGTCACCACCTGCTAATGAATCAGACATAGCCATACCCATGGGTATATCAACAAGGTCTTCTATGTTTATTAATAATTCGTTTTTATCTTTTATGCCTAAGAAATTAAGTACTTTACTTATAGACTTTCTTAACGACTTAGATTCTTTTATTGGGTCTATAGTTACTTCACTACTCATACTTTCAGGAGACTCAAGTGCTTTATCTTCTTCAGATAAAGTTTCCTCCATGTGTTGGGCAATTATTTCTCTATCGTTTCTTTCATCTTGAGCTTCTACTTCTCCCTCAGTTCTTTTTCTAAATCTAGCAAACGCAGATGGGTTATCTTTTTTAGCATTTAAGTCAGCTAAACGTTTTCTAGATGCTAATCTTTCATCCTCAATTTTATCGGCAAGTTCGCGACCTAACTGATTATTTCCGTTTCGATAAGCGCGCATTCTTTGGTTCTCAAGCTCAGCGAGTTTCATGCCTGTGATGTCACGCTCACGTTTTATTTGCGCATCAACTTCTGCAATAAATTGCTCCTTTGCTTGTTTCGCTGTCTGCTTTTTCTTTTGAGTAGGTTTAGGCGCAGCAGGCTGTTGAGCATTTGCTTTATTAATTCTGCGTCTTACCTTATCTAAATCTCTTTTAAAACCATTTAAATAATCTCGAGAATCAGCAACCTCCTCATCTCTTTTTGCTTTGATTTTATCAATCTCAGTTTTCTTTCTTCCTTTAGACCATTTAGACGCATTTACTTTAGCTATAGCTTCATTTGCTTTTTGTTTAGCTTCTTCTATATTTTGTTTAGAATTTTCTACTTCTTGAACCAAATCTTCCTCAAGCATAATGTCTTCATCTGAAGCCATCTGCTGAGCAGGAGTTGGTGCAGTAGTTGGCGCCGCCTGCGTCGGTGTCTTTGAAGACACTTTTCTTTGAGATGGTGGAGCGGGTACAACTACCTCTTCTTCTAACTCGGGGGCCATAGCTGCAGCCTCTTCATCTACAACTTCTTCAAATGCTAATCCTTCATCGGATAGCAATTGCTCAAATGCATCTAATTCTTCTTGTACCTCAGGCGCTAATGCTTCCTCTACCTGTACTTCTTCTTGTACAGTCTCAACAGGTTCTGCTTCTAACTGAGCTTCTTCAGTAATTTCAGTAGTAGGCACTACTTCTTCTTCGACTGCTTGCTCACCTTCTTCGGTAACTTGCTCAGTTGTTGTTTCGGGTGCTCCTTGCGCCACTTCTCCGCCAACTCCGGCTTCTGGCTGTACAGGAACTTCACTTGTTGCTTGCTCTTGAACGGCATATTCTTTTCCTATTTCTTGTAAACGTTTATCAATCTCGGCAATGCGGTCCTTTTGAGCCTTGACGAGGTTCGGGTCTTTCCCTTCAATTTGTTTATTTAATTGGTCTCTCTCCATCATTAAATCAAGTGATGCAGCTTTTCCTTGTTCACTTAAATCATTAGGCATTTGGTCTACCTTTGATTTTATGATATTAAAATTTCTTGCAATTTCCTTTGCTTCAGGGGCAGTTAATTCACCTTTAATTACCTTTGCTTTTAATGTTGTAATTACAGCTTGACTAGCGCCCTCTGTTTCGGCAGCAGCAATCATTGCCGCTATATCATCTTTATATTTAGCCTCTCTTCTTTGTTGCATGGTTAATGAAGAGCCTGTAATAGCTCCTGTAACCATACCCCCACCTGCACCTCCTAAAGCACCTTCGTACATTATATCGCTTGCAATTTCCCAAGATGACTTGTTATTGAAGTATTTTTTCTCGGCTAATCTGTCATATATTTCTTTAGTTGATACACTAGCTAATGACTGAAGTGCTTCAGTCGCACCCTCAGTTATTATACCTGTACCAAATTGAACGCCTGCTTGCTGCAACCTTGTTTTGGTTTCGCTAATTAAAGCGTTCTCAATAAATTCTTTTGGTGAATCTTTTGTAATTTTTTTAGCAACATCCATAATAACAGTCATTGCTAATTTTTTACCCGCAGCCCCCGTAAGTAATTCATCAAGTCCCAATCTCTCTAAGTAATACGATACAGTACCATAAGCTGCGGACATTAAAAATTTTTGAGCAGGAGGTATATTCACTTTCTCTATCTTTCCGGTCTCAGGATTTTTATATGTAGCATTATCAAGCTCATCCTTCATTTCAAAGAATCCCAATGAAAATAAATTTGCCACATAAGCAGCTTGTCCAACAACAGGAATAAACTTAGTTGCCATAGCACCAAGAGATGATGTTGTTGCCATTGCAGCTTGTTGAAGGAATGTTCTGTCTTTAGATGCCATCCATTCTTCTGTTGTCATAATACCTGTCAACTCACGAATAAACTCATCTTGGTCTTCAGCAGTCATTCCTGCAAATCTTCCTACGTTTGTTGCTCCCTTTAGAAGATTATATACCATGACACCACCCGTACTACCAATCTGCTCTTGAATCAATCTATTTTCTCCAAGCGCTCTATCCATAGCTCTAAGAGACACGTTTAAGTTTCTGTCATCTATCTTAAGCTCTGCTCTCTTCTCTTCAACACGTTGGTTTATGCCTGCTATTTTATCTTTATATTCTGTTTCGTATTGTTCTTGAGTAATCTCTCCTGACTTTAACTTAGCCTCTACATCAGCTATATATTCTGATTGAAACTTTTCAGCTTGAGCTAAATCTTTTCTTCTTATGTTTACATCATTAACAAAATTGTCATGACGTTTCATCTCTTCGTCATCAACTTTTATAGAAGCTACTGCCGAACCAAATTGCTTTCTATCAATATCTCCCCTTTCGTAGCTGTTCTTTAAGCTTTTCATGTAGCTTGACTTATCAGCTATATATTCTTTTCTTGCAGTCATGAGTTGCTGTTTAGCTTCCCAATCCTTCATAGCCGTTTCTCCCGGTTTTGTTTCGGGTTCAGTATCATATGATACACTTCCGTCTTTGTTAATCTTTAATTCAGGTTGAGCAAAATCTCTCTCCCCCATTCCTGTTGCTATAGCTTGCTGCCTACGTTGTGTTTCTTTATCCACAAAGTATCCTTCTTTTTGCTCAAGATTTATTCTTGATTCAGCCATTGTAGCTCTTTCCTTCATAAAGCTTCTCAATCTTTGAGCTTCCGATGCATCCTCAGAATCACGCCAATTGTCTAACATTATGGTGATTTTATCCTCAGGACGATTGCTACCTCTTAGGGATACAATCATTCTATCTGCTCCTGCTTGAGATTCTTCAAATTTAAACTGCGGGAATTTAAACTGTAATTGGCTTATTACAGATTCTTCATTTTCATCAACTAAACTAGATGTAACGTAAGAATCAATTTTATGATTTAAGTTATTTAGTTCTGCGTTCTTTGCTGCTAAATCTTGAAGGTTTTGTTTTTTAGGGTCTACTTTTTGACCAAACTGTTTATTTAAAGATGTAATTGAACCTTCGTTTGTGACGACAGACCAAGTTGTCTTCCCCTTTGGTCTCTTCATCCAAACTCCATTATCACCTACTTTATATTCATTAGCTTCTTTACCGGGATAACCAACAAATATATTTTCTCCTTTGGATGTACTAGCTTGTTTTTTAAAATAACGATTTAATTCCGCAACCCTTGAAGGATTAGTAATTTGAACGTATTCAGACTTTAAATTTAAATTTGGAGTAACTTCTTTTCTTGCAGTTGCTCCAGATGAAAGCATTTCTTTTCCTGCTTGTTTTGTACCTCCAATTAAAAGTTTAGTTTCATACCAAGTATTTGTTTTAGCATCAAATCTATACTCTTTATCCTCTTTACCTGTGTAGCCCTTGTATACTTCAAATTTATCTTCTTTTCTTACAGGGGATTTTACATCAACCTTAGGTTTAACCTCTTTGGAAGAAGAAACCGAAGTAGGTTGAGCCAATTTGGAAGCCGATACGGTAGGTTCTTTTTTTTTTAATGGCTCTTGTTGAGAAGCGCCTGCACCCATTAGAACTTTAAATTCATCAACACTTTTTTTATACCCCGCTCCTTGGAATAATTTGTATGCGTCGTTTAATGCATTTTGATTGGATGACATTAAATTTCTAAAATCGTCTATACTTTTGCCGTATCCCGCTCCTTGGAATAATTTGTATGCGTCTTGAATCGCTTTTTCGTTCATATTCTATTAATTAATATTGTGATGCATCTACTCCTTCATAAACACTACCTGATATATCATCTTTAGTGTATCCTGACCCTTTGAGATATCTGCCTTCATGCAAGTAACTCCAATCATCCTTACCTTCATTGTATAATTTTGTAGGAATTACATCAGCTTCATCGACTCCTTTTACATATGCAGCAAGTTGGTCAGCAGAGTAAACTCTTTTTACATTGTAAGGAACTTTTTTACCATTTACAATATGTGTTGTTTTACCTGTTAAAGGGTCCTTTTCATAAATTAATATAGAGTTTTGTTTTCTTTTGTCACCACTTTTCTCAAACACATACTTAGCTTTTTCAGTGTTTAAGTTTTTAAGGTTTCCTGTTCTTAGCGCATTATTAGAGTTCTCGTATACGGTTACTCCTAAGTCATTGGTTTTTCTTTTGTTTCCACTGCCTCTATTTCCGCTGCTTACATAATTAGGTTCGGGCTCATTGTAAGTGTCAAGTTCTTCCTTAGTGTCAATCTTCATAAGAATATCATCACGCATCTTTTCTTTAAAGACTTGATACTGCTTCTTACCCATCTCCGTGCTGAAGTCAACGTAGCTACGTCCCATCTCATCAATCTTAAGTAATAGAACTTCACTTGATGTTTGCTCCGCAGGATTACGTGTAAACGTGTATGTCTTACCCGTAAGCGGGTCTACCTTAACGTCATTGGTTAAGTAAGATGATACGTTAAGAGGATTTGAGCCAACTCCCTCAATCTGACGATTAACAACGTCCTCAAATAAAGATGCCAATTTAGCATCCTTCTCATTTAAGTCTTTTCTGTATCGAGGGTCTGTAATACTTCTAATAATTCCCGCTGAGCTAGGACCGCCCTTTTCTCTAATCTCTACAACAGTAGTACCCAACGCATCTGCAATATCCGTAGTAGCTTTGCCCGAGTCAAAGTAGTCGTACTTATTTTTAAGTCTACTTCTACCGTCGTTAATAGTCATGAACTCATCACCAATAGATGTAGTGACCTCTTGACCATCAATTTTATCTCTTTTAATTTTTGTTAAGTTAATTAGGCCCGATGTTGGGTCTATGTAGTACTGAGTATTTCTTAAGTTTCCGTAACTACCAATCTCTGCTTTCTCCCACTGCTCAAGTATCTGTGACCTTTCTTCAGGATTAGCAGCATTTGCTCTTTCTAATGTTTGTTTATATTCAGCTTGATAATCCTTATTTAATGCTAAAGCACCTTCAACACCTGTTTTTATATTATTTACTTTCTCAGTAAGCTCCTGAGTACTTAACTCTCCGCTTTTCCAAAGTTTATTCAAGGTTAGCATATACTGAGAGATGTTGTTCGAAAACTGAGCCATCTTTTGATTTTCTAAAGAACTCTCTCCTACTTCGTAGTTTGATATCTTTTCTGTAGTCTCTCTAATTGAAGTCTGTAAAGCAGCCTCTTTTGTTTTTCTTATGATAGCCTCATCCCTTAAGGCTTTTGATAAATCCTTACCAATTGTAGCCCAATCAATTTGATTCTCAGCTACCCTTTCAGAATATCCGTAATAAGTATCTGCCATATGCTATTGATATTTAAAACCTGCTAAAGGTAGGTTTGTGATGCTAAATGGATTTGTAAACATAGGTTGTCTAGGCTGATTAACTAACTCTAATCTTCCTAATGAATTAAATCCTGTTTTGTCTAAATCTTTTAAATCTTGTGGATTTCTACCTTGGAGCCATTCCTCAAACATAGGAGGAGATAATACTTTTTTAGTTTCTTTAGTCACCTCATCTTGAACTTCCATCCAAATAGGTAATGCCTGAGCTTGAGCATCATCAATTCCCATAGTTCTAAGAATAGCATTCTCAAATCCAATTGGTTTACCTTCAGAGTCTAAAAGTCCTGATTGTATATTGCCCGATTGTATAGCTTGATTGTATGATTCTTTTAAACTACCTACTCGTCTAGCAGCTTGAGTTTTAATTACGTCAGGAGCCATACCAGCTGCAGTAGTGGCCATGCCAACTAATCCTTGAGCAGCACCTGCAAATGATTTCATAGCGGCTGTTTCGTAATCAGCTGCAGCCTTAGCCGCACCCTCGGCCTCCTGTAGATTTAGCGATGCCATGTACTGCATATTCTCCTGCTCTTGAGCAGCTGACTTGAGTCCTAATGCGTACATCTCTTCACTCATTGCAGCTCTGTTCTGAGCTTCTTGATTCATGAAAGCCATTTGAACACCTCCCGCTGCTGCGGCTGCTCCACGTTGAGAACCTTCAGTGGCAGACTGTAGGGCTAATGCTCCCTGACTCAAAGCCGCTTGACGAGCTAAATTAAATGGCTCTTTTGCAATTGCCATTTTATCGTACACGTTCACCTGAAGAAAGCCCTTTGCTTTGTTCAACGCCTGTGATGCCTTGGCCTCTGCCTCAAGCATCTTGCTTCTATTTTTTAATCCCTGCGCCAAGCTAATACCGGTGGTCACCCCCTGTGCTACTAATCCTGCCGCGGCTAATGCTGCTGAAAATAACATACTATATGTTTAAATACAAAGATATTAAAAATTAAGGAAAACTCTTCATTACCTCAGACTCGACGGCAAAAAGCTCAATTTTTGCTGTATTGTCATTTTCCAAAGTGAACACGCAGTAGTGTCCAAGTACTCCATGAGACTCAGCAACTGAGTTCTTAACGTACAAGAAGTATGCGTTTTGAATAGGAGGAACTGAGCCACCTGTAATAGTTGTGTCAACAACAAAGTAGTTATCACCTGCAGGGTAGTTTTGCACGATGTTAGTTATCTCTCCACACAACACAGGAGTTCCATACGTAGGAGGTAGTGCGTAATAAAGGTAGTCGCCAACGCTTGCAATAGAACCAATTTGAATAAGCGGTGATATAGAAAAGTTTACCTCTGTTGCAGCTGCAGGTCCCGTAACAGCTTGGCTTCTACCAACACCGTTAAGGGAGCGTAACGCGTACTCGTCAGTTCCTGCAGGAACATCTCCCGAGTTGCGGATAAATGCAAAGTATGTTTGTTCCTTTTTCTGAAACCAATCCTTCTCGATGTATCCACTGTTTTGAATATCAGTCTCAATTGGAAAAGCTTCCCAAGTATCATCACCTTGTAGTGATAATGTTTTGAATAGTTTGTTTTCAAGAGGAACGTCGTTAAAAACGCTAGTCACTCTAGATGGTGTAAATGCTCCGTCGGGGTTACCCAACTGAAGCCACCATTCGTAGTAGAACGTGTTTCTGTTTGTATTCACATTATGTCGGTATAAGTTACCTCCCTTAAATGTATAGAAGTAGTTATTCATTCCAATCATCCAATCCGGGATGTAAGAATAGAATGACGGCCAACCGCCTGAACCATCGCTGTATGTTAGTGTATATTCCATATTATAGTCCGCAATCGCATGAATCAAGTGTTACTACTACTCCTGCAGGGGAGCCTGATATAGAGATGCTTCCAACTCTAGCGCAAATATAGTCAATTGTATAGGCATCTACAGAGAATGATTGAGTAAGTCTATCACAGTCAATATATGTTCCTGTCTTAGTTGAGCCTGTCATGTTGTCAACACTGTACAATACACATACCTCATCACAATTTGTATAAGCAGTAATTGAGTCAATTGTAACTGTAGGCGTAATAAATGTTTGGCTTGTTACTTCAAATACACATCCACCATATGTAGGGTCAGATATTGTCACAAACTGTCCAATTGTTACTATACCAACACTTGAGTCAGCAACCAATGACAAACCATCTGCGCAGCGTGTAATCACATACGCATTGTATGCACACTGACCCATCTGAATGATGACGCCGTTCTGAACTAAAAACCAATCATACGCGCCCGGAAGCATTGTTGGAGCATGGTAATATCCATCTGCAACAACCGATTCACCGTAAGGGTCTATAAACACCCAATCAAAAAGTCCAAGCGTTACACCATTTCCGCTTACAGGACAGTTGTAGTAGATGAGATTATCCTCATACTCACATACAATCTCCTCAGTAGGAGCCACCTGACTAGTATATGTAGGAAATAATACTGTTGGACAGCTTACATTCAAAAAATTAAATGCAGCGCCACAAGGAGCCTCAATAGTAATATCTAATGATGATGGATTTAAGTTCACCTTTGGTATTACCATAACGCATTGTCCCGGAGCGTTAACTGTTAAATTTGTTTGTGTTGGCAATACGCTTACAACTGAAGTAGTCCCATTGTAGTTATAAGTAGAACCGTCCCAATCGTAATTTCCTGCTATAAATGAAGATGTAGTGATTCCGCAATCGGAATCTTGGTCTCCCATGTATACAGGTAGTCCTGATGGAGCTGTCATATAACCATATATAGGCGAGCTAAAGGTATTATAAGTAATACCATCGTACACGGCCTTAAATCCATGCGGAGATATTGGTGTTTTAAATATTATGATAATAGCTCCAATATCTCCCGGGTCATTACCCAAGTCAATTGTGCTTCTGTATACACCAACATTACCATTGTTATCAGATGATGTTTCATCACAATTAGTTCCGCATGATGGGCAGAACTTTGCAGGTCCTAACACACATCCTGATAGAACTCGTGTAATTGAACCGTCAGAATATACGCCATCAGCAGCGCATAATGTGAGCGCTGCATCTGTGTATATTGATGTGGCTTGAGCTAATGTTGGTCCGTCTAAATAGTATGGCATATTAATTAATTTTATTCACTACATCCGCATTCCTGCTTAATTGTTATGTATACACCTCCTGATACAACCATTGGTGGGTCTGAGGCTAATCCACATATTACTACGCTCAATCCCTCAGCTATTGTAGCTATCTGAGGCTCGCCATTACAGTCAGTATATTCAACTGTAGCTGTTCCCTCTCCAACATTCTGAAGTGACCACTCACGACATGGGTCTGAGCATGGGTCACAGTCGCAGCATACATAGTCTACATTAAGTGGGTCTCCGTTCCAACATAAATTTACCTCAGAATAGCTACGAAGGTCCCAAATAAGATATAGGTAATCGCCTGTTGTTCCCGCAGGGACATTGGCGTAGTAATAAGTTCCACCGCCTGCTGTTGTACCAATTGATGATGCAGCAACTAACGCATTGATATCTACAGTATTGTTGTTGTATACGGTATTTGTTCGTAGGTATCTAAATTTATTTTGAGATGGGTTAAAGTCAAAATTAGCTAATGCAAATTTATTTGACGCCATCTTAACCGTACTTCCGTTAGTTGGTATATTAGCTTGACCTTGTAGTCCTGATACGCTATTGAACCTTGATACAATTGGATTGACACCCGACGCGAATAATACCAATGAGCTCTGAAGAGAACCTGTGTAAGCACCATCTGTGTATCTCCATTGCGAGTATATGTTCTTACCTGCATCTGAATTTGATGTAAGAACTACCTCGATGATAGTGAGTTCATTTGCAGTAGGACAATTTACCGTAATCTCGATTACGATAGCTCCTGTGGTCTCAATTGAAACATTAATTACGTCTTCAAGATTGCTGTCTTTATCAACGTTTAAAGTGCCACTAAATGGCGTAAATCCTGTAGTGTAAGGAGTCCCGTCGTAATCTGCTGTAATTTGAAACTCTACACCTTCTTCTGCTGAAATTACATTGTATTCAATTTCAACATCTCCAACCAAATCACCTACGTTTACACAGTATTCATAAGTTTTTTTGGTTTCTGTAAATATAAATTCTTGAGTTACACCACAAGATAAACATTCACTTACAGTTGGTATAGGTTGATTGTTTGAGCTCAATACATATTCATCCGAGTACGGGTCGTAAGCACCAAGTTTTTGAGTACTAAAGTCATTATTAAATAAATCACGAAACCAAGTCCCCATCCCTGCATCAGATATGACCTGTAGTTGGCTCATGCCTGTCTCGCTATCCTTTAAGTTAATTACAGCTCCGCGCTTAACATCTGTAAAGTATCTATTCTCACCCCATTGAATATAACTCTCGGGGTTGAATGATATACCGTACTTCTCTACGCGTGCAATTTGAGTACCTAATACCTCAGGTGTTGAGGTAAGTGCACCGCCTGCTCCTGCATCAGATAACAAGTTTTTATCTGCTAATACGTATGAGATTTTATCTTCTTGCAATACAAGCACGTCAGTCTGACGAGCGTCCATAATATAGATAGGTCCAAATGAGCGCTCTAAAGGTTTAAAGTTAAATAGACCTAGGTTGAACTCATTTAGTTTATTTACGTTGCTTTCGTTGTTGTACACACCACTATAGGTGATGTCAGCATACCTTCTGATTGCTTTATAGTCCTCAGCAAGCATAGTTGTCACTCGGTTACCCAAAGTGATGTACGCTCCTGTAATAGAGTCACGAATCTTGTAACTCTCTACGCCATTACCGAATGCGTAACAGTTAAAGAAACCTGTATCTACTATAGCAGGTGTTCCTAATGTAAAGTTTTGATTTGCAATGTTACCTTGATGCTCACCTTGGGTGTTAATATCAAATGATAGATTATTTTCAAAAAACACATCAGGTAATGAATCAGCAGGTTCAGTTTCAAAAACAAATAACGAATCGGCTCTGTAAATCTCAATATTAACCTCAACAGTTGATTTTTTTGTTCCACATTTTGCAGGACCTGATACAAATAATTGAAGTCTGTTATTACTAGTATTTCTAACGAATTGATAATAGTTAATACAAGTAGTAGGTTGAGTAGTTGATGTTCCCGGCCATTGTCCGTTTGCTATAAATCCTGAAGATAAAATAAGAGTTGGATTAAATATATTCTGTATAGGACAATTTGTAGTAGGATTATTATCAGGTCCTACCCAAGATGTTCCATTATCTAATATACTTGCAACATTGTCTCCTATAAACCAATCATACATATTTGCGTAATTGGCTTGAGATACTAATGTTACTTCTAATTCATAAATACGAGCCTCACAATTTGTTTGACTATTTCCTTCTTCACCTCTATAAAAGTTAAAGTATAGTTTAATAATTGTTCCTTGCGGGACATCATAATCAATATAATTACCCGGAGATGAAGGGTCTTTTATATTCATATTATATCCCACTGTTGCATAAAAATCACTAACTAAAGCAGTATAAGATTCTAATCCGGGTGATATATAAGAATTTTCATTAAAAACAGCGCTAAAGCTATTTGGTTTTATTTTCATATAAACACCACCCGGAACAGGTATATTAGTAGATGGAACAGCAGGGCTTGGAATAATTAAAAAGTTATCAGCTTCTGATTGCTTATCTAATACAGTTGCATAAGCACAATTGTCAACAGGACCTGATGAATCTCTTTTAACAATAAGTCTATCACCTACCTCAACCTTCCTTGAGTTTTCACCTTCTAGCAAGAAGTATACATTGCTTGTTTGAGGGTCAACAAAGAATATGCTACTGTAAATAGTCTCGTAATTTTCAGTATTAGGCTTGATTACAAACTTATATTTAGTTGCCCAATATGGTGCTATCTGCTCATAAGGAATAGTTACAAGAATACTATTCTTTGTATCTGAATTTGAACATGGAACGTGCTCTGTGTTTAGCTCGCTAACTAATGCAGTAGTAGAACGACCAAAATCATCCATATAAACAATAGCAATCTCGTAATCTCGATTACTATGCAGACTTTGATTTTGAGATATTGATTGAAAAGCACACTCTGCCAACACTACCTTCATGTACTCATATACAGAATAAGTTGGGGACACTGTGTTATCAACGTAAACCATTGCAGGAAACTGAAATGATATTATATTTCCAACAGATGTTGCTGATACTAATAAGTTAGCAGTATTTATACCACTTGTATACTTAGTATAGGTATCCAAGTTTTGATTCATGGCGCAGTTGTATGCGTCTGATAGCGTAGTACCTAAGCAAGCGTTAGGCAGGGTTTGAATATTTGCAATAGTCCCTACAGCATCTATAAATGAACTGTCAGCTACCATATCTGCTACAGATGCAAACGTAGATGGCAAATAATAAGTAAACGATATGTCTACATTACTATTTGTTTGAGTAGGATAAGGTGTACTCCCTGAAAACGCAGCATGAGTTAAATTGAAATCTATGTTTAATACAGAGCCTTCTGTTAATGGAACACCTGTTAAATCTAAATCTAATACTGCATCAGTAATTGACACTGCTCCATCTATGGCGTAGTCACCTGATGACTTTGTATTAGCTACATCAGTTAATCCAATTTCCTCAGTCTTTAATGATGTGTAGTACTCAAACTTTACAGGTTGACCAAATTTATCAAGTAGGTCATAACCCTCTAAGTAGTTCCCATACATTAGACGATTCCCCATTATTGTTTGAGCTTTAGCCAAAAGAGGTACGTTGTCGTACAACCTTAAAATCTCGTAGTCAGGAAGTACGGTAAATATCTTGCTATTGGTAAAGTTGTATGTGTAGTTTGTGTTATCTGAAAGACCAAGCTTTGACTTATCTAACTTCTCAATTATCTTAATAACGTTATTGTCCATATCCTTAAAGATAAGGTCAATACCAACTACCAATGGCCCCCCTGTATTATATGTTATGTCAACAGAGTTAAACTCGTTAATCATACCGTTATTTAAATAGCTGTCATTGCTAAAGCTAAATTCCTGTGGTATAAATGCAGGCTCACTGAATTGAGATATAGCGGAGTATTGGTTGTCAGCATATCTGTATCGATACGCAAAACAAATAAAGTTCTCTTCCAAGAAGTTCTCTTGACCCGGTGCATTTGCAAGTTGAATCTCCGGAGAACTCATCGGTGGTTTCTTAATAACCTGTAGACGCTCTAATAAAATCTCAGGGTGTGGAGCTAATGGAGCAGGCGGCAATGCCACGTAGTAATCTACATTTGTAGGAGATGGATTTGGATAGTTCTCCTTTACATTAATAAATCTAGGAGGGTTGTAATCATCCGACCAAAACAACAAGTCGTCAATTTTGTTGACCGCTGTAATTACGTATTCAGGATTAAAGTTTAGAGTCGTATTTACACCACTCCCATCGTCAATACTAATAACGTGATACGTAAGTATGTTTGTGAGTACATTAAAAGAAACAACTAAGTCAAGTTTACCCGTAGCCCCTACAGTAAAATTAGGGTCATGCACAAACCAATACACGGTTTCTAATGAGCCATCCTCAAAAGCACCAATTGCTCTAGCGTCAGTACTCAATGGAGTACCGTCTATGTAAATCAAAGAGGTTAATTTTAAATTACCTTTTGTGTTCTCAATAGCGCCGATGCTTTTTTCTTCGGTAGAACCCATGCGCACGTTAAGCGCGTCAATGTACTGACCATCGGGAACAAGTCGCTCATCGACGACTTTGTTCATTTTACCTGCATTAAAGTTTCTTGTAAGATTAGCCATACTACTTCATAATCTTATCCATACCACGAAGATTCATTAGAAGTCTACCCGGATGTATATTACTGATTCTAATTTTAGCATTACGTAATAATGCAGTCTTTTCCTTTCGAGCTCTCATTATGATGTACTCCTGTACCCCAAGCTTTGAATTAAGTATCTCATACATAATGTATGCATAAACATACTTCTCAAATAATTTGTTTACAGTCACCAAGCTGTCGTCTCCGTTCTCCATACCATCAGAGATGTATTCAAGAATACATAACTCACCTGCCATGTCTGATGAGAAGTTAATTACACCTGCTTTTTTATCTACATTGAAGGTAGGATTGAAGTTTGCTGTTTCAGTATTTAAACCAAAGCGCGCAGAGATTCCGTAGTCGAAATACCAATTGCCATCAATAAACCACCCCTCTTGCCCATCAAATTGGCTACCCGGGTTTAAATAAATACTCTTTTTGCTTCCTGTAATTCTGTCAAAGTCAATCGCAGAGTACTGAGGCTCAAGAACGTTACCGTCTTGGTCAAATAGAATGTTGCAGTTATTATCCTGCAAGTAAGCCTTGGATGACAACGTTTGAATGTTCTCGCTAAGTGGGCGTAACCATCCATCCTTGTATAAGGAAATGCGTACCCAATTAACGTAGTCAGATGGTAAAACAAAACGAAGTTTTTCACAAACGTTTAACTCTAGCACCTTTATTTCCTTGAACGCATCGTAGTTGAGTTCTTGAATTGCACGCTTTGCATGAAAGATAATCTTATAACGCTCCTCATTGTTAATCAATGAGTGATTGCCTGAGTACATAAGCATAAAGTTGTTTACAATGTCCTTTAAGCTAACGTATTGATAGGAGCCCCAATTAGCGTCCTCAGGCGCGTTACCACCATTCTCGTAGTATTGATATTGTGAAATATATGCCATGGTTTATTATTGTTGTGTGCTAAATGCAGGATTCTCAGACTGTTCTTGCTGAATACCGTACTGTGCAATTTGAATCTCTCTAATCGACATACCGCAATACTGAAGTATCTTCATAACTACTTTGTATTCATCTTCCAATGGAAGCTCGAAGTCCTGATAATCAGGTTGTGATTGGTCAAATGCAGGCTCACCATTAGGTAAATTAATGTATGTCCACTTAGGGTCTAAAGGTAATCTAAAGTATGAGCATTTTAATGATGAAACACCATTAATTGTAGCAGGATATACTGTGATTATATCTCCTTCAATTGTATAGGCAGGAAACTGAGTTGTTGGTGCTGTAAGCATTGAATCCAATAGCATATACAACCTAGCGTTAGCAACCTTCTCCGCGTCACCTAACCTTGTAGTACCATTAAAACAGGTAAGTCTACTAATCATGTAGAAGTTGTATCCTGTTGTTACAGGAGATGGTACGTAGTATTGATTTGTAGCAGGCGAAACTTGAACTAATGTATCATTACGTAAGAATCCTTCTAACACCTCTGCTATTGGGTTTTCAATATCAGCGTACTCTGTTCCTGATACTCGAGAGTTTTCAGCATTAATTGCTTTATTGTAACTACTGTAGTACTCTTCATAGATTTCCATCTGTGCTTGCTTTGCAAACAAGTTAAAGTCAGATGGTGATATATACCCGTAGTTGTTTTTATTTAATACGGAAAGTACAGTATTTCTTACTGAGTTAATCATTTTAATCCTTTTTACAAAGATACATAAAAAACAAAAGGCGCCCAATGGACGCCTTATGTCTTATGCAATATAAAATAATTACATCAATTCTAAATTGCTCTCTAACATTTTTAGAGCATCTAATCCTTCTTTTGATGTGAAGTACTCAACAAGCTCTACGTATGGGTCTGCACCAAATGGCACATTCATCATTTTCTTTTTGTTAGATGGTGTGTTAAACCAAATCTCTTTATTTTGGTTCTTGAATACAAGAAGTTTCTTCTCAAAGAATATTTGAACTGTTGACTGAGTACTTAACATTGGGTCATCAAGAAGATTAATAAAGTTCTCAGGCTCATTCTTAGCGAACATCAAGATGTCACGCTTCATCTCTGCCGTTGTAATCTTATCAGGACTAACGTTAAATAGGATTCTGTATACAGTTTCCATTTGGTCAACAGTAAGTTCTTTAGCACGAATTAAAGCATCAACCTCGTAGTTGATTCTCTCTAACTCTTTAGCCGCATCCTTCTCAAAGTTAATCTCTTCAAAAGAGATGCCATTGAGCGGGTGCAAATGCAAGAACTGCTGTAAAACAGGGTTTGTTTTTGGGACACTTAAAAATCCATCTTCAAAGATGATTGGCTCTACAATTGCATTGCCGTCTTGCTCGTCTTGAAATGGGCTTTTTTGGTTTACCGCGTAGCGGATTTGTCGATTGATTCCATTCTCTTCATCCCACCAAAGTAATGGGTATCGGTCAGTTCCTCGAGATGGTAAAATGAATGATAGCGGAGCTGCATCATTCTTAAGTTTGTAAATCTTGTTTACGCTGATTGGTTTTTTTGTTGTTTTCATTTTATTTGATATAATTAAAATTTAAAAATAGGGGAGTGTCTTTGAAGACACCCCCCATTTTATTAATCCTATTGATTATGCACCGTAACGGAACAAGAAGAAGTTGTTCGCACCAAGTGTACAAACTGCACGCTCAGATAAGAAGTTGACTTCCATTGCATCGAGGTCGCTAGTAGCAGCACCACCGGCAGAACCTGTAATCCAAGTCTTGTAACGACGATTCTCAGCCTCAGTAGCACGGTAACGAACGTGTAAGAACGGACGCTTAGCGTTTTTACCAAGTACTTGGTCGTAAACAGTTGTAGAACCTGCAGGAACCAACATACCTGTTACAGTACCTACTGCTGCAGCACCTGTAGGAAGACCGCCGCGCATTGTTGGGTCGTTGAGGTATTTCCAATCTGACTTGTAGAAGTCGTAAGAACCACGACGGAAACCTGTGAAACCAAGGTTCAAAGCCATGTCCTTATCGTTATCAAACAAACCGTAAGAAGTACCGTTAGCACCGTAAGAGTTTTGAGATGCAAGAATGTCATCTACGTTCAAGCTGAATGCACGATTCAAGAACAATACGTTCTCTTCAATAGCACCTTGCTTATCCAAACGTTGGATGATGGTGTCAAAGTCACCCATGTTAGATGGAATACCACCACCAAACACGTTACCACGAGTACCTACAGCATAGAATACACCTTCAGAACCTTTGAAACCAAGACCTACAGCACCTGATAATGGAGCAGCAGGAACTGCTTCAATCATAGATGTTTCGAGGTAGTCATCAAAGCGAAGACGAGTTTCGTGTTCAGACTTCAAGTACCAAAGGTAACCTGTAGCACCGTTCTCAGTGGTTACTTCAACCCAACCAATTTGAGCCATATCAGAACCGTTAACAGCATACTTATCCTTAAGGATGATTGGGCTGTTAGAGAAGATATCGTCATCAGCTTCCAAAGAACCAACCATTCCGTTAGTACCTTTTTTAAACTCAGAACCATAGATGAAGATGGTAACAGTTGAACCAAGAGCAAAAGCTTGACCTGCACCTTCGTAGTAAGAAACGTCGATAACACCTGTAGTAGTGTTGACAGCAGTTACGATAGCTTTGTTAGAAGCACCTGTAGCGTTGTCAGAAACGTTGATTGTTTGTCCGACGCGGATAGCGATTGGCTTAGTACCAGCTGTTGGAGTTGGAATCAATACATCGTTAACTGTAATTGTAGCGTTGTCAGCACCTGCTGCTGTATTAGCGTTACAGTTAGTGTATTTAGTGTGTAGACGACCTTGTTCAGTCCACTTAATCATATCTGAGTTAGACGGCATCTCAGCACCTACCATTCGCAAGAATGAAGATACAGTACGATTTCCGTAACGCTCAAATTCCTTCTCGTAAGTATCAGGAAGATACTGATTCAAGAAGTCGAAGTTAGTAATATAGTTTGTTTGCAATGCTACTTGTTGAGCATTTGGCTGCAAATTAAAACCGGGAGTTGGTAAAACTGGCATTGTTTTTTGTTTTTGTTAGTTATTAATTTTTTCTACTTACAATTTTGAGCTTGCTACCCGTATCAGGGTTAACTTCTCTAATTTTCATTTCCCCATTGCCGATGCTTTCAGGTGCTCTCCTCTCAGACATATTTACATTTTTAATCTTACGATTCAAGTCATCTGTTGCATCTGCTTGGCCTTGCTCATAAAAGAACTTAGCGAAGCGCTCAGGGTTCATTGCCATTGCTAATGACCTGTGGTATCCTGCTGCGTCTTTCATTAATCCATTGTCATCCAAATACTTCGTGATGAAGCTGTATGGATTACTTTGAATCTTTTTTAACTCCTCGCGGTCTGCAGGCATAAAGGTGAATTTTTTATCATCCAATGTGAAATCAAAACCTTTGAACTCACCGTTGAATAACTCTTCAGTCTTTTGCTGAAACCATTCGGCTTTACGCAGATTCTCCTCTTCGAGGTTTTTAGCTTCTGACATATATTGTTTATAAGACTCGTACTCTTCTAAATCGACGTTTGGAGAAGAGCTCGTACTTGACTCAAGTGGAACTCTGTATTTCTCTTTTTGGTCGTTAAAGAATTTCTTTGCCTCATTAACAGCCTTTTTCTTTTTGAGTTTTGTCTTTTTAACTGTTGACTCATCATCGTAGTCTTCGTCATAGAAAAACTCATCTAATAGTACATCGACGTCATCTTCATCCAATCCTTCCTGTGTAGACAAGTAGAATTTACGAAGCAAATCGTCTTCATTCATAGAATCGTAGTCTTTGTTCAACTCCTTAAAGTCTTCAAAGCCACGCCCTGTTTCTTTTTTGTACTTAAGATAGGTCTTAATCTCCTCGTCCATCTCTTCTTGCTCATCTCTCTGAGATGTCAAGTCATCAAAGGACTTGAGTTCGCGACCATATCGCTTACCTAAATATGAAAGAACTTTATCATCATCTAACTCAATCTCTTCAGTTTGAGCAGGTGGTGGTGTTGGTTCATCTACAACTTCTACAGGCTTCTCTTGAGACTCCTCTATTTGTTGTTGATGTTCATCTAATAATTGTTGTTCAACTTCTTGAACGCTTTTTGATTCAGTCGCTCCCAAATCTCTTACTTTGATTTCCATTTGATTAAAATTTACATTACAAAATTATACATTTTTTTAATAGTATTTTTTCAATACTATCTAGGCTCAAATTCAGCTAAGTCAAAACCATCTAAACTATCTTCATTTGATTCAAAATCAATTGGAGGCAAATTGTTCTTGCGCTGTTCAATTAACTTTGATTGCTGACTATTTTGAATAGAGATTCTCTTATCCTTAGCCTTTTCTTTTTCGTCCTCTCTCTGTTTTAAAGTTTGAGTTTCCATTCCCTTTAATTGCATTTGCATATCAAACTCAGTCTGCATTAGCTGTTGCTTGAGAACGGCTTCGTTTTTCATCTTTTCAATCTCGAACGCAACCTCAGCTTGTTTTATTTGCATCTTAGCTTGAGTCTCTGCTTGAATTTTAGCCATAGTTGTTTCAGCTGCCATTTGCTGTGACTGTAAGTTTTGCTGAGCAACCATAGCCTGCTGTTGCATCTGAAGTCGCTCCTCTCTATCCTGCTTCTTAACTCGTTTAACCTTAAGAAGTTGATTAGCCAATTTAATGTTCTTAATCTCACGGATATCAATCGCATCTTCAAGGTTAATATCGCCTTTAGATAACGCGATTTGAATGTTCTGCTCGAGTTGTGCCTTTTCTTCTTCATCCGGTGAAATTTCAATAAAGATTCCAAAATCATACACGTATAAATCCTTAATCTCATTTAAGATAGATACGTTGTACTTTCCAATTCTATTTGCAAAGTCATCCTTGAAGTCAGCGTATTGCAAAATGTCAGCTACTCTGTACGTTAATGCCTCTGCCAATGAGCGGAACATAAACAAACTAGCTTCTAAGATGTGACGTGTTGCTGTATTTGAGTTAAGTGCTGCAAGCTTCTGTACGCCAACTAATGCTCTTGGGTCAGGCATAGAGCCGTCACGTGCTTCGTTAAGTCCTGTGACAGAACGCAGCATATCCATGTAGTGATTGTAGTTTGCAATTAGGGTTTGTAGTTTTGACGCACCTGAACTTCCTGCAATAGCTTGAATAGGAACTCGGCCGTTGTTGAACTCACCGTCTTGAGTGTAGCTACGGCCAATAACACTACCCGTTTGAAAGTATAGTCGTAGTGCATCCTCGGGATTGTACGCAGCACCTGTACCAAGGTCGACTTCATTGAGACCATCTGCGTCAATGAACACACCGTCAGGAACTGTGCGTGCAATAACCTGCTGCATCTTTAAGTGAGTAATTTGAATCAAGTCAGCGAATGGAATCATTCGACGAACCAAAGACTCAATTACACCCTTGTACATACGAGGTGCAACAGCAACGTAGTTTGGTATAGCGTGTTGAGATGATGACTTAGGACGAACCATGTTCTCAGACATCTCCCACTTAAGTAGAATGTTTGTACCCATGACCATTACGCCTTCGTACCAAACATCAATTATTTTTTCAATCTTCTCAAACTTGCCCTCCTCCATCATATCAGTAGGTGGGTTAAACGTGTCGTCTTTTGCAATTACACGAACGCCACCGTTATCTAAGAATTTCTTCTTGTAAACAACTTTCTTGGTGGTCTTGTAGTTAAAGTATAGTAATGTGCAAGTGTCACGATAAAAGATATCATTTTGGTAGTACTGAGCCACGTTATAGTAATCGTACCAACTTTGACTGTACTTTGATATCTCATCAAGGTCTTCTCGGGTAAGCGTTTGGTCAATCTTCAAGAGCTCCGTAATAGGAACTGTCTTAATCTCACCCCAATAAAAACAATCTTTAAAGTAAGGGTCCTCAGTGTAGCTATAGACCACGTTAGCCGGGTCTACATAGGAAACCTGTACCCCTGAACCGGGAAGGAACTCGTGTTTTGCAACAGAGATACCTAATACAGTAAGGTCGTAGTCAAGTCTTTTTCGTAGGTCTAAATATTTATTCTCCTCTAAAATAGTATTGATAGCTTCTTCCTCTGCAATCTCGATAGCAGGTTTATAGTTAAGCTGCATATACAATGATAGTTCCTCATCTGTTTCAGGAAGTTCCTCGGGGTCCATAACAAATGGGTCGAATCCCGACTTTTCTTTTATCATCATTAATGGTGCTTTTGCAACCATTTGTCCCTCAAGGACATCTTGAAACTTACTTCTCTTTGATTGAGACATTGCATCTTGTGCGTAAGCCTTAACCTTAAACATACGGTCAGACATACCGTTAACGACGATGTCAACAAATTTAGGAAGGATTGGAACGGGAGTCCAATCTAGATTTAAGTATGATAGGTCTCCATCAACTGCAAGTTCATTTTTATATTTAGCAACAGATTGCTCGCCGCGGGCGTACAACCTTAAACGATGGAAATCTCTCCATTGGCTATAATATCTACATTGATTACCGTCCTTACGAAACCACTCGTATTGGATAGCTTGCCCTATTTGGATGCCAAATTCTGCAGTGTTCTTTTCTGCGTCAGAAACAAATTGACTCGGAAATGCAGTTGAGGGTACGTTTACTTTTACTTCTTTCATTTAATAAGTTGACTTATATTCCCATCATTACTATATCTTGCAAATTTAAGAGATATTTTTGATTCTTTTTTCTCAGGTATGTATAAGTGCTTCTGATTAGCCATAATAGCCAATCCCGAGCTGATAGAGGCATCAAATTTAGTTCTATCGCTAATGTCGAATCTAGCCCAATCACTAAGCGTTCTAGTGAACGGCATTGAGCCCATCTCATCGGGCTGCCTGTATATGCCCGCTGAATCCAACCCCACGTACTTCTCGATGTAGCTCTCTATTGCAGATGCATGAGACTGCTTGACATCTTCAGATGAGTTTGGTATACCACCTAACTCTCTTTCGGTAGGCGTTAACTTTGCGTAGTGCTTGTCGGGTCTGTTTATTGAGAATGGTCTATATCCCCTGTTTTTGAAGTGATAAAGCAAACGAGGTTTGTTGTTCTCTATTAAGATTGGCATACCGTAAAATACGCAGGCCATCAAAACCTCCTCAAAGAATATCTCTGCGGTTTGAGGCCTAGCAATGTACTCTAAAAAGAACTCGTTTGTAGGTCCCTCATCCATATGGAACTTAGTCATACCGTGCAATGAGCCGTTTGAGCCTCTACCTCCAACAACTGCCGATATGTCATATGGGTCACATCCAAAGCACCCCATGTGCTCATTTTCAGGATACTTCAATCCGTTCTTCTCTATTACTCTGTTCTGAAGGTGAGCAGGAGGAACCCATGACACCAAGAACCTACCATTTTTGTCAGGCGAGAATACAACCTTTGTATCTTTAATCCCATCTTTCCAATGGAAAGAACCACGTGTTAAGTAGTGCTCTGATATTAGCGCATCGTTATAGTCAATCTGCTGATATATCTTAGTTAGATTAAACAATGAAGATTTACTCTCATCTCTAAATGCGTGTGACTCAGTACGCGGGAACTGACGATAGAACTCATTAAGTGCATCGGCATCGCCCTTAAGTGAGTCAACCTCTGCTTCCCAATAGTCAATAGCTCCGTTTGTAATCCAATTTCCGTCAACACCTCTGATTTTATCAAATGGCTTTCTAAATACAGGCATACCATGGATGTCTATAAAACCTTCCATATTCCACTCCATAGGAATAAACAATGCGTAAAGGCCTGACTTGGTCTGTCCGTTGGCATTCCTTGTTGTAACCCTAGAGTCCTCATAAAGTTTTTTGTAGTTCTCACCACCCTTGCTTAGCGCATTGGACGTAGAACCCATCATGCACTTACCAATAATCTTTGAACCCAAACGCAAACACGTCTTGGTTACACGCCAATTGTTTAGGATGTTGTTTGGCTTTGTCCACTTGGCAGATTCATCGTGTGCTAAGAACTTTAACTTCTCGCCATCGTAAGAGTTCTCTTCGGTATTTTTCCAGTCAATCGTGGTGTCTAGACCCGTAATCTCGTTGTCATCCACGTCATGCATATTCTTCTTTGTAATCTTAGCTGCAGGAACGCGGTACGCAAGCTCAGTCTTTGGCTTGTCCATACCATCCATAATAGGCTTGAAGAAGAAAGGTAGGTTGCTGTTAATTGGTACAACCTTATCGGTGAACATCTTCTTGGCATCCGCTCCCGTCTTTGAGAGCATACCAACACGCGAATCCTTAGCGAGAGTTGCGATGTTTACACATTCGGATGACGACATGAATGAGAATCCCGAGCGACGTATCTTTAGGTATATCATACCAAAGCTGCGCGGGTCAGCCATGCAGGCCTCCCAAAATATAAAGAAGATACGGTTTGCTTCACGATAGTCAGGGTATCCGATGTCAATCTTAGACCACTGAAGGTACATATAATGTGACCCCGTTATATAGGTAGGCTTGCCATTGTTCATGAACCAACACCCCTGTTCACGGTAGTCAAATTCCTGTTCAATGTAATCTACCCACCTATTCTTGAACTCTGCAGGCATATCATTCCATTGGAATATGGATTGAATACGAGTGAGTTCCTTTGGCATATCCATTCTCTCCCAATACTGCTCAGATGATTTAGAGTGTCTTTGAAGACACTTTTGAGGAACCTCAGGAAGAGCAACTCTTAGACCTTGTATGTCTACTATCTCTCCAATACGACCCGTCTTTGATATAACGACCACGTCGTAGTCTTCGTTATAACCATACGTCCAAGACCTGTCGTTATTCTTTCGAGTGAACGCAGTCTTTGGTATAGCCTTCTCTACGACCTTATATAAACTACTTCCCTCCTGCACGACGTTCAGCGAATCCTTGTTTAGTATCTACCTTACTAGGGCCTTTATCTAGTATCTCCAAGTTCTCTCGTTCTAGCTCAATTCGATTTAGAATCTCAAATGCATCGAATATAGCGAGCTTCTTGGTGGCTGCTGCATTTTTTAATCTATCTGCTGAAAGCTCATCCTCGGGGTCAGGCTTAATGATTTGCTCTTTAGCTACCTTTATCAACTGCTCAACGGCCTGTTCTCCTGCCGAGATGATTCTAAGTTTTATTTCTTTTACCTTGCTCATAACAGAATTTTTATGTTTTGCTCAAGCATACGATACATCTTCTTATCGTTGATAGTGAACTCATACTCAGAGTCAGGCTCAAATGAAATTAAATCACCCGAATTAATTCCTTGAGATTTTAAGTACTCACTTGGATAACGCATTGTCCCCATGAGTGGCTCTTCACTAAATGGCTTGTAAATAAATGAATCAATTGTTTCTATTGGCTCTACAAAACAAAAGCGTCCGTTAGCGACCCAATCGCCATCTTTTTTGTACATATAGAACTGCTCAAAGTCAACAAAGAATAGGTCTTCTTTAAAAAAGCTCATTCCGCTTTTTCTTCTACCGTACATATCGTTGTAGAACTTAAATACGTTGTGGTGAACGATTAGTGTATCACCCGGCTCGATTGGACCGGTATATCCTATAGGGGTTTCAATAACCTTAGCATACCTGTTAGAGAATTTGAAGTCTTCTTCTGAAGTGCTAACTATTAACTCAACTCCTCCAAAGTCCCCGGTATTGCTGTATCTCTTCCCCTCCATAGGTTTTACTATGAAGTAGAATGGGGATTTCATTAATAATTTATATTATATTCAATTGCAATAGGCATAGTGTGCGTGAACTCTTTCCACAACACAACCTCCTCTTTTTTATTTATGATGTAAATCTTGATTGAAGATTTGTCAATATCATATCGGATTAGATGAATCGTATTTGACCCACCCAATATCTCTTGACCACAGATGTAGTGCATAGCGCTACCTTTGTAGTCAGGACCGATAGATATTTTTCTAATGTCCATTAACCTACTTTATTTACTGTTAAGATTACAGATGGTGTCTCAGGATGAACACCTGTGGCTGCTGCGGTAACAATTTGAATAGCCGTTGAAGTAGTAGCCCACATTAGTTGAGCTTCGGCTCCTGCATCCAACTGAACAAAGAAGTTCCAAGCTGCAACTAAAAATCCTGCATTTGCTTGTACGTTTACAGAAGTATTTGTCCAAGCTAAATTAGAACCATTTTTCTTAAGCCAAATGTTAACA
>Ga0181344_1000068_pt1 | contig 43835 bp, 24 predicted proteins | sample Su13VDMLBDD_FD_130098 | JGI IMG/M metagenome (GOLD analysis project Ga0181344, IMG submission 130098) | Freshwater viral communities from Lake Michigan, USA - Su13.VD.MLB.D.D | ecosystem: Environmental > Aquatic > Freshwater > Lake | place: USA: Michigan | collected 2013-07-15
CGTCTTCCAGGAGTATGGTTGGAGAAATACAGGAGTATTATTTAAACATCATTTACTAAGTTATGTTATAGAATATTGTAAAGAAGAACTAGATACAGTAACTAAACCTGATGGAACTATAGTAAGAACTACGTATGGTGTAGAAAGGATCCCAGATATTATGTTGCTTAAAGAAATGCATGCTTATGTAGATGGCTTAAACGTGGATAGATTAGTTGCATTTTCTGCAATGGTTGCATTTATGAGAATACAACAAGCAAATATAGGTTATGCTAAAAGAGTTATAATGGATGATGCAAGTAAAAACTTGCAAAAGTCAGAAAATTTGTTTAAATTAAATAGCAGTCCTTTCCGTCATATGGGTGGGGAAAGAACTAAAGTTAATGGACAATATATTAAAAGATCAGCTTTTAAGAACTTTAAATAATAGATATGCAAGTATATAATGCAATGCAGCTTAAAGCTGGAGCTAAAGCGGAAACAAATAGAATGGGGAGTTTAACTCAACCATTACAGTTTATTTCTAAAAAAGATAAAAATGTAGAATGGACAGCTTGGAATCTTGACTGGATAGAATGGCAAGGTTTAAGACAAATCCGTAGAAATGCAAGAAGGTTAATGAAGAACTATAAACTTGCTAAAGGTATTATAGATAGATCAGATTATATTGTTGAAGAAAATAATGAAAATAGTGACATTGTAGATTTTCTTACAAGAAATGATGATTCTGCTGCTTTAGAATTAAAGTTCTATCCAATTATTCCAAATGTTATTAATGTTCTAGTAGCAGAATTTGCTAAGAGATCTACTAAACTTACTTACCGTGCAGTAGATGAATACTCTTATAATGAAATGATGGAAGAAAAAAGAGTTGCAGTTGAAGAAGTTTTAATGTCTAATGCACAAGTAAAAATTACTGCTGCTTTATTAGAACAAGGATTAGATCCAGAATCACCTGAAGTTCAACAAGAACTAGATCCAGAAAAATTAAAAACACTTCCAGAGATAGAACAATTCTTTAAAAAAGATTATAGATCTATGATAGAAGAGTGGGCAGCTCATCAACATAAAGTAGATGTAGAAAGATTTGCTATGAATGAATTAGAAGAAAGAGCTTTTAGAGATTCATTAATTACTGATAGAGAATTCTGGCATATGAGAATGATGGAGGATGATTATGAAGTAGAACTTTGGAATCCTGTAGTTTGCTTTTATCATAAGTCTCCAGATGCTAGATATATTTCTCAAGCTAACTGGGTAGGTAAAACAGATTTGCTAACTCCTTCAGATGTTATAGATAAGTATGGTTATCTAATGACAGAAGAACAATTACTTGCATTAGAAGTTATTTTCCCAATTAGATCTGCAGGATATAATATTGGTGGTATGCAAAATGATGGTTCATTTTATGATGCTACTAAATCACATGATTGGAATACTAATATGCCTTCTCTTGGAATGAGGCAGTATACTTCTTCTGTAATGGGAGATCCTCAAGGAGATATTGTAAAACAAATTCTTTCTGAAGGTGAAGATTATAACCGTGGAGGATTTCTTAATTTATTAAGAGTTTCTACAATCTATTGGAAGTCTCAGAGAAAAGTTGGACACCTTACTAAAGTTGCAGATAATGGTGAAGTAATAAATGAAATAATAACTGAAGATTATGTAGTAATTGATAAACCTATTTATGACACTAGATTATTTAAAAATAAAACTAAGGATAATGTAATCTTTGGAGACCATATTGATTGGATATGGATTAATGAAGTATGGGGTGGTCTAAAGATTGGACCTAATATGCCATCATATTGGGGAACAAGTAATCCAGGAGGATTTGCTCCTTTATATATTGGTATTGATAAAAATGTAGTAGGACCTCTTAAGTTTCAATTTAAAGGTGACAGTACTCTTTATGGATGTAAACTTCCTGTTGAAGGTGCTGTATTCTCAGATAGAAATACTAAGTCTACTGCTTTACTTGACTTAATGAAACCATACCAGATTGGATATAACATAGTAAACAATCAGATTGCTGACATATTAGTAGATGAGTTAGGTACTATTATCATGTTAGACCAGAACACTCTTCCTAAGCACTCTTTAGGAGAAGACTGGGGTAAAGGTAATTATGCTAAAGCATACATGGCAATGAAGAATTTTCAAATGCTTCCTTTAGATACTAGTATTACTAATACAGAGAATGCACTTAACTTCCAACATTTCCAGAAACTAGATCTATCTCAGACAGAAAGATTAATGTCTAGAATAAGTTTAGCTAATCATTTTAAGCAACAAGCTTTTGAAGTAATAGGTCTTAACCCACAAAGAATGGGACAACAGTTATCTCAAATAACTGCTACTGGAGTTGAACAAGCTGCTGCTGCATCTTATGCTCAAACAGAAATATTCTTTATACAGCATTGTGATTACTTAATGCCAAGGGTACATCAGATGAGAACTGATGTTGCACAATTTTATAATTCTACTAAACCATCTGCAAGATTAACTTATATTTCTGGAGCAGATGAAAAAGTAAATTTTGAAATAAAAGGAACTGATTTATTAATGAGAGACCTTAATATATTTTGTACAACTACTGCTAATCATAGAGCTATCCTAGATCAACTAAAAGGAATGGCTATGAATAATAATACTACAGGAGCTTCTATATATGATTTAGGACAGATAGTACAGGCAGACTCTATTGCACAACTTAATACTGTTCTTAAAGCTTCTGAAGCTAAACAACAAGAACAGAAACAACAAGAACAACAATCTGCACAACAAATGCAAGAACAACAACTTCAAGCAAAAGCAGAAGAAGAAAGATTGAAAAGAGAGTATGAAGAAGCAAATTCTGAAAAAGATAGACAGAATCAAGTTCTTATTGCTGAAATTAAAGCAGCAGGTTATGGAGCTATGGCTGATATTAATAAAAATGAAGAATCAGACTTTTCAGAATCTATGAAAGAGATAAGACAAAGTGAACAATACCAAGAACAAATGTCTTTAGCAAGAGAAAAACAATCTAATGAAAATGTAAGGAATAATCAAAAAATAGATATTGAAAGAGAGAAGTTAGGTGTTCAAAGAGATATTGCTCAAACTCAGTTAGAAATTGCTAGAGAAAACAAAAATAAATTTGATTCTAAAGATTCTAAGAAAAAGAAATAGCCTTTAGCCATATACTGCTAAAAAAAGTTTTTTTATTTTAAATTTTTAAAATTTAATTAGTATATTATATTAACAACCAACAAAAACCAAACTAATGGAAAAAGACAACATTGAGGAAACTCAAATACAAGATTCTACAACGGTAGGACAAGCAGATGTAAATATTGATGAATTATTTGGTACCCCTGGAGCAGATAGTATAATGCTTCCTTCAGATGGTGATGAAGAAGAAAAACCAAAAACTATGTTCTCTAAGGAGAGTGTAGATACTACGTTCCTTGACAAATCTTCCTTTTCTGAAAAGAAAGAAGAAGATGCAGAAGTAAAAGAAGCAATAGCTGAACTTGATAATTTAATTACTCAAGAAGAAGATGCTGGAACTAAAGGAAGACCAAAAGTAGATAAATCAGGTCTTGCTGAATTAGCATCCAAAATGATTGAAGAAGGTTCTTTAGTTGGATTTGATGATGATAAACCATTAGAAGAATACACAACAAAAGACTTTAGAGAATTATTTGAAGCAAATTTTCAAGAAAGAGAAAATAAAATTAGAGAGAATACACCAAAAGAATTCTTTAATGCTTTACCAGAAGAACTTCAAATTGCAGCAAAGTATGTTGCAGATGGAGGACAAGACTTAAAAGGTCTTTTTAGAACACTGGCTCAAGTAGAAGAAATGATTCAATTGGATCCAGCTGATGAACATGATCAAGCAGAAATTGCAAGACAATATCTTTGGGCTACTAATTTTGGAACACCTGAAGAGATTGAAACAGAAATAGAAGAATGGGGAGATATGGGAAGACTGGAGCAAAAAGCTAATCAGTTTAAACCAAAGTTAGATAGAATGCAAGAAGAGATTGTTGCAAGACAGTTAGCAGAACAAGAAACAAAAAAAGAAAAGCAACAGAATGCTGCAAAAAAATATACTGATAATGTATATAATACACTGTCAGTAGGTGATTTAGGAGGAATTAAACTTGATAAAAAAACACAAGGTATGTTATACTCAGGATTAGTTCAACCAAATTATCCTTCTATATCAGGAAAACCTACTAATATGTTAGGCCACCTTTTAGAGAAATATCAGTTTGTAGAACCAAGACATGATCTAATTGCAGAAGCACTTTGGTTACTTGCAGATCCAGAAGGATATAAAGGTAAAGTAAGAGATCAAGGATCTAAAATAGCTACAGAAAAAACTGTAAGAATGTTAAAAACAGAAGAAGCTAGAAAAATTACTTCTTCAGTAATAAATGATGAACCAAGTAATAAAAGATCAATTGGAACTAAACAACAAAAAACTATTTCTAGAAATGGTGGAAGTATGTTTAGAAGATTTTAATAAATAAGTAACAAATAAAACAAATATAAAAATGGCAACTCCAGTAATGAACAATGGCATATTCCTACGGGATACAGCCTATGCGGCAAGTTCCCATGTGGATTCATACCACTTGGTGAACATGCTGAAAGATGCAGAACCAATGGACTTAGGTCCAGTAGACCTTTGGGCAATGGCTCAAAGAGTTGAAATGCCTCTTTACCAATTATCATCTTTTGGTGGTAAGAATGTAATCAATGTAGATAATGCTCGTGGAGAGTACAAGTGGCAGACTCCTGTCTCTGTAGATCTTCCATACATTGTTGAAGACATTGAAACAGGTAATGACTTTAAAGGTATAGATGGTACAACCTTCCGTATCAAGTTAAACAAAAGAGAATTTGGACATGGTGATATCATCACTTATGACAAATACAATGGTGTAGAGATGTACATCACTGCAGAGGATATTCTTCCAATGGGTGATGGTTTTGTCTATACTGTACAGTTGGTTAATAATGACAACTATAAATTTATAGATAATAAGTATCTTACTAATGGTACTAAAGTATTCCGTAAAGGTTCAGCACGTGGTGAATATGGTGAGAGATTCTCTGACATTATCACTAACACAGGATTCCGTGAATTCTACAACTATGTAGGTGGAGCAGAAGCTCACGTACATTATTCTGTATCTTCAAGAGCAGACTTAATGATCAAAGGTGGAATGAATGCAGATGGTACAGTTCCTGTAACTGAAATCTGGAGAACATTTGATAAAAACATAGATCCTTCTATCTCATCTTTAGATGATATGGTTAAGGTTATGGGTAAAGACAAAGTAAAAAAAGCATTTGATAATGGAGATCTTTCTAGAACTTTCTTAACTAATATGGAAGCTGCTCACCTTTCTAAGGTAGCAACTGATATTGAGACTTACTTAATGTGGGGTCATGGTGGTAGAGTTCGTCAAGATGGTCCAGATGATGTAAGGTTATCTGTAGGTTTATGGAAGCAGTTGGATAACTCTTTCAAAAGAGTATACAACAAAAATAACTTTACACTTGACTTGTTCCGTGGAGAAATCTATAACTTCTTCAATGGTAAGGTTGAATTCCAAGGTCCAGATCCTAAGCGTTCTCTAGTAGTTCAAACAGGTATGGGTGGAATGCGTATGGTAAATGAAGCCATTAAAACTGAGGCTATCTCTTCAGGTTTATTAATTCAAGCTGCTGATATTGGTGCTATCACTGGTAAAGGTATGGACTTGAACTTTGGTTTCTCTTACACATCTTATGTAATTCCTTTCTTGGCAAATGTTAAGTTTGTCTTGAATCCTGCATTTGACAATGTACATACAAATGATATTGAGAATCCAATCATTGATGGTTTCCCATTAAGTTCTTATTCATTCATTATCTTTGATATCACAGATAATACAAATGATAATATCTTTATGTTGAAATTATCTTGGGATAACCAATTGAAGTGGTGGTACCAAAATGGTACAATGGATTACATGGGACGTAGCCAAGGCTTCCAGTCTTCTGGACAATTCAATGGTTACCGTGTAATGATGTCTCAAACTATGCCAGCTATATGGGTAAAAGATCCAACTAAAGTGTTGAAAATAGTTATGAGAAATCCAATCACTGGTGGATCATTCTAATATATAATAACAAACTAAAAGGGAGACTAATACTCTCCCTTTTTTTTAATTAAATACAAACCAATATAAACCAATAAAACCAAACAAAAATGGAAAATTTCACAATGGTGGAAACCAACAAAGCTAACAACAAGAAAACAACAATTGCTGTTAGACCGTTCTTTGACAATGCAGCAACTAATATGGGGCTGGAAAACTATGGTATGTCACTCTATGATGGAGTAAAACACCATGAACAACTTGCTTGTTTAGAAAACAATGGAGTAATAAGATACATAACAGGATTAAATGAATTTGCTCCTGAAATTAAATTATTACCTACAGAAGTTAGAGAAGCAAGAATAAAAGAAATTAGATTAGCAATTATAGAACTTGAAAAAGATTTAGCTGCTAATGTAATAGATATTAATGATAAAGAATTTTGGAATAAAGTACAGTTATTAAGACCAGATAATAAAATCTTTTGGAATAAAATAACTATTGCTTGTGGAAATGAACCTTTATTTTTAGATTCAAAAGATCCTTATGATAGGATTAAGTTAATGGCTATTGAAGCAGGAGGTTTTTCAATAGTAGCAAAAAGTTATGATGATGCACGGTCTAGAGCAGTAGCTCCTAAGTTTTACTTAGATAAAGAAGAAGAGACTGTAATGGCAAGAACTGAATACAAGAAAATGAGAAATAAAGCATTATCTGAACTTCAGAAATTATTTGATAAAAATAGTACTAAGTTATTCTACATTGCAAAAGTAGTAGATATAAATAGTACACAATATAGAAAGTCAACACCAAATGATGTTATATATGAGAATATGGATATGTACATTAATGGTGAAGGTGGTGAAAGCAATAAAGAAAGAGCAGCAAAATCCTTTATTGAAGCAACTAATATGGATATGGAAACATTAAAAATTAAATCAATTGTTAGAGATTCCGTATTTTTTAAGTATATTATTAATAAGCCAGATGGTTATATCTATCATGCAAAGACAAATTCTTTACTTGGTAGGAATGTATCAGATGTTGTTGAGTACATGAAGAATCCTTTAAATGAAGATATTCTTAAAGATCTTAACGGTGCTGTAGAAAAATTATGGAACTCTTAAAAATTAAATAAAATGAAAAATACAAATGTAACTAAAGCAATATCTAAAAAATTAACTAGTGCTGATAAAACACCAAGTGGAAAAGTTGGTGGAATTTCTAAAGCTCCTAAAACAGCTCTACCTAAAGCTCAAATGGGTGGATCTACAGGTGCACAAATGAAAGCTAAAGGACAAGCTATGAAAGCCAAGGGCCAAGCTATGAAAGCTAAAGGTCAAAGTCAAACCATAAGAGGTAAGATCCAAGGTGGATTAGACTATATATTAGGCTCAGATAACTTAAGAGCAAAAGGAGCTGCTCTTAATAAAAAATTACAAACAGCAGCTGCACCATATGCAAAATCTGCTTATAATGCATTAAACAAAGCTCTTTCTCCTATTTCAGGAAATAAAACAGCAAAAATGCAAAATGGTGGTATGACAGGTCCTACTCGCCCAATTCCTGGAAGATCAAGTACAACTGGTGGACCATATAATACTAAAGGTCTTCTTCCAAAAGGTACTGTAGTTGATTCTAAATATAATAGAGATAAAAAGAAAAATTTAATAAACCGTAAAACTAATAGTTTACCAACTAATAAATTTGTAAAAAAAATGCAATATGGTGGAGATAATATGAGTTTAGGTCCAGTATCTAATTTTAAACCAAAACCTTCAACTTCTTCTACACCAACTCCCACACCTACTCCAACACCTGCTCCTGTTTCTGCACCTACACCTGCACCTGCACCTAAGCCAATGTCTGTAAAAGAAGCAAGAGAGCAAGCAAGAATTGCTAAGATTAATGCTAAAACTGCTGCTTACAATAGTGGTGCTAAAGTACCTGGTCAAACAGCAAATAAAATTCTTGATGCTGGAGTAGAAGGAGCTAGAATATTTAATAATGTTATGCAAGCAAGACAAGGCAATAACAATGGTGGAATGAAAAAAGGTGGGTCTACTAAGAAATATCAAAATGGTGGTTCAACTGGAGCTCAACTAAAAGCTAAGGGTCAAGCCATGAAGGCTAAAGGAATGGCAATGAAAGCCAAAGGAGCAAGTCAAACTGTAAGAGGTAAAATACAAGGCGGTTTAGATTATATGTTAGGTTCTGATAACTTAAGAGCAAAAGGAGCAGCTTTAAATAAATCATTACAAAAATCTGCAGAACCTTATAAAAAAGCTGCTTATGCAGCACTTGAAGGACCTGCAAATAAATTAAGAGCAGCTTTAACATCTAAACCAAAACTAGCTAAAAATAAAGTTGGTGGTACAGTTAAAAGAAAATAAATAATCAATCTCCCGGGGAAACCCGGGATATTTAAATTTTTTATTATGGCAATTAGAAAAACAACTACTATTAAGAAAGCACCTACTAAGAAATCTTCTTCAGTAGGGCTTTCTATTATGGGTGGTAATAAAGCTGACATGAGAAAGTGGGAAGTAGAATCTGCATTAAGTACTTTAAAGAGAGCTGATGAGATTAGAAAGAACACTAAGATGATGGCTGATGTAAAAAAACTTGCTCAAGAACAAGTTAATGTATTAAACAATTTTACTAAAGGTAAATAAAATATAGAAATTATGGCAAAGTTAATGTGTGCAAAATGTGGTGGTAAAGTTAAAATGGCAAATGGGGGTACAACTCCTAAAAAAGTATTAGCTAAAGCTCCAGTAAATATGTATGGTATTCCTCAAGAAAACATGGGTACTTCTAGTCAATATGGTTTTGGTAGAAAAGGTGGTGCTGTTAAAAAAATGCAGAATGGTGGTAATGTAGCTAGTGAAAAACCTTGGAAAAATCTTGGTATAGCAACTGCAGCAGGTAGTTTAATTGGAGCTCTTACTAGTGAAAAAGGTATAGCACGCAGAGCAGATAAAGCAGATGCTAGGTATAAAAAAAGACAAACTAAAAAGTTAATGAAAGTTGCTCCAAAAAGTCTTCCAAAAGCTCAATTAGGAGCTATTGTAAAAGGACTTTCTAAAGTTTCTAAAGTTGTTAAACCTGCAACTAAAGTTGTTAAAAAAGCTAATTCTACACCAGGTTACGGTGTTATGGACAATGTAAAATTTATGGCCGGAAATATTGCAAAAGGTGCTTTATTAGCTGCACCTGTTTATGGAGGTTTAGTAGGAGCTGTTAATTATGATAATGCTCAGGCTAATAAAAAGAAATTTACTAATACTAAAGGAACAGAGACCAAAGTACATAAAGGAAAAGATGGTAAAAAATATGTTAAAGTAACTACCCGTGATGGTAAAATATATAATAAAACTATAAAGTAAAAATAATGGCAACTAAAAAGGTAGATAAGAAATGGATACAAAAAGCTGTGAATCCTAAACACAAAGGATTTTGTACTCCTATGTCTAAACCTACATGTACACCAAAGAGAAAAGCTTTAGCTCAAACATTTAAAGCCATGGCAAAAAATAAATAAAAAATGTTAAATAGCGCTATTACTATAAAGATTAAACAAAGGATCAACAAGCTTGATAGTAATGACTATGATAATATAGAATGCTGGCAAATAGTTGAAGCTTTTAATAAAGCTCAAGTAGAATGGACCAGAAGACAACTACATGGAATTAACTTAGTTAAAGAAGGTGATGAACAGTCTACTAGAAGAAAAGATGATTTACAAGTCTTAATGGAAACAAGTCAACTTCCTTTAGCAGATCAAGATTATTATTACTCAGGAACTCTTCCTGTAGATTATTTACAATGGAAAAGAGTAGATGTATTTGCAAAGCAAGATTGTTGTGAAAATAGAAGAATGACTGTATATTTTGCTGAAGAAGGAAATGTAAATTTACTTTTAAGAGATAAACAAAAACAACCTAACTTTGAATGGGCAGAAACATTTGCTACTTTAAAAGGAGGAGCTGTTAATATTTATACTAATAAAGATTTTGATATAGCAGAAGCTAATCTTATATATTATAGACAACCAATTAAAATTCAAATTCAAGGTTGTGTAGATCCTTATACATCAGTTCAGTCTCTTGTAAATGTACCATGTGAATTTAAAGATGATATTATAGAAATAATAATAGATGAGGCAGTAAGTGTATTAGCTGGAGATATAGAATCTGGAAATCAGTTCTCAAGAGGTACAGAAACAGCAGAACGAAATAACTAAAAACTAAAAAATGGAAAAACCTAGAATGTTAAAAAGAGATACTGTACAAAGTGCATCATACTCAAGTGCACCTGCAGGAGGAAATTGTGATACAATGACCGCAGCTTGTGTATCAGAATTAATGAATGCTGGAACAAGCTTTCATAAACTACATCTTAAAGTAACTGGTGCAGGATCATATGCAGCTCATAAAGCTCTTAATGATTTATATGATGCAATGCCGGGACATGCTGATGATTTAGCAGAAGGATATCAAGGAGCAGCAGAAATAATTTTAAAATATAATGAAGTTGCACCTAAAATAATGAATACTGTTGAAGATGGACTTGATTATATTAGAATGCTTATTGATATGGTAAATGGTTTACAAGCTAAAATGCCTTATTCAGAAATAGTAAATGAACTTGACACAGTTAAGTCTACATTAAACTCAGCTAAATATAAATTAAAGTTCTTGAAATAATTTTGTTATATCAAAAACTTTTAGTATATTATAGTATATTATATTATTAACTAAAAACAAAAAAACAAAATGGCTTATTTTAATCATGCTTTCAAGAAAAGCTTCCTGGCAACAGGACCGACACAAACAAATTTTCCTGTTACTTTCCCTGATGGAAGTACAATTAATGCTACAACATCTTTAGGTTATGTAACTACTACAGGTATGCCTACTTATGGTTTGAATCAATTATCAGCAATTAGTGTTGGTACTTATGGTACAGCTACTACAGCTACTACAGATGGATACATTGGATGGTTTGATCCAAAGACAAATTTATCTCTTGGTCTTGGTAGTAGTTCAGCTTGTTGTAATGCATATCTTGCAGGTTCTGCAATTTATTCTAATGACAAGATTGGACCTTTAACTGGTGGTTACCAAGAGACTAACAAGTCTAAAATGGTTAACCCTAAGTATGTATCTAGATTTTATTCAGTAGATCCATGTGCTCCACAAAACAATGTAATCCATGTAGGTTCTACATATTGGACTGCAGGTGGTGGTGTATTAACTTTTGATGCTTTAGTAGCTGGTACTGGTTATGGTGTATCATTAACAGATGTAATTAGTACTGCTGTAGGAGCAACTGGAACAGGATTAGTAATATCTTATGATACTAATGCTGCTGGTAATATCATTTCAGTTACAATTATTGCTCCTGGAAAAGACTATACAAATAATGATACTTTAATTATTACAGGTGGTAATGGTGATGCATCAATTGATATACTTACAATTACTCAATCTCATGCTCAAGTAGGATGTGGAATTACTCCAGATTGTTGTAAAGAATATTTATGTGGTGAGACTTACTCTTTACGTTTAGATGTAAAAGGTTCTCCTGCATTAAGGTTCTTAAATCACAATGCATATTCAACACAAGATGCTTACACTGGATGTTGTCCAGCTGGTGCTATTGCTCCTGTTGCAGTTGACTCAACTGAAGTAATGATTTTATGGGCAAATGGTTTAACAACTAATCCAATTGTAGGTCCTTTTGTACAGATTGTTGTACAAGCTGAGGATGGTACACTTTGGTATGCTCCAGGAACATCTGCTGCATTTTTAGCTGCTAATGGTGCTGATACTTGGGATAACTATGTATCTCCAGGACATGTAGTTGGTGCTTGTGCAGGTTTAATTTTAAATGGTGCTTATGTAGATACTAAGTTTGGAGATTGTACTTTCCAACTTTCTGATTTCTATGAAAAAGAGCCAGTTAAATTATATGCTTCTGAAGTAGATTATAATGGTGATCCATGTGCATTTACAACTTTATGTGTTGTTACTGAATGTACTGGTCTTCAAGTTCAAGGTTTAGGAGAAACTGTAGTAAGAGATTTGACTATGTCAGAATCTTACAGACAAAATTTCTTAGCAACTGACTTTAGGATTCGTGAGATTACTCAAGGAAACCAAATTATTAGTTCAGTTGACCGTACTGCATTATACTATAGATATATGTTACAACACAATGTTCCAAGGAATTATAATCCTTCTGGTACATTTGATGCTGATCAGTATTTGTTAGAGATATTCTCTTTAGCACCACTTAATACATTTTATAATGATACAGCAGATTGGTTAGATGCATGTGGTGTTTGTGAAATTGATGCATATACTTGTTCTACAACTTGTATAGTTCCTGTGAAATTCCCAACTGTTCCTGTATATAACCCGTACAATGTAAATTCTTGTAACTAAGAATAATTAATTACTAACTCTAAAGGGGAGAAGAGTTCTAAACTCCTTTCCCCTTTTTTTATTATAATCATTATGGCAAATCATGTATTAAGTTTAGAAGTCCCTACAGTAATGAATCCTTGTATACTTAAAATATTTGATACAAGTGTGTATACACCTCTTATTCAAATTACTTGTCCAACCTTGAATATTACTGTTCCAGGATTTGGATATTCTAATCAAATAGAAGGAGTTGATATGATAGCATTTGTAACTGATTCTCATATTACATTAACAGCCTGTGATTTACAGTTACAAACAGCTGACTGTGGAACAAAATATGTAAATATACCAGACGGTATATATATTATAAAATATAGTGTGTCTCCAAATACTGATGTATATGTAGAGTATAATCATTTAAGGATTACTCAAGCTTTAATAAAATATAATAAAATATTATGTGATGTAGATGTAGCTGCTTGTGATCCCCCTTTTATAATAAAAGAAAAACTTGAAGCATTAAGATTAATTTTTATGTATCTTCAATCTGCAAAATCTAAAGTAGAAACTTGTCATGAGCCTCAGAAAGGAATGAGCTTATACAATTATGCTTTAAAACTTTTAAATAAATTAGATTGTATAAATTGTTAACCAACTAAAACCAAACCAATGGCTCAATGTTCAAATTGTAAAAAGAATTTATCTTGTGGATGTCAAAAAAGAAAAGCATCAGATGGAGTTTCAGTATGTACTACATGTGCACCAGCATATGAAGCAACAAAATCTTCACAAGATCCAATACAAAAAGTAATGAATCCTGTACTTCCAGCAGTATCTGTTATTCCAAGAAATAGTAAAAGATATAATAATTTAAATAAATTTATAAAGTAAATACATAATGGCAGCTCCTACTACTTTTTTTTATGTATATACTCCATGTTGTGGAGCTGACCCTATTTTTTTTAAAGCTGGCCCAAGTGGAATAGTTCCTGGAACTTATGACAAAGTATTTATATATGAAGGAGCAGTTGATGGACCTGGTTATGGTGGTTTATATATTAATCAATGTTATAGTGTTACTATAGCTGAGTTAGGTACATTACCACCTCCTGCTCCACAAAATTCAACACAATATTCTTTTTTAAATGTTGTACCTTCCCCTGGAATTTCAAATCTATTTCCAATTAATGTAAATAGTCCAGATTGTTTTGGATTAGAATGTCCTCCTTGTCCTCAAGTATGTTATTTATTAATTAGTTGTGATTTTACAACTGTACCATTTACTACTACTACAGATTTGTCAGCTTATGTAGGACAATCTATAGAAATATCAACACCAGATATTGGAACAATATGTGTTCAAGTTCAAATTGCTCCACCAACAGTAACCTGTAATAATTCAATACCAGTAGTATATGTTGATCCTTGTGTATGTGAATGTATTTGTTATTCAATTATTGCTACTTCAAAAGATTGTGTATATATAAATTGTGATGGAGAATTAGTTCAAACAGGATTTCTTAATGGATCTGAAATACAAATATGTTCAAAAACATATCCTTATTTTCCAGGTCTTGATATACAAAAACCATTTTATGTAATAGATAATGGTCTTTGTATAAATGGTGAATGTTCAGTATTATGTTATCAACTACAAGATTGTGAAGGAAAATTACCTGATATCTATAGTAATAAAACTTCATTAGGATCATATGCTATACTTGGACAAATTGTAACACTTTTAGAATATCCTGGAGTTTGTTGGGAAGTAATAGATACATCTGACTGTGATTGTGCAATAGATGTTACTGTTGTTAAATCTTTTGATGATTGCCCAACTTGTTTAGGAACTCCAAAATATAAACTTACTAATTGTGATACACCTACAACTATTGTTTATACAACTACAGATTTAAGTGCTTATGTAAATCAAGTAATAATTAGATTAGATTGTCCAGGATGTTGGTTAGTAGAAGAAGTAGATTTAATTCCATCTGATGTTGCTATAGTAGTAGATGCAAGTTATATAGATTGTATAGAGTGTGCAAGAATTTATTATTTACTTGAAGACTGTAGTGGTTATTTACCTAATGCAATTACTTATACAGATCTAAGTGCATATGTTGGTAGTGTAATTAAATTAGAATATTGTCCAGAAACATGTTGGGAAGTATCTATAACATTAAATGCAACAAATGCTGGAGAAGTAGTATTTATAGATCAAGAATATTTAAATTGTGATACTTGTTTAGATACATTACCATGTATATGTACAACAGTAAGAAATGATGATACAACAGTAGTTAGTAATGAGTATAGATATTTAGACTGTGATCATAATGTTCAAAATTTTACATTATTATTTGGAGAGACTTCTCCAAAATTTTGTATAGTAGCTTGGCAATATAATCATCCTACTACAGATTATGTAGAAACTTTTGGTGAGTGTACATTAGATACTTCAGTATGGACATGTCCCGCACCAATTTATCCTAGAAGATTTATAAGACCAGGATATTTTGTACCAACTTGTTCAATTGAAAAGTTTGAAAAAATAACTTGTAAAGCAGCAGAAGCAATGTATAAAAAAGTATTAGAACAAAGATATGGTATATCTAATTGTTGCCCTGATGATGATAATAAATGGTTAATTAAAAAAGAATTAATAGACTTAGCAGGTTTAGTAGATCCAAATTATACGTGTACTGCTATTCAATCTTGTTGTAATGAAGCACCTAATTGTGGATGTACACCATTAAAGACTTGTAATTCTTAATAAAATTTTGTATATTATATTAATAGAAAAGATATGAAACCTTTAAATTTAGATAATTCTCCTTGTAGTCCAATATCAAGTAACTGTGTTATTTGGCAAGGACAGGATATTCCTTGTATAAAATTATGTAAAGGTGATACTGTATCAGATATAGTTTTTAAACTTGCAACAGAGTTATGTACTATAATGGAAACATTAAAAGTATCTAATTATGATATTGCATGTTTTGATCTTGTAGCATGTCCTCCTTCTACTTTTCAAGAACTAATACAATTTTTAATTGGTAAGATTTGTGAATTACAAGTAGAGGTTAATGCAGTTACAGTAGTTACAGCAACTACAACAGGTACAACAAAGTCAACTTCTGCTGATACTTTAGTTACTGTAGCTCCTTGTTTTATTGTAGGTACTACAACTGTTATGACTATTGTAGAATATGCAACAGCAATGGGAACTGCAATTTGTGGAATTATTACAGAGATCTCTATTATTAATGCTAGTATTACAAATTTAGATATAAGAGTTACTACATTAGAAACAGCACCAGCACCAACATTTACATTACCAAGTATTTCAGTAGATTGTAATTTAAGTGGTGTAGTTGTATCTCCAGGAGCATATCCACTTGATGTAGTAGTAGATGCTTTAATAAATGATGATACATATGGATACTGTGCACTAACATCAGCTACAGGTTCTCCTGCTGATATTACTGCTGCAGTACTTTCTCAATGTGTAGCTAATGCAGATCTATCTCTTCTTTTTGGTTCAGCTTTTTCAATTGCATATGCAGGGTCATGGATAAGTTCTCCTCCAACAACAATTGCTGCAGCTATAAATAATTTATGGATAGTATTATGTGATATTTATCAATATGCTGGTTTAATTGATGTAATTGGAACAACTACTGATTCTATAGATGTATCAGTAACTACAGGTCCAGTATTTACTATAACAGCAGACTTAACAGATACTGGATGGAAAGACTTAGATGGCTTTGCATATTATACTGGTGTTACAGTTCCTCAATGTAGAAAAATTGGAAGTACAATTTATTTTAGAGGAGAAGTATATATACCATTAGATAATGGAGCAGGTAGTGTAGTAAATTTATTAAATACAAGTTCATATAATAATGTAATGCAAGTACTTCCTTTTACAGGAATTGGTGGTGTAACACAAGATGCTAACGGAAGATTATTATTTAACAATGGAGCTTCTGTTATTCCAACTTCAGTAGTTGCATTAGCAGATGTATTAGATTCAAATTATAAAGTACCTGTTGCATTTATGTCAAGACAATTAACAGTAGTTAATGGTGTTGGTGTTGGAACGGCCTTTATGTCAGCTGTTGCTAATATTGAAATTACAACTGCTAAAACTATTAGAATTGCAACATTAGAATTATTTGAAATAAATAGTACTGATACTAATTCTTTTACTGGAGAATCAGCAACAAGGTTTTTAACTACAAATGCAAGAATTGGTGAATATCTTCCAAATTATATTGGAGCAACAAGTGATGTTCAAAACTTTCCAGCTGCTATCAATTCTCCATTAAATACTGATACTCATAATATAGTATGGCCTATCTCTTGTGATGCAGGAGCACCATTAGAAGTAGGAGGATTTAAATTTTCATTAGATGGCTTAACAGCTTTTGTACTATAAAAAAATAAAAAAATGGCAACAAGTAATTGTACTAATTGTGGATGTAAAAAATGTGGATGTCAAGATGACTTTCTTACTACTCCTCTTCCATGCCCAACTCCTTTAGGATGTCCTGATCCAGAACCATGTTCAGAAGTTATTAATGCACAATGTGTAGTTTACACAGGTGAACCAATTATGTGTGGTTTGGTAGAAGTAGTCCCTACTGATACAACTATGGCAGATGCATTAGCTTTAATAGTAGCGCATTTCTGTGGTCAACCATAAAAAATAAAGTTGCAGTTGTTGGTTTCTGTAACAACACGCGAAGCCCTCACACTTGTGGGGGTTTTGTTTTTATACCTATATTTGCTAAAGTCATTTATTTTTAGTATATTAATTAGTATAGTATGAAAGAATTTAAAAAGCCAGATGTTAAAGCTCCAAGGTTTAGACCACAAGTTTATAATGTTTTAAACTCTGATTTCTTAGGAAGTTTTAAAAAAAAGTTTTCTAAGTATAAACATATTGATGATGCTGTATTAAAGAAGATAGGAAAGACTTTTAATACACATGTTTATCAAACTGTAATAGATGTAAGAGATGGTGTCCAATTACCAGAATCTATTGGATGGTTATTTATTGGAACATGTCAGCAAAGTAAAAAAGAAAATATTGATTTTGCTAAATCTACTAAATACGGAGTTACAGTTACTAATAGAAATTGGGAAACAGATGGTAAGTTAGCTAAAATATTTTTTACTAATTATGCTTTAAAACATAAGATGAGAAATAGAGAGTTTTGGGGATTTGTAGCTTGTAGAGATTTTAAAAGATTAGTTGCTAAAACTTATCCAGAAAATTGGAACATGTATGTAGCAGTTGATCCAACTAAAAGAATTAAACTTACTTATCAAAAGACTGTTTTAAAGAACATGCAGAATACAAAAGAGATTCAAGATTTAAAAAATTATAATGAATTTGACTTATGACAACAATTGGAGAAGCAATTTCAAGAGTTAGAAATACATTAAAAGCAGTTAAAGAAGATCCCTTTTTAACTGATAGAACTATTTATTACTCTTTACTAAAATATGCACAAGCATTAATTAAAAGAGAAGATAATCAGTTTAAGTTAATGAAAATAAGTTCTATCTTTTCTGTATTACCTTATGTTGAAATGATAGATGTAGATAAAGTAGATGCAGGATGTATTGGTGTTTTTTCAGGATGTTATTTTAAAAGATCAAAAGAAAAACTTCCTACTATTCTAGATGGAGTATTTGGTCCTATCATCCGTACAGTATCTTCTATAGATGGTTCTATAGAAATGTATAGAACAGATCCAGGTACTTGGGTATCTATGACTAAAACAACAACTTGGAAATATAATAGAAACTTTTACTTTTGGTATTTAGATGGTTATCTTTTTGCTCCTAATATAGATTGGGATGCTATAAGAATGGAAGCTATCTTTGAAGGAAAATTAGATACATGTTCTACAGTAGAGTGTGGTATAAAACAAGATCAACAATTTGCTTTACCTGAATATTTATTTTCAGAAGCAGAACAATATGTAATTAAAGAATTAACCATGTCTTTATCTGTTCCATCTGATGGCCCAGATGATAGTCAAAATACTCTAAGATAATGGATTTTAACTATACCTTAAAGTACAGATCTTTTAATCAACTCTTAGAAGATGTATCTGTAGATTTTAATACTTTTGCTCTTGAAAATATGATAGAGCCTCAGCAATTAATTAAATTAGCTAAGAAGTTAAATTATGATCTTGGATTAAGAATTAATCAAACTAAAGAAGTTATACTAGAAGTATGTCATGGTAAAGTAAAATTACCAGATAACTTTTATGTATTTAACTATGCAATGCTTTGTGGATCTTATACTGTAAATACAGGATATAATATTGGAGGAACAAATATTCAAGAAGTTCCTTATGTAGAAGTACCCTCTACTGTAGATGTATGTTCTCCTATTACAGTTAACTGTAGAACATGTAATTCTCATCCTTGTAATAAAACTGCAGGATGTGATCTTAATTTTCCTGTTGTAGATCCAATACCAGTAGCTTATGACCCTTTAAATCCTTATGGTGATACTTGTATACCTCCAAGAGTTTTTATGAACTGTAAGGGGGATAAATATGAACTCATTCAAGTTGTACATGGTGGACAAACTAGAACATATAATTCTGTTGTTCCTTTAAGAATGAGAGCAAGTCAAGAAATAGAATGTGACTGTCCTAACTTATATGTTAATTCAGCAAATGAAGGTTGGATTAAAGGAGGATTTTTATTTACTACATTAGACACAGCAAAAGTTTATTTAAATTATCAAGGAGCAATGGAAGATGATAATGGGGACTTATTAGTTCCAGATCATGATCTTATAAATGAATATTATGAATATGCATTTAAAGCTAGAATCCTTGAGAATTTATATATGAATGGAGAAGATGTTGCACAAAAAATGCAATACATACAATCACAATTAAGAATAGCAAGAAGTGCTGCGCTTAATATAGTTAATACTCCAAACTTTAGAGAACTACAAGATGTATGGGCAGCAAATAGAAGAGCAATGTATGGTAAGTACTATGATATGTTTAGTAGTTATGGTCCTATTGGTAGAAATAGATTGGTATAGTTATGGCAAAAATACAGAATACAACTGAAAATATTTCAAGGAGTTTTAATAAAGGACTCAATAAAGATAGTGATCCCTCTTTTATTGGAGAAGGTATGTGGACACATGCTCGCAATGCTGTAAATAATAATGAAGAAGGTCAGTTAGGAACTCTGTCAAATGAAAGTTCAAATTATTTATGTGCTAGTGCTGGTTTAACAATGCCTGTTGCAGGACTTAATGGAGTTCAATATAGATATATTATTGGAGTAATACATTTATATTCAAGTAATTGGATAATATTTACTGCAGGACATAATTCAGTAGGAGCTCCTGTTATGTCTGAGATAGGTTTATTAGAAGAAGATATCTGTAGATATAGACCCATTGTTCAAGATGCATGTTTAAATTTTGATAAAAGATTTTTAATTTCTGGATCATCAAGAGAGAAAGAAGATTGTTCTTATCAAATATATTGGGCAGATGGTTTAAATCCTGATAGATTTCTTAATATAGGAGATCCACAAACTTGGCCAGATCCTACAACTTTTAGTTGGTTAGGAACTCCAATTGCAAATCCAGTAACTGTTAATTATTATACAGATGGTACTAATCAAATACTTTGGCCTGGAGTACAATGGGAACAAATATGTGATGATAATGCAGGTGGTGTACAAACATCTCCTGGAGTATGGCCAATTGGTCATCCTGTTTTAAATGCTTGTATTACATGTTATGATATAAATACATTAGATTGTCCTAAAACTAGATTAGCAAGATTAATGGAAACACCCTGTCTTAGTGTTAGTTTAGGAGCATCAGGAGGAACATTAAGAAATGGAACATATTTTGCATTAATAGCTTATGCTATTAAAGGACAAAGAGTAACAGATTATTTTTCTCCTAGTAATACACAACCTTTATGGTATCCAAATGATTTACAAGGATCTTTACAAATTAATATTTCAGCTGACAAAGCAAATTTTTCTGAATTTATATTAGTAGTAGTACAAAATATTAACCAGGGAACTGTTGCTAAAGAAATAGGTTTATACTCTACAAATACAAATGTAATTGAGTTAGATCAAATACCAGATACTCTTATAACAGTACCTACTAGATTACTACCAATACAAACTCCTGTCTTTGAAAAGTCTGATCAAATTACTGAAGTAAATAATTATTTATTAAGAGTAGGTCCTACATCTAAGTTTGATTTTAATTATCAACCTTTAGCAAATCAAATTGCAACTAAGTGGGTATCAACAGAATATCCATCTGACTATTATGTTAAAGGTGGAAATAAAGGAAGTTATTTAAGAGATGAAGTATATTGTTTTTTTATAAGATGGGTATATGATACTGGAGACAAATCTGCTTCATATCATATTCCTGGAAGACCTGCAGGAAAATATCTTTATAATAATACAATTGTTAGTGAAAGAACAGATACTATTAATGATCTTAATACATTAGATGATTCAGATCAATTTTTTGAAATGTATAATACTGCTACTGGACAACCAATACCTGCATCTATACCAACAACTACAGATGATGGAGGAGTAGTAATTGCTTCAGGAAATATGGGATACTGGGAATCAACAGAAAAGTATCCAGATAACCAACCAGAAATTTGGAATGCAAGTGCTCATTGTTGGACAGGTCCACTAGCACAAATATCTACTGCTTATGATTTATGTGGACTTCCCATTAGACATCATAAGTTTCCTGACAACTATTTAAATGTTAATACTGTACATTTTAATCCAGTTTCAAATGCAAATACAGGATTAAAAATTAGGTTACTAGGAGTTAGGTTTGAAAATATTATTTTTCCAAAAGATAATGATGGTGTAGATGTACCTGGTATAGTTGGATTTGAAATTTTAAGAGGATCAAGAGAAGGAAACAAAAGTATTATTGCCAAAGGAATGGTTAATAATCTTAGAACTTATGAGATTAAAGGAACAGTAGCTAGAGGTAGAATTGGATTATATCCCAACTATCCTTTTAACTGTATTCAATCTCCAATGAATTTACAAAATTCATCAGATAATAACTATGCATTTAATGATCCATATATTAGAATGCCTCATAAACCTGATGATTACACTGTTATAAATCCTCAGAATGTACCAACAGATATGATAACATTTCATTCTCCTGATACAATGTTTACATCTCCATTTTTGTCAATGACAGAAATAAAGTTATATGGTTATTTACAAGGAGTTTCTTCACAACAATTTATTGAACCATCTCTTCATCCTAAATTTAAATTACTTTCTAATGCAGCTGTATTAATAGCTTCATTAGTTGGTATTGGAGAAGCAATAATAAGTTTAATTGGTAAGAGAGTATACAATCAACCTGGTGGTTCTTTTACTAATCAATCAGGTGTATCATGGACTTTTGCAGCTGGAGCTGGTAATTCAACTGGAGGAACAGATACTAATAGTAGTGATTCACTTGCATTTAATCTTCCACCTGTTGGAATTAAACCTGTATATAATGGAGCTTATACTTCTTATTTTAATATTGGAGGTGGTTTATCAGATGCCTTTTTAGGAACAGATATTTTAGGTGGAGCTTTAAGAAAATTTAATAATTCTGCAGGAACTATGGGAACTTATACATCCCCACAATTAGATAAAGAACTTACTTGGAGTGATTATATTCCAGGTCCTGTAGGAGCAGTATTTGATATACTAGGAGGTATTTCAAAATTTTTATATTATTTTTCAGAAGGTTTTGATCTTGCTTTAAGAGTTCTATATGCTTCTATAAGATATGATCAATATGCATTACAACAAATTGGTCATGGTTTCTATGATGATATGGTAAAACCAAATGTATTTGGTACTATACAAAGATATAAGGTAGAAGATAGTTTTTATATTAGAGATAACATTCAAGAAGTTCAACAATATAATGCAATTATTCCAAATCCTATAGGGCTTCCTACAACAGTTTCTAGATCCTACAGTATTAATAATCTTAAAAGATCTGACACAGTTGTTGTAAGAACAAAAACAGGAGATTACTTTAGTCCGCTTTTTCCTAATGGAATAAATATTGGTCCTGATTATATAAGGAATGCTGCTGGTCAATTAGTTGATCAGTCATTAGTTACATTAAGTTATTTTGAAAATGAGCAAGCTGTTAATAATGGATGGGGTTGGGGAAATGCTGGTAATCCTAATTTTAATAATATTAGTGTTCCTTTTGGATTACCAATTGCAAGCTACTATGCTGGTTTAAAAATTAGATTAAGAAATCAGTATGGTCAATTACAATCTATAAAACAAATTGCAATAACTCCTTGTGAACAAAAATTATCAAATTATACTGTAACTCCTGTAGGTCCTTATAATTGTGCTACAGATCCAGGCGTACCATATTTTGTAAATTATATTCAATTTACACCAACCTTTTTTGGTGGTGATACTTTTGTAAATAGATATACAGAAAAAAATTCTATGTTCTTTTTCTATGATTGGTTATATGGTCAACCAGATGGATTTGAATATAATTATCTTTTGCATCAGATGGTTCCTGAACCAAGATTTTGGGTAAATTCAAAAGCATATGACGCAACTGATTTTGCTCCAAACTTTCAAACTTATACTCCAGGTACAGGAAATGTTCCTACAGATTTTTATAATTTAGATAATAGAAGATATCAGTATGCTGATGATAGTTTATCAGGATTAGGATATCCTGGAGTATTTAGAGTTAAAGATTCATTCTTTTATCTTGCAGTATCTTCTGTAAGAGATTTCTTTGTAGAGTCAGATGTTCTTGTAGATTTTAGAATAGCAGGAATAACAGAAGCAGAAAAGTTTTATGATCCCTATAGATATACTAACTTAAATGCAATGTTTGATATAAATCCTGAAATAATTACAAGAGGTAATGAATACAGATATGATTATTCATTAAGTATATCAAAAGCTTTTAGTCAATATTTTTCTGCAGGTAATTTACAAAGTAGAAATTATGATCCTTATGTTGCACAATTATGTTATACATATTATCCAGATAGATTATATTATTCACTGCCTCAACAAAAGGAATCCTTTAAAGATTCTTGGTTTGTATACTTGCCTAATAACTATAATGAATTTACATCACAAATTAGTGGAGTTAAATCTATTAATAAAAGTGGTTTGTTTATTACATTTAAAAATGCAAGTCCATTAATGTATCAAGGTGTAGATGTTCTTCAGACAGATCTTGCTACAAAAATTACTATTGGAGATGGTGGTTTATTTTCTCAACCAGGTCAATCAGTAACTAATGCAGATGTACCATATGAATATGGATCATCTCAAAATAGATTATCTGTATTATCTACACCTGGTGGTTTATTTTATATTTCACAAAATCAAGGAAAAATATTTTCTTATTCTGGAGGATTAAAAGAAATTTCTCAAAATGGTTTAAAATGGTGGTTTAATTTATTCTTACCATATGTACTTACATTAGACTTTCCTACATATCCTTATTTAGATAATCCTGTAGCAGGTATTGGATGTCAAACATTATATGATAATGAAAACTCAATTATATTCTTTTCTAAAAAAGACTATAAATTATTAGATAAGTGGAAAGTATATGGAGGACAGACTGTTATATATATTCCTTTAAATAGTAAAGGTTCAGGTGATTATTTTCAAATACAAAATCCAACACAATCTAATGGTAATCCAGGAACTATTTTACCTGGTAAATATTTATTAGGAGATCCTTTAATATTTGAAAATGCATCATGGACAATTAGCTTTGACCCTAAAAATGATTTCTGGATTTCTTTTCATGACTGGCATCCAGATTTAGTTATTCCAAATAAAGGAAGATTTATAACAACTAAAGCTAATACAATATGGAAACACAATGATACATGTAATAATTTCTGTAATTTTTATGATCAAAATTATCCTTTTGAACTAGAGTTTCCAATAATAACTGGACAAACTGTTACTACAGTAAAAAGTATTGAATATATTTTAGAGTGTTATAGAATGTCTAAAATTAATTGTGTAGACCAACATCATGTTTTAGATTTTAATTTTGATACAGCTATTATATTTAATTCAGAACAAGCATCTGGATATTTAAATCTTAACTTGTTTCCAAAAAATAATGTTACATTAAGTTTAGACTATCCAAAATTAAATGTTAACCAAAATTCTTTTGATATATTATTTTCTAAAGAAGAAAACAAATATAGGTTTAATCAGTTCTGGGACATTACTAAAGATAGAGGAGAGTTTCCAATAGGATCAGATTATCCTCCAACAGGTCCGGTTATTCCTGGATCAACTATTTTAAATGGAAACTATGATTCTCAAAACATATGGGAAACTTCATCTAATGGTTATACTAAAATTTTAAATCCTGTTAATCTTGATTATAATAAATCACAAACACAAAGAAAAAAGTTTAGACATTATTTAAATTTTTTAAATCTTAAAAGAGATATTTCTGGAGATATAAATATGGTAGTAAAAATTGTTAATAGTAAGAATCAAATATCTCAAAGATAATGAAGAAGTATATAACAAAACAGTCTAACATAAAAGGAGCTGGTAAAGGTTTATTTACTAAAGCTCCTTTTAAAAAAGGTGAGGTAATTGGATTAGCACATGTTGATGATCAACCTTATTTAGAAATTGGTCATAACCATAATCATAATGAAAAAAATCCAACAGCTTTTAGTAAAAAAATAGATAATAAGAGATATATATTTGCATTAAGAGATTTAGAACCTAATGAAGAAATTACTACTAACTATAGATTACAACCTGAGTTAGAACAACCTGAAGACTTTCAAAAAAAGAAAGGTGGTATGGTATCTCTTCCTACTGACAAACCTGAAAAATCTAAAAAGTTTTCTAGAAGTTTAGATGCAACCAATAGATTGTTTACAAAAAATTATTTATTTGAAAAACCTAAGTCTAGAAAAAATAAAATCTTTGATCCACATGCTAAATATTATGCAGAAGGTGGACAGTATGAAGAAGCTGAATTAACTCCTGAAGAGATAGAAGCCTATAGAGCAGAAGGATATACTGTAGATGATACTGAATATAAAGAAGGTGGAGATATTTCTGTACCTTCATTAAATCAAATGCAAGATGGAGGAAGTCCTTATTATTCTTATGGTAATAAAAAATATATTAAAAAAAAGGATGGTACCTGGTTTGTTGAATCTAATGGTGAGTATGTACCCTTAACTGAAAATGTAAAAGCAAGAACAGCTGAACTCAATAAAAATGCAAAGTATAATGCTGGCAGCGGAGAAGCTAAAACATTAGGTCTTGATGGTAAGTATCTAACAGCTACACAAAGAAAAAAAATTAAAGCGGATAAAGCTACAAGACAAAAGGAATATGATAATTCTAATTTTGTTAGTAGAATGTGGAATAATAATCCAAAATTTGAAGAAAGAAATAAACTTCTTGAAGGATCATCTTCTGGTCTTAATCCTTATTTAATGCCTACAGGTATTGGTCCTTCAGGATTAATTAAAGGTGTTCAAACTTTAGCAAGTAAAGCTGTTTCTTCACCAGTAGTACAAGCTACTAAAACTGCATATAATACAGCTGTTCCTTTAGGTAAAACTATAACTTCAGCTACAGCAGGTACATTAACTCCTGCTAATTTAGTAAATGCTGGTTTTGCTTTAGAGGGAGCATACACAGCACCAGAAAATTTATCTAAGTTTATAGCAAATCCTAATTCAGATACAGGACTTGATTTAGGATTTTCTACATTAGAAATGTTAGGACTACCTGGTATGGGAAATGTTATTAAGCAGGGTATAGGACAAGGTAAAAATATAGTAAATTCTATAGACAATGCAGTATATCCTACTAGAACATATAGAGCAGAAGTTCCTGGTGGAAATTTATCTACATGGGATGCTTCAGATTTATCAAAAAAAGTATTTAATAAAGGTGATTTTAGCACAAAAAGTTTAGATGATGTAACTCAATATTTATCAGGATCAGAAGGTGGTAGAAAAGGATTGCTTACTGGACAAGATATGAATTTAACAGAATATAAAGTTCCCTTTTGGAAAAAAAATGTATCATTTGATCCAGATGTTATAGAACTTAAAAAGTCACAAAATTTATTTCCTAATTCAGATGAATATATAATACCTAACAATAAATTTTTATATCCAAGAAAAACTACACTAATTAAAGCTGTACCAGAAGAACTAAAAACTTTTCAACCAGATGTATTTTCTGGAGATTTACCTTATGAACCATATAATTCTGTTGTTATGAAACAGAGTAATAATTTTGCTTCTAAACCTTTTAGATATATAGAAGATCAATTAAATGCAGTTACAGGACACAATATGCCTTTAACTTATAAGTTTGATCCAAGTATAAGAAATCAAGTTATACCAAATAGCAGTTGGAAACAACCTCAATTTCCAGTTAATAAGAGTTTTAAATATGGTGGACTAAATAAGTTTATAAAAGGAGGTCCAAATAATTGTCCTAATGATATGATATGGGATGCAGAATTACAAGACTGTATAATAAATGCACCAATAAATCCTAATGAAGAACCTATAAACACTTATGAATTTGAGTCTATGACTCCTGATCAAATATTAGCAAGAGACGCAGAAAATCTAAAAAAAGAACAAGAGACATGGACTGATGCACAATGGGATGCCTATGAAAAAGCTGAAGAAGTTAAAGTTAAAGCTGAAGCTAAAATTAAAGCAGAAGAAGCTTATAACAAAGCTTTGATAAATGAACCTCAATATGCTGATGAAGCACTAAACTTTGTTAAAGGTTGGCATGACTCACCTATGTATAATCAGATGGTTCTTAATAGTTATAAGGGTAATCAAAAAAATGCAGATTATCTTACAAAACTTAGAAAAAAAAATATTGCTACTATACCTGCAATAAATATTATGCCTAATCAAGAAAATGCTGAAGGAACTTCATTCGATTCATCTAATGTTGCAGCATGGTCAAAAAGTGATACAGGACAAGTAGAAGTTTTTCCAGCTGGTTTTGAGTACGGACCTTCTTTGTATGCACATGAATATTTACATTCATCTGATAGACCAAGAGAATTATATGACTATGATCATCCATCTTATGCTGATGGTAACTCTCCAGATTGGATGTTTTATAATGACCAAAGATTTCCTGATGATGGTTTAGTAATGCATAATAGGGTAATGCCTAAATCTGATCAAATGTATATTACTAATAATAGAAGTTCTAATTGGAAAGATAATGAAAATTATAAATTAGAAAAAGAAGAAGGTAAATATGCGCTTAAAACAGATGAAGAACTTAAACAAGAACTAATAAGTAATGGACTTAGTCCTGATGATCCTTTATTTACAGAAAATTTTAATGCAGCCAAAAAACAAAATGTTGAAGATATAAAGTGGAGTCAAAATTGGAATAAAAAACATTGGAAAGAATATGGTCATGACTATATATCAAATCCTACTGAAACAAGAGCTAGACTTGGTGAAATAAGACTTCAAGCAAAAAAAGAAAATATTTATGATCCTTATACAGAACAAATAACTCCAGAAATATTTCAAAATTATATAAATAAAAAAAGAGAAGATAGTAATTTTGCACCAATGAAACCAATTGATGAACTTAGAAATGAGTTTACAGATGAGGAAATTCTTTATATGCTTCAAAATATTTCTAAAAATCCAAATCCACAAAAAGAAGAAGAGGGTGCTGAAGGTGTGATGAAATATGGTGGACTACATAAATTTGCAGGAGGAGCTGAAGTAGAAAGACCTTGTCCAAAAGGTTATATCTTTGATCCTATATTTAGAAAGTGTGTAACAGAAATGCAGTATAAAATAGCTAGGTTAACAAAAAGTAATTATAATCCTGCTAATGCTGATAAAGCTATAATAGAAAATGAAAGATATAGAAAGGCTAATAATTATTTAACTGCATATTATGCATCTCCTAAATATAAAGAAATGTTAAAGAGATCATCTAGTAGTCCTGAAAATTATAACTATATTTTTAATGCAAGAAATAAACAATTAGCAACTACTCCCCCTTTATTACTTTTATCACAACCTGAAGATTCACCAACTACAGGAGGTCAATCAGATAGCAGTACTGGACAAATTGAATTATTTCCAGAAGGTTATGGAACAGTAGGTACTGCAGTACATGAATTATCTCATTCTTCAGATAGACCTTTACCTGGTGGTGTTAGATTAATGCCTGCATCAGATAAAGAATATATAAGATTACATAAAGCAAAAGTTTTAGGAGATAGTAGAGATTATCACAATGATAATGAATATTATAATTATGGAGATGCTCAAAAAGATTTTCAAAAATTTTATACAAATTATGTAGGAAAAGATACTGAAACAAGAGCTAGACTTAATGCAATAAGACAAGGTGCTAAAGAAAATGGTCTTTATGATCCTTTTACACAAGGAGTATCTAAAGATTTATATTATAAAAAACTTAAAAACTTTAACTTTGAAAAAGGAAATAAATCTGGATTTGATCCAATGGAACAATTAAAAGGTGCTTTTAGTGATGAAGAAATTATTTGGATGTTAAACAACATATCTAAAAATAAAAATAAACAAGAAGAAGGGATTGTAGAAGGTACAGCAAAAAAAGGTGGATTTATAGAAACAGAACTTACACCAGAAGAAATTGAAAGATATAGAAAAGAAGGTTATACAATAGAAGAACTAGATTAAATTTATAAAGTTTAAGCATTAAACTAATTTTTATTATATTATATTATAACTAATGATATGAAAAAGAAAGTAAGAATTTATAAACAAGGTGGTGAAGGAAAGTTTATAAATAAAACAGCTCAGTTTTTACATAAGGCTCAAGAAGGAGGAACTTATGATCCTAATGCTATGGGGTATCCTGGTGCAGATCAACAAGGTCAACAACAAGCTCCATTAAATGATAATCAATTAGCTGCTATTGTAGTTCAAGATATTTCAAACAGTACGCCTAAAGAAGCTATTGTAATGAAATTAGTAACTGCTCATGGTAAAGATCCATTACAAGCAGATCAATTAGTTGATCAGATGTATCTTTATTTAGAAGAGGAAAGTGAAAAAGAAAAAGCAAATGCAGAAGATGATGATGAGTATGAGAATACAGATGTTGCTCCTGTAGTAGAACCAGAAGTAAAACCTGATAGACTTAACTATGATGATGATAATGATGAAGGTTTAGCTATTGCTATGGAAGATGAAGAAGTAGATGATGATGATAATGAAGCTGCAATGAATCTTATAATGAGATATGGTGGTTTACATAAATCTCAAGATGGTGATGCAGTTAATGCAGAACTATGGAATACTGAAAACAATCAGGTAGAATTTCCAGGAATAGAAAGTTATATGCCACAATCTTATGTTGACATGTATGGAAACACTAATGAAAGTATTGCTGCAAGAGCTTGGCAAGAACCTACTGAAGAAGAAGAAGTTGTTGAAGATACAAGTTATACTGAACCTGTTGTAGATCCATCTACATTAAAAAAAGGTGGTACTTATAAAACTAATAAAAGAAATTTTGTTAAATCTATTCTTGGTCTAGTTAAGAAACAAATGGGAGGATCAGAAGAAACATCCTCTAATTCACCTGATCCAACAGGACAAGATGTAAGAAGTAATAATCTTAATTCTTTTTTAGGTATATTAAAAAATCAAAGTAAACTTGCTATTGCAGAAGAAGAAGCTAATCAATATTATGATGAGCAACAACAAACTCCTATGGCAGAAGAAGGTGGTGATATGGAAAATCCAATGCACCATTTACAACTTTATTCAGAAGCAACAAGATCTATTTTTGATGAGCCACAAAATATGGATGTAAGAGCTCAAAATGGTATTGAAGTAGGAACTAATTTTCAAAACTTATCTAATAGACAACAAAGACAATTAGGTAGACTTTATAGAAGTATTGGACAGGATATGCCAGGAATGCCACCTATATATAATAATAGAGCAGGTGTTCAACTTCCCCAATTAGGAGGTTATGGTGTTGGTCCAATAACTAAATTTGAAGTAACAAGATCTGGTATATTAGGTAATCCAAGAAGATACTCTATGAACTTTGGTCCTAGCACAGGACAAGGTATTGGTGCTGGTATGGGTAGTGGTGTTGTTTCTTCTACAGCAAAAGTAATTAAATCAAATAAAGTAATTGCTGCTAATATTATAAATAATGTTGCTATAAAAGAAGTAGCAGCTACTACACCTACTACTGCAACAATTGCTGCAGCAACACAAACTTCTAATTTTGATTTAGAAAAAGGAAGACAAGCAGATTTATATCCTAATGGTGCACCTTCAAGTGTTAATCCAGTAGTTTCTGGAAGTAATCCTGTTGTAGTTCCTGTTGTAGATCCAATTGTAAATCCTGTTAATAGCAATCCTGTTAAAACATTTATAAAACCTTTTGCACCTAATTCACAATTTGCTAGTCCTAATGTTTCAACATTTGAATCTAAATTTGATAACTTTTATGGATTAAATAAATTTAATAAAGAAGAAGGTGGTATAATTAATTCTCCTCAACCAGATGAATATGGTAATCTTCAAAGATTTATATATGGTGGAGATGATGAAGAACAAATAGATTATGATAATTCTGTAGATACTACAGATCCTTATTTTCAAAGAGGCGGTAGAGTACGTGCTGGACTTGGTAATGCTATAAGATCTTTAGGTCAATTACTTCCTGTAAACTTACCAAGTTATGCTGGTTCTTATAATGATGTAAGTCAAGCATATGATCCAAGTACAGGACAATTGGTAAATCCCCGCATATTAGGAAATGAGCTAACTAGTTATAAAGTAACAAAATCTGGATTAATAAGTGGCAGACCAAAAAAATATACAATGTATTTTAATGGTGCTGAGAAACCAGTTCTTCCTGGATCAGGATTAAATTCTAATACTAATTTAAATAAAGCACTAACAATAAAAGAAACAAAAGATTTAACTTTAAAAGAAAGAAATGAATTAGCAAGAAATCCTGATATTAATCAAGGTGGTGATAGATGGTCAAGAAAAGATAGAAGAGTTGAAAATAAAATAATTAGACAAGCTAATAGAAAAGGTTTTGAACTAGATCCTTTTGAGGTTAATGATTTAACTAAATTTACTGATGATGAAGACAAAGCAATAGCACCTGTTGTAGAATATATAGAAGATTCAGAACGTAAACCAGATGAAGTAAATGCAATACCAATTCCTCAAACTAGCCTTAATGAAGAAGACTACATGGATCAAAGACTTAGAGATGAAGGACTTGAACCAAATATGCCATCAGTTATAAATAAGGTAGTTGATCTTAAACCATCTATAAAGCCAGAAGAAGTTAATGCAATATTAGATAACATAGATAAAGAAGAAATTGTTGATGAAGAAATTGAAAATGAAGATGCTGAACTTGTTGAAGAACCAGAGGAAGATATTAATGATTTTATAACTAATAATAATTTATCTGCTAATGATCAAACTACAATGTTAGATAATCCAATGTATAATCAACCTATAGAAGAACTTACAATGGATGATGATGCTGCGGATTATTATCAAAATTCACTTAATATAGATGCAAATGGTCCTGCACCAAGTCCTATATCTACAGTTGAAAATAAACCAATTGTAACAAATGCGCAATTAGAAGAACAAGCTTTTCAAAATTCTTTAGATGATTATACAAATGAATATAATCCATTAAGACAAGATTTTGATGAACAAAGAGCACAAAAAATAAGTGATAGAGAAATGGAAAATATTCCTATGGAAACAATTTCACCTATTGATGCATTTTCTAGTTATTATAATCCTTATTTAGAAACATTAAATGATCAAAAAATACAAGGAAAACCAAAACCAAAACCAAAACCTAAACCTCCAGTTGTAAACATTAATAAAAATCCATATACCAAAGGTACAGAAATGTATTATGTTTGGAATGATTTAAGTCCTAAAGAAAAAGCTAATTTAGTAAAACAACAAAAAACTGTTTATAAAAAAATAGAAGATAAAAAAAATAAAACTGTTTCTAATTATAAAACTTTTGATATAGATTTTTCAAAAGACAGACAAAGAGGAGATTATTCAAACTCAGATAAAAAATCTGCTAAAGATTATTATGGAAAATATATTGAACCAGAAATTCAAGCAGTAATGGATAAATATGCTTATTCAATTGGTAAGTTACAAAAAAATAATACAGTAGAAAATCAAAAACAAATTAAACAACTTATAGCAAATAGAGAAAAAGATATAAAACATATAAATCGTAAATTTTATGAACAAGCTGGTTATAGTACTGTTGGTAGTGATCTTATACCAAATAAACCTACTAATGCTGAAGCAGTTAGATTTAGAGAATGGTTAAATAAATATCATAAAAATGAAGCTAACCGTTTTGACTTAGGTCTAAAAGGTTCTGCAGATAGTGACTCTTTTCAAAATGCTTGGAAAAATTGGGGAACAACTTTTTTATATAAATATCAACTAGGAGGATCTTTAAATAATTTTTTACCACAAGCAGGAGATGGAGCACAATCTCCTATAGCTTATCCTAAACCTGGTCCTGAAGAAGAAGAAGAGTTTGATAATATGTTAAAAACATTTGGTCCTCCTATTGCTGATAATCCTGCATTAGAAGTACCAATACCACGAATAAAAGAAGATTATGAAAAACAAAATCTACCTTTTACTGGACCAGTAGCAGCTTATGATCCACGTGTTGAAGATGTTGAAACTTATGATAAAAGAGTAGATAAGAATGATCCTTTTGCATTAGATGTAAAAGTAAAAAATCAAACTGAAGTAGATAATGAAGCTTTATTACAACTAGGTAATGCTGGTGTTGAAGGTGTTCTTGGAGCAATAGATAAAAGACAAAACTTAAAAAGAGAAAGACCAATGTATGATAATCTTTCTGCTGATAATCTTTATGCTGCTAAGACAACTAAAGATAGAGGAGATTATGTTGCATCTGGTAGTGGTTCAGGTTTATTTAGACCTGATGAACAAGGACAAACTTGGAATAGTAGATCTAAACAATATGGAGGAGAAAACTATCAACCAGATTATTCATCTATAGAAGATAACATATATGAGTCAACTTTTGAAGATGGAGGTTTTTATGAGGATGATGAGACATACATGACACAAGACCAAATTGATCAGTACTTAGCAGCTGGTGGAGAAATAGAATACTTATAAATTTTATACTATGTTTTATAAAGTAAAAATTAAAAAAATACCTACAGCAAGAGTTGGTATGCAAGTGCAAGGTGCATTAAGTAATGATGTATCTACTTTTAATGGAAAGAATGTTGGACAAATGAATAGTGTTCCTGCTCCTTCTGTTAAAAAAACTTTACAACCTGTTGCTAGAAAAGATGCAAACTTAGAAGCAGAAAAAGGTGAAACAGTAATTGGTAATATTGATGGCTCTAACATGCCTTCATTATTTAATATAGGTGGTAAAAGACATGTTAATGGTGGAACACCTTTAAATCTTCCAGATGATAGTTTCATTTTTAGTGATACTAAATCTATGATGATTAAAGATCCTCAGATTTTAAAAATGTTTGGTAAATCTCCTAGAAAAGGTGGTTATACACCAGCTGATTTATCAAAATCCTATGACATGAATAAGTATAGGAAAATTCTTCAAGACAAAAATTCTGATGCTATAGATAAAAGAACAGCAGAGATGATGATTAAGAATTATGTCATTAAATTAGGAGCTCTAGCTTTAGCACAAGAATCTCAAAAAGGATTTCCACAAGGAATTCCTGCTCTTGCTCAACCTTATATGGAAACTAATGGTATAAAAGAAGAAGATTTAATACCGCCACCACCTCAACCTGCTCCAGATCCTCAACAACAAATGGCACAACAACAAATGCCAGCACCAGAAACTATGCCTGATGGTTCTCCTATAGCACAGCCACAATCAATGGAACAGGATATGGCACAAATGCAACAACCTACACCAAATCAAATGATGCAATGGGGTGGAGTAAGAATGCTAAGAAGAGCACAAGAAGGAATGCAACAGCCATCTGAAGAAGAAATGGCAATGATGCAACAACAAGGTCAACAGCAACAACCTCAACAACAAGAAGATCCAATGCAACAAATGATGCAGCAAGTTGGACAAGCTCTTCAACAAGGTGCTGCTCCTGAAGAAGTTGCTGCTCAATTAATACAGAATCAAGTTCCACCAGATCAAGTGGCACAAATATTTGTTCAATTAGGAATGGCAGAAGAACAAGTACAAGAATTAGTTTCTAGTGTTATGCAACAGATGCAAGGTGGCCAAGAACAACAAATGGATCCACAACAGATGCAACAAGATCCTATGATGCAATATGGTGGTTATATGGAATTAGGTGGTTATGATATGCCTTTCTATGATTACCCTGAAGAAATGGCACGGGGAGGAAATGTAAGATCTAGACCAGTTAAAAAATATGATGGTGGTGGAGTTGTTAAAGATGAATCAGATCTTACTGCTGAAGATAAACAAATTATTAAAGATAAGTGGGCTGGTAAAACAGATGCATATCTTGATTATATAAATACTGTATCTGGTATTACTAGTAATACAGCTCTCATGGATAAAATGTATGAGCAGTATAAAAAAGATATTACTAAAAGAGAAAACTATACAAAAAGTAATGCAAAATTACAAGCAGGATATCAACCTGAACTTACTAAAATGTCTAGAGAGCAAATGATTCAGGCATTACTAGATCAGGAACAAAGAAATGCTAGACTTGCTGCTTATGGTTTAGATCCTAAAACTACTGAACAAAATATTTCTAGAACTAATGCAGGAAGTAGAACAAATCAAAAAACATTAGATTTTATTAAAGCAAATCCTGGATTAAAAGATTTAGATTTTACTGGAGGATATAAAGGACAAGCAGCTTATCAGTCTTATAGAAACACACTTGCTTTACCTGAATTTTCACAACATGGTGATTTCCAAGTAGGAGTTAGTGATGAAATGCTAGGAGGTAAAGAAGGTCAAATTACAGGTATTGATGATTATAATACTAATACTACATTAGGTCAGCGTGTAAAATATAAATATGGAACAAAACCACCAGCAGAAACACAATGTCCTTGTGTAGATGATAAAGGTGTTGCAATGAAAAATGCAGATGGTACTCCTATGTTTGCTAAAAAAGATGCTGCAGGTAAATGTTTACCATGTACTGAACCTGTTGAAACTTGTGAATGTGAAAAAGAAGATGGTACTAAATTTGATCCAGGTAAAGATGCTAATGGTAAATGTAATGATTGTGGTCCTGTAACAGAAACACCTCCTCCTCCTGTTACACCAGCTAAGTGGTGGTTACAAGATACTGTAAATACTATGGGTGCATTTGGAGATTTAGCTAGAGTAAAAAAACAAATGCCTTGGGAAGCAAGAGTAGATCTTGAAGAACCAAGACCTGTGTTCTTAGATCCTACAAGAGAGTTAGCTAATCAAAATGAACAAGCTAATATAGCATCGCAAGCTACTGGACAATTTGCTGGAGCTCAAGGTCAAGGTGCAAGATTATCTGCAATACAAGGACAAGGAGCTCAAGATGCTGCTAATACTTTATCTAGAATTAATAATGCTAATGTTGGCATAGCAAATCAGTTTGAAGGACAACAAGTTGGTATTAGAAATCAAGAGCAAATGGCAAATCAGCAAATGGCAAATAGAGTGTTTGATAAAAATGTTATTGCTAATCAGCAATTTGCTAATGCTAAAACTGCTGGAAGAAATGCTTTAAGACAAAGTTATAATACAGGAGTAACAAATAAATGGAAAACAGATGCTCTTAATCAAATGTATCCTAATTATCAAACAGATCCAAGTTCAGGAGGTAGAGTAAGTTATAAACCAACTGATAAAACTCTTGATAAAAAAGCTGAAGAACAAACAGCACAAGAATTTGCAGATTCAATTTCTGGATATTCTCCTGAAATGCAAAAGCTTCTTTTTCAACAGAAGTATGGAAAACAATTAGGTGGACAACAGTTTGAACAGGGTGGTTATATATACAGTGTTTTCCCTTCAATAACTTTATAAACTTTTAAGATTTAGTAAACTTAAAAAATTTTAATATATTTACAATATAGATAATACTAAATTATGGCAACGTATTTACAAGGTGTCACAGATTATATTCCTCAGTTTCAGCCTTTTCAGCCTGACCTGAACTTTTATTCCAATATTATGCAGACTAAACAAAGTCAGTATGATACTAATTGGAAGGCATTAAATAAAATGTATAGTGCATATTACAATGCAGATCTTACAAGAGAACCTAATGTTGCAAAAAAAGATCAACATATAAAGGACATTGAATTTAATTTAAAAAGAGTCTCTCAACTAGATCTATCTTTAGAGCAAAATCTTACACAAGCAACTCAAGTATTTACTGGGTTCTATGAAGATAAAGATCTAATGAAAGATATGGCTTGGACAAAAAATTATAATAGAGAAGTAGGAAGAGCTGAATCATTACAAAATGCTTATGATGATAAGATGAGTGGTCAGTATTGGGCAGATGGTGTATCAGCATTAAGATATAAAAAAGAAGAATTTAAAGAAGCTACAGATGCAGATGCTTTAAATTTTCAAAATGTAGCCTATACTCCATATGTTAATACTATTGAATTAGCTCAGAATATAGCAAAAGAAGCAGGCTTATCTATAGAATCAGTAAAGTTTAGTGAAGATGCTCAACATAGATGGATAATAAAAACTAAAAATGGTCAACAATTAGTTGAGCCATTAAGTAATTTATTTGAATCTAGATTAGGAAATGATGCTAAAGTACAAGCTGTATATCAAACACAAGCTTATGTAAATAGAAAAGACTATGCTCAATCAAATGCAGCACAGTTTAATGGTGATAAGAATCTTGCTGAAATGAAGTATCTTGAAAATAGTTTCAATACTTTAAAACAAAATAATATTAAAAGAAATACAAAGTTAAGAGAATCTTCAGTAGGCTATAGTGACAAGATGAAAGATCTTGAAAAACAAATAAAAGATGGTAATGCAAGTCCTGAAGCTAAAGAAGCATTAGAAGGATATAAAGAAAATAAAGATATTGTTGACAAAATCTTAGAAAGATCTGATGCAGAAATAAAATTATTAAATGGTGGACAATCTAGCACAAGTACTACTAGTACAGGTTTTGTTAATCCTTATGGTGATCTTAAATCCTTAAGATATAAAGTTGATAATGGTGTGGCATCTTCATTAATGAAAAAAGATTTAGATGAAGCTGCAAACATTTTTGCTTATAAAGATATGAAAACAGATATAGATGCAAATCCATATGCTGTTAATGAACAAAAACATATGTTTAGTATGCAACAAGTAGCTGCAAGAAACGCAGGTCTTGCTAATGCAGCTAGAATAAGAAATGCAGGAGAAGCAAAAAATACTTTAAATGCTGCAAGAATAGCTGCAGGAACACATTATTTAGATGAGCAAACAGGTGAAGTAAAACCGTATGAGATATATAGCCAAATGTTTGCAGAAAAAACAGATGATGCATCAACTCCTAGATCTAATGTTAAAGTTATAAATGGTCAGGTAATTGCAATGAATACAAAGAATGTTGCAATACCTTATTTAGATAATACTCTTAAGTTAATGGAAAAACTTATAGCTACAAAGGGAATGACAGAACAAGAAGCTACAAATATTCTTGGATTTGCTAAAGATCCTAGTATTACCCGTAAACAATTTAGAGACAAACTTAATTCACAAAATAGTAGATGGGTTTCTGATGTATTAGGTTCTAAAAGTTTAGATAATATAGAGAATAGAATGACTGCTTGGATGAGAGGTAATGCTCAACTTAAAGGTCTTACATCAGCTGAGTATACTAATTATAATAAATCAGCTATGAGACTTGATGATTATGCATTAGGGTTAAAAGCTAATGTAGATTGGAATATTAAAGCTGGAAAAGAAGCTGTTGCACAATTACAAAAGAAAGGTTATAAAATACAATATAGTGATGTTTATGATGAAAAAGGAAATTGGAAATCACAACTAGAATTTGATAAAAAATTAATACAAAAAGCAAAACTTAAAGTTACAGATAGTGATATTGTTAATTTTAATATTGCACAAGAGGAACAAAGAAAACAAAATGCAGCTGGTAAATGGGGTGGTTATCAAAAATCTCAATGGCAAGGCCCTCCTTTAAGTGATAAAGGTCAAAAAGCATTAGCAGCTTTAGGAGGTAAATACGGACAAATAGCAGGAACAATAGGAGGTAGTCAGTATAATAAACTATTATCAGAAGCATCTGCTATTTATTCAAGTGGTAAAATTCAATCAGATATTCCAGGATTAGGAAAATTAGGTACAATGACAGGAAGTGGTAAATTTGTACCAAATATTAATAGTGTTATAGTTAATCCAAAAGGTCATACACAAACTAATGTTTGGGCAGGACAAGTTATGAGAGATTTAGATAAAGTAGATTGGGGAGATAATACTAAAAATAGAGTTTCTTTTTCAGGATTTACACCAGATGCTTGGACTAAAGCAGGAGCACAAGGCGGAGATAGAGCAGATGCATCTATAGCTTTAATGAGAGCTATGCAAATGGAACAAAGAAAACCAAAATCTACAATGAGCCAATACCAAATAAGTGTATCTCCAATAGCTAATGGTACTATGACTAAATCAGCTGTAATTATTAGACCTGATATGGAGTGGTTAAAAACTCAAGTGTATACTACTACTAAAGATGGTGTACAATCTGCCGGAATAATTAGTACAGATCAATATAATTATATTGCTAAAAATGGTATTAACTGGATGACAGATGCTACTAATATGAGTAATCAAATGTATACTTCTGCTTTCCAAAGTCCATTAGCTAGTTATGTTGATAGCCAACCTCTAGAAACAGGTTATACATATACAGATCCTGTTGATCCAAGATATCAATATAAGATTACAAAAAGTGACTCAGGAGATGGCTATAATACAATGTTATCAGTTCCTGTATGGGATCCTAATGAGAAAGCTTATGTCATAAAAAACATTTTTGATAATACTACTAATCAAGGAGCCAATTTAGAAGAAAATAGATATCAAGCAGTAACAGAAGGTTTTGCTGATTGGAAACAGTTTAGTAAAGATGTTCATAATGGTGCATACGGAAGGTTTGATTAATCTAATAACAAAAATTAATAATGGCAAATACTGAAGACTTTAGTTCATTAGATCCCCTTGGTCCTGAATATGGTAAATTAGATTTACCCACAATGGATAGTAAAGGATTATCTGCTTTTGAAGGAGATGAATTAAAAGATCCTATAATAAACTTTCCTGTTGTTCCTAAAATACAAAATTTAGAATTACCCCAACATGATGTACGTAAATATATAGTAAATCATAAACCTGCAGTTAAAGGAGCACCAGGTCCAAAAATGGATTTTAATGAACTTTTTAATGCAAAAAGAAATCATACACTAGCCAAAATGGCTACTGGAGCAGATAAAAGTACCTATGGTAAAATTTATTCTTATAATGCAGGTCCTGATGGTAATGCTTTTTATGATAGATATGCTGCTTATGGTGCAGAAACTTTTGCTAAAGTTGGATTTTCTCCATTAAGAGATAATGAAGCTTTATTTAATTCAAGAACCACTATGTGGGATGACCATAAAAGAATGATGCAAAATTCTTTTTGGCCATTATTTGCAAATGGTTTTGTTGCAGGACCAAAAAGTTTAGGTAAAATGTTAACTGGAGATTTTACAGGAGTAGATCTTGATGAATCACGAGCTTATACTGATGCTGCTGCTATTGGTCAAACTACAAAAGGTGGTGTTATGGGCTTTGCTAATAACCTATTAATGAACTTTGCATATTCAGCTGGTATAATAACTGAAGCAGTTGTTGAAGAAGCTGCTGGTATATTGTTAGCACCTGAAACTATGGGGGGATCTTTATTTTTAACTACAGCAAATGCTGCAAAAAGTGTTTCAAAAATAGGAACAGGATTTAAATTAGCTAAAGGAGTACAAGCTACTACATCTGTGACTGATGGCTTACGTGCAGTTAATAATACATTAAGATCTGTTGATAATGTCAAGGATGCAAGAACTTTTTGGCAAAGTGCAAAAGGTGCCGCTACATCTACTATGAGTCCTTTAAAAAATACATTTACTGCTCTTGGAGATTTAGGTGAAGTAGTTACAAAAGGTGGTAAATCATATAACTTAACAAATTTAGCTAAGATTTATAAAACTGCTGGAGGATTCTATAAAGATGTCCGTAACTTTAATATGGCATTATCTGAAGCTAGATTAGAAGCAGGTATAGTAGAGAATCAAATTTATGATAATGGCTATAATCAATATTATGATAAATTTGGAGAAGCTCCAAGTGATAAAGTACAAAAAGAATTAATTAGAAAATCTAAAGAAGGATCATTAGATACATTATATTGGAACACTGCTTTAATATATGTTTCTAATTCTATTACTTTTAATAATCTATTAGGACCTAAAGGTGGTGTAGGAGGTTTCATGAGAAACACTATGAAAGAAGTTACTAGTGTAGGTGGTGGTAAATTTGGTAGTTTAGGAAAAGTAGTTTATAATCAAGGTAAAAAAGCTTTTCAATTTCAAGCAAATACTGCTAAAGGTTTAGTTAAAAGTTGGGTTAGCCAACCTATATATAAATCTGCAATGGGAACCTTGGGTTATTTTAAAAAAAATTTTACAGAAGGTATACAAGAAAATTTACAAGAAGTAATTTCTGGAGCTAATGAAAAATATTATTCTGATAGCTTTGAGCAATCTGCTGTAAGAAGTCATGAGTATAATAAAGGACTTAGTAGATATAATTTAAAGTCTCAAAATCAATATCTTAAAGAAGAATTTAAAGGTCAATTTAGTGCACGTGGTGCAGAAACTTTTGCATCAGGATTTTTTATGGGAATGCTTGCAGCTCCATTAAATGCTGCAGTTCCAAATATGATGGTTGGTTATAATAGAATGTTTAATAAAGAAGCTTATCAAAAATTTAAAACAGACAAATTAGAAATTACTAAAGGTATAGTTGCAAATTTAAACTCTATTGGAATTAAAGAATTTTTAGATAATAAAATTTTTAATGTAGCTACACAAGAAGCTGTTGCAACTATAAAAAGAACAGGTACAGTAAAAGAAGCTCATGATGCTGATATGGAAGGCTTTGTAAAACAAATGTCTCATGTATTAAGAAATGGAGTGATGGATGTTTACTTAGAAAAATTACAAGCAGAAAAACAATTATCACCTGAAGAATTTGAAGAAAGAGTTCCAACTATTCCTAAAGGAGAAGGAGCAAAATATATTGCTAAAATTGATGATGTAATTGCAAAAGCAAAAAAATTAGAAAAAAGATATAAGTATTATACAGATAAACATCCTAATCCAGTTACTGCAGCTAATATGCCTCCTGTAAATACTCCTGAGTATCAAGATGCAATAGCTTTACATACTGCTTGGGAAGATGGTATTGAAAAAGCTATATACTTTAATGAAGCTTTTGAAAATACAATGAGTAGAAAGGTAGATATTGAAAGTACATATGTAGCAGAAGCACCTTTAAGAAATATGTCTTCAAAAGATTCATCTGTATTATTTAATGATAAAGAATTACAAAATGAAATAGGTTTACTTAAAAATGAAGTTGACTCATTAAAGGAGTTAACTGATCCTAAATCACAAGAACAATATGAGGCTAAAGTAAGGAAACTTGCTGTAATGGAAAAATTATATTCTACTAGTACTGGATTTAAAAATTTTTTTAATAGATATGACAATGCAGAATCTGTAAGAGCAGCATTACAAAAAGATAAGGGAACTGAACCAGTTACAGATGAAGAAGTAGAAGCAGCATTAAGTAGTGTATTAGGAGAATTTACTGAAGATAATAAAGAAAAAATTAAAACAGACTATGAAGGAGCCTATAAAGAATACTTACAAGAAATTGCTTCAGTAAATGGTGATTATATTTTTGATGAAAAAATTGATAAGTCTTTTAAATTATTAGTAGATCATTTTGCATTAGATCATGAATCAGGAAGACTAATAAAGTATGTTAATCTTCTACATAATCCACAAGGTTTCTTAGACATGGTTGATAGGAACCGTCAATGGATGAAAGATCTTTATAAAAAAAGAGGAAAGATTTATGAGAAGATGGTCACTGAAGAAGTAAATATGGTTATCAGTAACTCTTTATTAAATGCATTAGCTAATAATGGAGTATATGTAAGTGTTGAAGCATTTGAAGAATGGGAAGAAAATGGAGTTCCACCAGAAGAATTTTTTGATAATGTTAGAAAATTAATTGTTCCTAAAGGAACTGATGATTATGAAATATACTATCAATTATTTCAACAAGCTTCTGAATTAAAAAATGAAAAGACTAATCCTTTAAAAGAATCTTTAGATACAGAACTTAAAGCAACATTAGATAGATTAGATGAGCAATTAGAAAAAGAATTAGAATCAGTTCCTAAAATAGATAGTAAAGTTAATGTAGCTACCATTGAAATGGAAAATGGTATGCCTATTACTGTAAATAAAATTAATACAGAATTAGGACCTAATCAATATGGTGAAGCTTTAGTTACTACAGAAGAAGGTGGAACAGAATGGACTTTATTTTTTAAAGATAAAGATGGTATATTAAGATATAATAGTGAAACAGGTGCTGAAATTAAAGGAGATACATTAAAAGAAACTTTTGAGAAAGTTAATATATTCTCAATGGAATCTGTTGCAGATCCCGCATATGCTCAACCAATTATTGATAGATATAATGATCTTAAAGCAGAAGCAATACAAGACTATACTTTAAATAAAGAAAAGTTAGAAGAAGAAGATACTGAACCTACAGAAGAATTTGTTCCTATAACAACAGATATGGAACCAGATGCTATGCCTGCTACATTATATAATGACTTATATAAATTATTTCAAGAACAGTATATTAAGAAATTAAGCAGTGAAGAATTTGTTAATATGACTCCTGAAGAAGAAAGAAATGTATTTAGAACATTTATTCAAGGAAGTAAAGAAGC
>Ga0181344_1000069_pt1 | contig 43617 bp, 23 predicted proteins | sample Su13VDMLBDD_FD_130098 | JGI IMG/M metagenome (GOLD analysis project Ga0181344, IMG submission 130098) | Freshwater viral communities from Lake Michigan, USA - Su13.VD.MLB.D.D | ecosystem: Environmental > Aquatic > Freshwater > Lake | place: USA: Michigan | collected 2013-07-15
GTAACAGCTAGCATTGATGATGAGGAGGAAGAAAGAGTAGCAAAGATTAAGCAGGATGAGGAAAGACTGGAAGAGTTAGCTCTTGAAGAACAATCAGATGCTGAGGATATTGCTGCTGCTGAAAGAGAAGCTCAAAAAGAAAGATATCAGCAGATGTACTATTCAGGTAATGATGATGATGATGGTGCAATGGATGAGGAAGAAATGATGTCTGATATGATTATGCGCTATGGTGGTAAAGTACCTTCTAAAAGAACCTTTGTAAAAAATGTAATGAAGCTTGCAAAGAAGCAATTAGGAGGAGAAGAAACCAAAGATAAGAATGTAGCTGATGGTACAGACACTGGTCAAAGAGGTCAAGGTTTACAATCTTTTGTAGGCTCACTTCAAGGTCATGCTAATAATGCTTTAATGAAAGAAGATGCTGAAAGAATGTACAATCAGTATTTTCAAAATGGTGGTGATACAGAGTCAGGAATGATGGATTTTGATCCTTACCATAATCTAGCTCACTATAGTGATACCTTTGAGCATGCTATGCCTATAAATGAGACTAGTGTAATGAAGGCTCAAGATGGTGGTGCTAATCTATCTCCGCGTCAGCAAAGACAGATGCAACGTCAGAATAATAGAATGATGAAGCAGACTAACAGGGTAGTAAGAAATATTCCTGCTGCTTATAGTGGATATGGTTCTGGAATGTTTCCACAAGGAATTAATATTCTAAACATAGCACAACCAAGAATGATGGGTGCAGCTAATGCTAGCCCTCTTTCTAACTATATGGGTGGTGTAAGAATGGCTAACATAGATGTAAGAAGAACTGGGATCTTTGGTAGACCAAAAGAGTATACAATAAACTTTGCATCTGATGTAGCTATGAATCCTCAGCTCCAAAAAGAGTTAATGGAGCAGGAAGCTAGAAACATGAGACAGACTGTTAAAGATGTAACTGATGCAGGATATAGAACAGTTACTACATATTCAGATGGTACTAGTACTAGCTCAAATACTAAACCTACAGCTACTGTACCTACAGAAGGTGAAGTTACAGACTTCTTTAAAAAGGATGAAGATAAAGATAAGCTTCCGGATTATTTAGAAGTGAATGAAACATCTACTGCTACTACTACACCAGAAGGAGAAGCATCTAGTACTACAGCTACAGCAAATACATCTTCTTCAAGTGCAGGAAGTAGTAATGCAAGCAAAGCCTCAAGACCTAGAGGAAATAGTAATAGTAGATCTAACTCACGCAATGAAGAAGTTGTGGAATCTGAAAAGATAGTTGTTCCACCTGTAAATGAAAATTTAATAGACCCATCAGCAATATATTATCTTACAAAACCTTTAACAAACTTTGGAAAAACAGGATATAAACCTAAAGGAGGATCTAAAACTACAAGTAAAACAGATGATCAATTATACCGCGAGTGGTCTAAAAAAAATGGTTATCCTTATGGTTCAGCTAAATTCAGAGAATTATATAATAGAGAAAAGGCAAATAAACAACAAGGTGGTGTTATCTCAAATCCATTCCAAGATCCATATGGTAATCTACAAAAGTTTATCTATGGTGGAGGAGATGATATATCTATTCCACAAGTAGCAGGTAAACTAACTGATGATGCATACTTTGCATATGGTGGGATAAATAAATTTGATGATGGTGGACCATTTGTAAGACCATCTTCTTATGAAGCATATCAATCAAAAACTGGTTGGGCAAGAGGATCAATGACTCCTGAAGAAAAAGCTTATGAGGAAGAATGGTTGCAAAATTACTATTATCCAAAAAATAAAGTAAAGTCAGGAGCTATAGAAGAGTCTAAATCAAGTGAAACTAAAACTGAAGAAAGTAAAAATCTTAAGATAGGAGACTTAGAACCTTGGATGAAAAATCCTGCAACAGGAAAACCTTGGACTAAAGAGGAGTGGGATAAAAGAGATAAGTCTACTACTACTACAACTACTAAATCTTCAACAACAACTCCTAGAAATACAACTACAAGAACAACTGTAGTTCCAGGATATGGAAGTTATGGTGCTCCTATATATCCTCCTTTATTTGGAGGAGGTAGAGGTATACGTGGATTACTAGGTGCAAATGCTTTAGCAGCTAATCCATTTATACAACGTGCTGGTTCATGGACACAACAACAAGGTCTACCATATGATCCTAAGACAGGTAAGACTATGGACATATCTTCTATGGGTAATGCTCCATTAAGTAGAATAGATGTAAAAAAATTAAGGATGTTATCAGGTAGACCAAAGGAATACACAATGTATTTTGGTCCACAGTCTGATCCTACTGCTCCGTTAATTACAATGCCTGGAGAAGGTAAAGCTGGAGAAGCTAAGTCTGGTACAAAAGCAGGAACTAGTAAACAAGCTGCAGCAACTCAGCAATCTGCACAAACTGCAGAATCTGAAGGTAAAAGAAGGATGGCTCCAGGATTAGAGAAAGCTCTATTAAAAATACCTGGAATGTCTAGAGTTCTTTATCCTTATGGTGATGAAAGAGAATTTGTAGGTGAAGGTCCTGTAACTCCTGAAGGTGTGCCTTTTGAACAAGCTATTGCTGATGTAGGATATCCTCAAGAAGAAACATCATTTAATCCAGGACAAGGTGTTGACTTTGCAACAGGTGAATTTCCTGAGATTAATGAAAGAAATAGTGCATATGGATTTCAGCCTGGTGCTGGTGTAGATTTTGCCACAGGAGAATTCCCTGAAATAAATGGAAGAAATAATGCTATGAGTTTTGTACCTGGTGAAGGTGTAGACTTTAGTCAAGGAGAGTTTCCAGAAATGCAAGGAAACCCTATGCTAAATAATTTACCATATGCTCCTTTGAGAAATCCAGGATATCTTAATACTGGATTAGGTCAACAACAACTAGTACCGCAAAACTATGGATATACTCCAGAGAACGCAGCTGCATTAATGAACTTTATTCCAGAGAACTTTATGCAAATGCAACAGAGAGGATATGCTAGAGGAGGAGCATTACCTAGAGCACAAATAGGTATGGGTAATGTATACACTCAGAATCCTGATATGGTTGGTTTAAGTGATATAGACTTACTTAATACAGAAACAGCTCCTATAGCTAATGTACCTAGTAGTATGAGTAGTTGGCAAAATCCTGCTGGATCTGATATGCCTGTAAGACCTAATCAAGAAAAAGATCCTACTATGCTTGAGATAGATCCTACTCAGTTTAATAGACAAACTGCTATTAAAGAAAAAGGATTTGCTGCAGACTTTAAAGACAAGAACATGTATAACATTAATCCTGAACAAGGAGTGAACTTGTTTAACAAGTTTGCGAACATGGGTCTTCAAGGATTAGAGAATAGAGAAGCTAGAAAGCAGGAAAAAGAAAACTACAAACAACTCATAGGGGATAACCTATATGGTTCTACTAATATTATGAGTAGAGGTACATACAATGTAAACTCAGGTTTACTAGATGAAAGTACTATGGGTTCTGTAGGTGTAGTTAAGTATGGTGGTAATATATACCAAGATGGTGGTTATATTTATGATGAGGATGAATATGCAGAAGGTGGAGAAACATGGATGTCTGAAGATCAAATAAATAGATTTTTGGCAGAAGGTGGAGAACTAGAATTCATTTAAGAATACGTTATGTATAGAGTAAAAATAAAAAGATTACCCCAAGCTAGATTTGGTAGAGGTATAAAGACAGGTCAGCAAATGGATGGTGCATTAGCTATCCAACCTACTGCAATGGGTGGAGCTGATATTGATCAATACATAGGAGAGAAACCTCTTAAGACAGTTAATACTTTAAGAGCTGTTCCAAGAGATGAAGCTAATCTAGAAGCAGAAGGAGGTGAGACTGCATACGGTGATCTCAATGGAGATGGTATGGCAGAACATGCTAAGATTGAAGGACCTAGACACCACAGTGGAGGGGTACCTTTAAATCTTCCTGATGATACTTTTATCTACAGTGATACTGCCTCTATGAAGATTAAAGATCCTAAAATTTTGGCTAAATTTGGTAAGAGTACGGGAAAAGGGAAAAAGAGTAAAGGTTATACTCCTGCTGAGTTAGCTAAGCAGTATGACTTGAATAAATACAGAAAAATTCTTCAAGACCCTAACTCTGATAAAGTAGACAAGAAGACTGCAGAGTTAATGATCCAAAACTACACTATGAAGCTTGGAGCTTTAGCATTAGCTCAAGAGTCTAAGAAAGGTTTCCCACAAGGTATACCTGTAGTAGCACAACCTTATATGGATGCTAATAAAATATCTGAACAAGATATAATGCCTACATATAAGTCCACATCTCAAAATAATCAACTCCAGCAAGCTGATCAAATGTATGAGCAGGAACAAGAAGGTATGCCAGCTCAAATGCCTAGTGGAGCACCTATTGCTATGTCTCCTCAAATGCAAGAGCAGCAAATGCAGAATCCTCAAATGATGCCACCTCCTCCTATGGCACAGTATGGTATGATGATGGGAGGATATGATATGCCTTACTATCCTGAGATGGCTTATGGTGGTTTAACACAGTATCAAGAAAAAGGTCAAGTTAAAACCAAAACCTTATCTGCTGAAGAACTGAAAGCTATAAAGGATAAGAATATTCAAAAAGGTACAGTTAATGAAGGTGAAGGTTGGATTGATATAGGTGAAGGTGTTTACGGAAGAGGGTCTATAGAAGGTAGAGAATGGACAGGTGGTTCTGGTAAAGGTGGTGGAGGTAAGTTTCAAGGAGATTTGAATGCATATGTCTCTGCTATCTGTAATAGAATGAAAAATGGAGACTTAAAAGGTCTTACTGTTGACCAAGTAATTAATGATGTTAAAGCTGTATATGCTAAACATAGTAAGATAGAAGACATTAGAGCTCAACTTGCAGCTTGTCAAACTCTAGATCAAAAAGCAGAATTTATACAAACTGATCAACCTCCAGCTACACCATGTAACCCTTGTCCTGATGGAAGTGTTCCTCCAAGAACTCCTGATGGTAAGTGTCCATGTGAAGAAAAGGTATGTAATGAGTGTCCTGATGGTACAGTACCTGAGATGACAGCTGATGGTAAATGTCCTTGTGGAGAAACAACTACTGAAACTACAGAAGACAGTGTTGTTCAACAAGCACCTCCACCAGTAAATCCTACAGGATGGACAGCACCTGATATTAGAAACTACTATGGAGCATTTAAGGATAAGTACTCATTAAACAAATACTATCCTTGGGCAGCAAGAGCAGATCTAGAAGAACCTACAAATATTCTTTATGATCCAACAAGAGAGTTGGCTCAACAATCTGAGCAAGCTAATATTCTTACACAAGGTCTAGGACAGTTTGCAGGACCACAAGCATTATCTTCTAGAGCTTCTCAGATTCAAGGTACTGCTGCACAACAAGCTGCAGATACTCTATCTAGATATAATAATCTAAATGTAGGTTTAGAAAATCAGTTTGCATTAACTCAAAACCAGATTAGAAATCAAGAGAAGATGCTTAATCAAGCAACAGCAAAAGAGTTGTATGATAAAACTATGATGACTAAACAGCAGTATGATAATGCTAAGAGACAAGCTGATGCTAACATTAGACAATCATTTGCTACAGGATGGAAGAATGCTTCTGATATTGGAATGATCAATGCAATGCAAGAGCAGTATAAAGTAGATCCTTATTCAGGTGTAGCATACCATACAGGAGTTGAGAAACCTTTTGTACCTGAGAAGTCCACAACATTCAGAGATCTCTTAGATGACTATATCAGTGCAGGCTATGATAAGAAAGATGCAATAGCAGCAGCTAAAACTGAAATGAGCATGAGTAGAAGAGGTGGAGCTTTTAAGTCTGGACAGCAAATGAAGGATGGTGGAGTCTATGTAATGGGTTCAAATGTGTTTCCATTCATGTTCTACTAAACTTAATAGGTTTACTAAACTTATTAGATTTTGATATTTTTACAATTAATTGAATTTAAAAAAGTATGGCAACGTATCTTAGTGGTGTAACTGACTATGTTCCTCAGATTCAGCCTTTTCAGCCTGATCTAAATTTGTATGCAAATGTATTGCAGACAAAACAAACTCAGTATGACTCAGCATGGAAGTCAATAAACAAAGTTTATAGCCAATACTTTTATGCTGATCTAACAAGAGAAGATAATCTTAAGAGGAAAGAAGAGTTAATGAAGAACATTGACTTTAATTTAAAAAGAGTATCTGGTTTAGATTTGTCATTAACTCAAAATGTTGCTCAAGCAACTCAAGTGTTCAAGCCTTTCTATGAAGACAATGGTATAATGAAAGACATGGCTTGGACTAAAAACTTTAATAGTCAAGTATCCAAAGCACAAGGTTTTAAAAATTCAGATAATGAAGAGCAAAGAAAAAGATACTGGGATACCGGTGTCCAAGCTCTTAATTATATGAAGGATGAATTTAAAGAAGCATCTGCTTCAGATGCATTAGGAATAGGTAATGCTGAATATACTGACTATGTTAATGTACAAGAGAAAGCATTAAAGATTGCAAAAGATGCAGATTTAAATGTTGAGTCTGTAAGCTTTAGTCCTGATGGTAGATGGATTATTAAAAAGACTAATGGTGACCAATTAATCAAACCACTTAATGAGTTATTTGAAGCTCAGCTTGGTAATGATGCTGCTATACAAGCAGTATATAAAACACAAGCATATGTAGATAGAAAAGACTATGCTTATTCTAATGCTGCTCAATTTAAAGGAGACAAGAATGCAGCAGAGATGAAGTATCTTGAAACTAACTTTAATATATTAAAAGAACAAAACCAAAGAAGATTTGAAGCACTACAAGAAGAATCAGAAGGATATAGTGCTAAGATAGCTGACATTAAAAAACAAATAGATAATGGTACAGCATCTCCTACTGCTAAGCAAGCATTAAGACAGTATGAAGAAGCTAAGCAGATTAATGATACTATATTAGAAAGAACAGAAAAAGAAAATGCTTCACTTAATGGTGGAGCTTCATCTACAGCAACAACTTCTACAGGTTTTCAAAATCCATATGGAGATGTTAAATCTTTAAGATGGAAAGTAGATAATGCAAGAGCATCTATGCTTATGCAAAAAGATCTCGGAGAAGCTGCACAAGTATTAGCTTATAGAAAAGCTAAGACAGATATGGATGCTAATCCATATGCTGTAAATGAACAACAGCATGCATTTAGAATGCAAGAGTCTGCATACCGTATGAATAGGATGGAGTCTATTGCTAAAATGAAAATGAGAGCTGAAAGACAAGATATGCTTGACAAAGTAAAACTTGAAGCTGGTACTCATTATCAAGATCCAGAAACTGGACAATTAATGCCTTATGAAGGTTTCTTTCAGACAGTGCTTAAAAAGACTGATAAAGGAACAAGTACTGATAGATTCAGTATTAAGGAAATGAGTTATGCTATTAGTAAAATGCAAACTGAAGGAATTGCTAAACCTTTTCTTCAATCAAATATGGATTTACTCAGGGCATTGAAGAAAGATGGTAATATTAAATCCCATGAGATAAAGAATATCTTAGGAATGGATCTTGCTACTTTTGAAAAAAGATTAAATGCTAATCCAGAAGGTTTCTTAAGAGCTCTTGGTGGTGATAAACTTAGTGCCATAAATTCTAGAATGAATGGTTGGATTACTCAAAATAAAGATCTATCAGGTCTTAGTACAGAAGCATATGCACAATATAGAAAGCAATCAGTAGAATTTTCTGATTATACTGGATATTTAAAAGCAGATCAAGACTGGAGGAAAAACTCAGCAAAAGAAGTAGAAAGAGATCTTACAAGACAAGGTTATAAAAATGCTAAATTCTTTTATGATGAGAGAGGAAATGTGAGAAGTGAAGCAAATTATTTAAAAACACTTAAAGAACATGGTATAATAACAAGTTCTGAGTATAATGTTTTAATGACTCCTAAAAAAGGATTAAGTAAAACAGCAATAACGGCAGGTGCATTAACAGGACCTTTAGTTGCTATGTTAGGACCTGTTGCATTAACAGCAGCAGCTGCAACTGCTGCAACAGCTGCTACTGCAAAATCTATATATAATAAAGTTTTTGGTAAGAATGTAGATAGTTATGATGATTTACAAAAAGCTGCATATAAATCATATGCATCTGAAAAAATTGCAACTAAATCACCTTTACCAAGTCTAGAAAAGTTTGGACAAGATATGGGAGCTGGTAAATTTACTTTAGGTGTTACAGCTTCAGCAGTTAATCCAAAAGGAATCACACCTTCTAGAGCTTGGCTTTATGAAGCAGTTAATGATATTAGAAATGGATTTGATTTTGGTGATCCAAGTAAAAACATTGTAACATTTGGTGGTACAGATGCTACAAGTATTAAACTAGCAAAAGAACAAGGAAGAGGTAGGAATGATGTAGGTAATGTTATACTATCTGGTATGATGAGAGAAATGGAAAACAGAAAAACCAAAATGGGTAATTTTGAGTTTGGTGTTTTACCGATTGCAGGTGGTTCAGTAAAAAAGTCTGCTATTATTTTTTATCCTGATATGAAATGGTTGAAAGATAACTATGTTTATAAACAAGATAGTAAAACTGGTAAACAAACAGGTCCTGGATATATAAGCTATAAGCAGTGGGAAAGGATAGGTAAGAATGGTATAGCATTTATTATGGATTCAGATAAGATGTCTAATAGTTTTTATAAAAATGCATTCTCATCACCACTACAGTCTATAGTAGATTATAATGGTGGATATACAATGACAGATCCTAAGAATCCTTCAAACAAATGGTCTGTTACTCCAGATAAGCTTGGAAGAGGATACTTCACTACTACTGAATATAATATGTATGATGAAAATGGAAAAGAACAACGTGTTAGTTACACAGATCCCATGCCTATAAGTGGAGCAAGTCTTACTCAAATTAGGAATGATATGAGAGATAACTTCTTTACTCAGGTAGAAGAATTAAATAAAGCTAACTATAATAGATACTAAAATGGCAGAAGATTTAACTGGTTTTAGTCCATTGGATTCACTGGGTCCAGAATTTGGTGGAATTAATAGACCCAACCTTAATGAAATTAGTATGTCTCCTTTTGAAGGAGAAAGGATTACTGAACCAAAAATAAACTTCCCTTCTGCTAATCTTATACCTGTACCTAATCTTACTAATCCTAACATTAATGTAAGGAAACAGATTGTTACAAGACCTAAGAATCAAAAACCTGATTTTAAGAATCAAAAGCAAGCAACGATAGATTACTTAAAAGCTATTAATCAAGCTAACCAAAGTAAGAATCAATATGCTAAAATCTATTCATATGATGCTGGTCCTGATGGTGGAGCATTTTATAAAAGATATATGGCTTATGGTCAAGAGACTTTTGACAAAATAGGTTTCTCACCATTACGCGATAATGAGGCAAACTTTAATGAGTATACTTCAAATTGGCAAGGAGCAAAAGCTATGCTTACGCAATCCTTCTTACCAATGGTAGCTAAAGGTTTTATCTCTGGTCCAAGAGATATGATGAAGATGCTTAGTGGTGATTTCTCTGGAACTAATCTAGAAGATGCTAGAGAGTATGAAGAACTTGCTGCTATAGGTTATTCTTCTAAAGGTGGTTTTACAGGATTTATGAATAATTCTGCTATGAACTTTGGTTACTCAGCAGGTATTATGCTTGAGGCTATTGCAGAAGAACTTGCTTTCTTAGGTCTAGAAGCTGCAACAGTAGGTGGAGCAACTCCTGTAGTTGCTGCAGGTACAGCTAACAATGTTTCTAAAGTATTTAGAGCTGCTAAAGGATTAAATTTTGCTACTGACTTCGGTAAGACAATAAAAAATTCACTAAAAGGATTATCTAATTTTGGTGATGCTAAAAAATTCTGGCAAGGAGTAAGATCTTCTGAAAACCTTAGTAAGGTGGGTAACTTCTTGAATCCTGCAGAAAATTTATTCAGTGCAGTTCAAGATATGAGAAAGCTAAGTGCTACTGATAATCTTACATCATTAGCTGCAATATCCAAAACAGCAGGAGCTTTCTATAGAGATGTGCGCTCTATAAATATGGCAACATCTGAAGCTAGACTAGAAGCAGGTATGGTTGAGAATAAGGTTTATGATAAACTTTACAATCAGCATTATGCACAATTTGGTGAACCACCAAGTAATGATGAACAAAAAAGAATTGAGAGAAAATCTAAAGAAGCATCAGTAGATACTTTCTATAAGAATGCGGGACTAATATATCTCTCTAATAAACTTACATTTGGTAATGTTACATCACCAAGAGGAGGTATTAGAAACTTTATTAAAACTACTAAGGATGATATTGTAAGTATTGGTGGTGGTAAGTTTGGTAATGTAGGTAAGATAGTATATAACAATGCCAAAAAACAATTTGCTTTTGAAGCTAATACTGTAAAGAATTTAGCAAAGAGTTGGTATACAGATTTTGGATTTAAAACAGCAGCTAAGACTGTAGGATTCCTTAAGGGTAACATAGCAGAAGGTCTTCAGGAAAATGCTCAGGAGATTATCTCTAGAGCAAATGAGAGATACTATACAGAGTCATACAGAAGTCCATTAATTAAATCACATAACTTTACTAACGGTGCTACAAACTATGCTGCTAAATCTAAATCAGATTACTATTTAGAAGAAGTAGATAATGAATTCTCAATGCAAGGTTTAGAAACTTTTGCTTCTGGGTTTATGATGGGTATGTACTCAGCACCTCTTAATGGTGCAATACCTTTTCTTTCTAAAAACTATAATAGAATATTCAAGCCTGAGAAGTATCAGGAATACGTAGATAATAAAACTAAAATTGCAGAAGGACTTGTTAAGTCATTAAATGATGTAAACATTGGTGAGTTCTTAAACTCTAGATTCTTAAATGTTGGCTCTCAAGATATTATAAATGAGATAAGACAATCTGGTACTAAGAAAGAAGCAATAGATGCTGAATTAGAATCTTTAGTTAATGCTTCTGACATGATGCTTCAAACAAATACTACTGATGTATTTATTGAAAAGCTTCAGTCTCTAAAGCAAATGGATGATAAAGATTTTGCTGGAACAATTGGAGTTAATGAAACTGATGATTTAAATAAGTATAGGCAAAGGATTGATACTACAATTTCTAAGCTTAATAAGATACAAGATAGATACAAATATTATAATGAGAAATATCCTAATCCTGTAACAAGTGATATGCTTGAGGATATGGATGAGAAAAGTGATAAGTATAAAGATCTTGTATCTCTTCAGAATGCATGGAGAGTATCTGTTAAAAATGCTGTATTTTTTAATGAAGCCTTTGAAGATTCTATAACTAGAATGACTCAGATATCTGATAAGATTACATCAGTAAGTGGGCTTAAAAAAGTATCAGCAAAAGACTTTCAAAATATACTTAGACCTGAGACTATATTAGGTGAATTAGATTTACTTAAGAATGAGATTGATTCTTTATCAGGAATAGAAAATAAATCAGAACAGGATAAGGTTCAGATTAGACAGAAGAAAGAAAAGTATAAAGAGCTAGAGAATTTTGTTAAAGCTTACTCTAAGTTTAATAGCTTCTTTAATAGAGAAGAATATACTAATCAAATAAAAGCTACACTAGAAGAAGACTTAGGTAGAGAAGTAACAGATGAAGAAGTAGCAAAAGCATATGATGAAGCTATAGGAAGCACAGAAAATGCAGATGCACGTGATGAAGTTATTAATGAACTTAAAGCTGCATTCAACGGATACTTAAAAAGTGCTGCTTCTCAGAATGATGAAATAGCTTTTAATGAAAATCTTGACAGAGCTTTTGAACTTTTAATGGATCATTACAAGCTTGGACAAGAGTCAAAGAAGATGGCAATGTATGCCAATGTTTTGCATGACCCAGGAAACTTTTTTGATTTAGTACAACGCAACAAGCAATGGATGCGTGATCTATATGAAAGAAGAACTGAATACTATGAGGAGATTGCAAAGCAAGAAATGGATGGTATTGAAGATAATGCTTTACTAAACACTCTTGCTGGTAGAGGTATATACTTAAGCTTAGATGAGTTTAGTAAATGGAAGTATGACGGTACACCACCTACAGAGTTCTTTGATAATGTAAATAAAAGAGTTATACCACAACAGACTGATGAGTATAATGAGATCTATGAGTTGTTCCAAAGAGCGGCTGCTTTAAAAGAAGAAGATATTGATATAACCAATGAGATAGTAAGTGATCAACTTAAACTGGATCTTGAGAGACTAGAGAAAGAAAAAAATGATAGACTCGAGGCTCTACAAGAAATGCCTATAAAGGTTGGATCAAAACAAATTAAAAAGCCTAGATTTAAGTCTATGTCTTACAATTACTTAGCAGATAATATGGATAATGAATCCTATGCTGATATAGTAATTAAGAATAAAGATGGTGAAGAAGAGAAAGTAACTGTATTTAAGGATGCAGATGGTAATCTTAGACTCAATGATAAAGATGGAGATCTAATTGATCTTAAAGATAAAGCAAAGATTAAAAAAGCTGAGCAGTATAAAATTGAAGTAAAAAAAGATCCAAGAGCTGTAAAGCAAATAGAAAGAGAGTTTACTATTAGAAGAAATGATTTAATAAGAAGCAGTAGAGTAAAAAGTAAAGAGAGGTTCTATACTAAGAATGAGGACTTACCCACAACAGATACTGATATCTCTAAAATGGATGAAGTGTTGTATAATACTTTATATGATGCATATTCTGAAATAGTATTCTTGGATCCTAAAGCTAATAAAGAACTTATAGATAATGAAGATAAGTTTATTAAGGGATTAAAAGTCTTTGTTAAAAAACATCCAAAAGCAAAAGAGATAATTGATGCTTATAATGCACCATATCAGTCAACTGAAAAACTTGTTGATGAAAGAGCTGAATTAATCAGACCTAAAACATTAGAGGAAGTAGAGAGTGCACTAGAAGTTCTTTATACTAAGAACCTTGTAGTAAATCCGGAAAATGAAAATACTTATATAGAAGTAGATGAACAAGGTATTAGAATACCAGGTACACCAACTCATGCAAGAATATCTACACTCAAAGGAGAGTATGAAGCTACAGCTAAAGCACCTGCTAATAGAGGTACTATTATAGATGACATGCTGCGTGACTTTGTAGAGGGTACAATTACTTCAGTAGATGATATGAATAAGGTTTATGAAAATCATCGTCTCAGAAATGCTACAGAAGACTTCAGTCAGGATTTTATTAATGACCTATTTAATATATTTACTGAGGTTAAAGCAGCAGTAGATAAGAAAGGTATTAAGCTAATATCTAGAATACCAACTCTTTGGGGAGTAATAAATAGTAAAAGATATGCTGGTACTATTGACCTTATGGGTATTGATGAAAGAGGTAATGTATATGTAATAGATCTTAAGACATCTACTCAGAATAGAAGAGATGAAGAAGGAGACTACTATACTAACTTTAAAGAAGGTGATACTATACAGCAATCAGGTTATGCTGAAATGATAAGACAACGTACAGGTATTACTGTAAAGAATGTTGTAATCTTCCCGGTACAAACCACAGTAGTAAGAGAATTAAATCAGTATGTAAAAGCAGAAGCTAATAAAGATGAGAAAGGTAAGTTCACTATGCAGGTGGAGGTAGATAGAAATATCTTCCCTGAAAGTCCAGAACAAACTGTAGCTAAAAAGACTTTTGCACCTGCTGCTGAAACAGATTTAATCACAGATGAAATTTACAATAATTTTGTAGATAATAATGAAGTTCCTGAAGAAATATTAAATTCTATTGCAAATAAAGTAATTAATAGAACTGAATTATCTCAGAGGGAAGTCTCAATATTTAACAGTAAAACATCTGAGATAAATGAAATAATTAGAAAACAGTCTGCTACTACTGCTGATACTCAAGCTGAAATAGAAGCTCAGAAAGCGGATATAGAAAGAAGAAGACAAGATGCATTAACTGAACTTGGTCAAAAACAATTAACAAAAGGCTTTAATAGTTTATCAGAAGCAACTAAACCAGAACAAGTTGCTAATGCAATAGTAAATATTGAACAAAATAAAAACCAAGGCGCACTACTTTCAAAAGAACAAGAACAACAATTATCAGAAGCTAAAGCAAAATTAAAAGAGCAAGGTTATGAGATAGTAGATTACAATATAGTTAGATACGGAGAGACTACATTAGTAGAAACCGTTGATTTTTATGATAATGAAAAAGATGTTCTTACACAAGAACAAGCTGATGCAATAGAATCAAAGATAAATAATTTAGAAAAAAGAGGTGAAGAAGTTACTGTAGATGATCTACCATCACCTGTATCAAGAACTATTAAACCACTAATTAAAAAAGATGGGGTAATGGTTCAAGCGGCAAAAGTTAGTACTTTAATTTTTGAAAGTGTTGAACAAGCAAGAGAAGCTATTAAAAAATCAAGAGAAGCTGGTAATAAAAAACCTAATGCGGCTGATAAAATCAACGCCAAATATGATGCAGAACTAGCTGCATTAGAACAATCTACTACTCCTACTACAGATATACAATTTTATCAAACTTCTACTGGACAGATAAGAGTACCAAGTGGTAAAGATGGAAGTAGAATGGTAGATGTAACATATTCTGACTTTAATAATATTATTTCTCAATTATCATCTAGTCAAATTGAAAAATTTAAAGAGTATCTACGTGAAGAAATAGGGAAAACATCTGAGAAACTAGAAAAAGAATCAAAAATAAAATCTTATCAAGGTAGTAATGCAACTAGAAATGCAATTTTAAAAACTGAAAAAGAATTAAAAGATACATTAGAAGCAGTAGAACAACTTACTGCAGGTGCTAAAGCATCACCTAATGTAGAAAGAAGAAAGCAACTTGGTGATAAGATAATAGACACTGTATGGGATAGATTAGCTAAAGAAGGAATAACTAATGCGGATGATCTAATAGGTACAAGAGCTACTATTGACAATAAAGACTTTAACAAGTTCTGGTCTAATGTAACAATAGAAGATTTACAAAATTATAAAGCTTCGCTAGAAGCACAAAGAGATTCAGCATTAGCTAAAACAGATGAATCTGCTGAAGTAGTGTTTAATCCTGAGACAGGTGAGTTTGCAAATATAGCATCTGTATCAGAAATAGAAGATCAGTACAACCCTACTATAGAAGCTTTAAATGCTGAGATAAATTTTATGGAGAATAAAACTCCAGAAAGAGTCTCAGAATTTTCTCAAGGTGATAGGTTAATTGCTAAAAATGATGTATTTTATAAAGACAAGGCAGGTAATAATAGTATCTTTGCTGAGTCTCAATCAACTATTGTAGTTACTAAAGTTGATGAGAAAACTGGTAAAGTTACAGTGACCCCTCTTGGTAATAGTAATAGTATGGAGTATACTCTAAAAGATATGAATTCAAACTTTGAGAAAGAGTCAACTGTAATACAGAAAACTCAAGAACCTCAAGAAGAAATAGTAATTACAGATGATGATAAGCAAATAATAAAAGAGTCTACAGATTCTATTGATACTTTTCTTGGAGAATTTGCAGCACAAGCTGAGATTGAAAAATCAGTAGATGATCCAAAAGTAACTTTGGAAAAACTAGATAAAGATTTGCTTGATGACTTAAAATGTTAATGATGAAATTTAAATGTGCTTTATCTGATTCACAAATTAAAAAACTATACGCTAACGTATATGGAAATATGTCTAAGGTCACAGATGCTAAACAAGCGTTTGATCCTAAGATATATATGCAAGATCTATTTGAGAAGATAAAAAATGCAAGTGATGAAGATACAGCAGCTAAGTTTATTCAGCAGGTTCCACGCTTAATGGCAGTTGCTGCTTTTAAACCAAAAACACTTAAGCTACAGATTAGTGCAGACTTCATAAGAGAACGTGCAGTAGAATTTAATGATGAGCAAAATGGTATAGAGAATACTATAAAGTATTTTAAGAAAGAAGTTAATCCTGAGTTAGATAAAGCTCTTATTGAAACTAAGCAGAATGATGCTTTTGAAGTAATAGAAAAAGATCCCGAAGAAACTCAGACTAACAACCCTGTAAGATTAAAACCTTATAGTGTATTTACAGCTACCTTTCAACAGTTCTATGCTCTTAATCCTAACTATAAAACTGATACTACTCAGGAACAAGCAGATGAGTCTAAAAGAAGAATCTATAATACACTTGAGAAAATCAGAAATGTAATTGACATTGACAGTACTATACTAGATGATGTAAAGTATCAAGGTCAAACTCTTAAGTTAAAAGCTGTAAGAGTAAGTCAGTTAGATCAAAGATATTTAGATTCTTATACAAAAAATCTAATTGCAAAGTCTGCTTCTATTCTAAAGCAAGGTACACAAGAAGAAGGTGTAACTCCTGCTCAACAGATGCTTGCTCTTGTAATTACAAACGAGAAGGGAGAAGAACTATATTTTAATGAAGAAGGAGATATAGTAAGTAAAGCTGAAGGTAAACTAGTATATCAGTTTATGCGGGATGTAAGACTGCAGAATAAAAGATATACTGTTACAGATATATACGGTAAAGAAGCTCAGATACTTTCTCCTAAAGCTATTGCTAAACGTGAAGGTATTACTGAAGCAGAAGCTGATAGATTACAGCAAGAAGAATTTAAAGAAGTATATAACTTCAAGAAAATGGTTCTTGAAAGAGGATCGCAGAAGTTAGACTTTGTATCAGTTAGTCCTGGTGTTGATGTTACTATTTTTAATAATAGACTCACCTTTAATAATCTAAAGAATCTTTCTGTAGGTACTAGAGATGCATTTACTTCTATTAGAATAGCTGATGAATTTTCTAACTGGGAAGAGGGTACTGCGGTAATGACTATAAACAAGCAAGACTTCAATGTAGATAGACCAGCTATCACAGAAGACTTAGCTAAAAAAATCTCAATTGTATTAACAGATAGAAACCTAACACCTACTGAGAAGAATGAGTACGTTAGTCAGTTCTTATCAAATAATCTTAGTGAATCAGTAAGAAGACATACAATTGTATATGATCCTAAAAATAAAGCATTTGGATTTGTCTATAATAGATTTACACTCAATCAAAGACTTAAGAATAGAACGTCAGAAGAAGTACAGTATGATCTTAGAGATTTAAGAAAGTACTCTGATGGTGAGCTTGAGAATATTAGAAAAGATATTTTTGAAGTTCTTACTAAAGCTTCCTCTAATAAAAAGGATGATAATAGTTATTATCCTGCTAAGATAAGAATCAGTAAAGAGAATCTAGATTCTAGATTGTTTAAGGACTATGATGTATCTACCGGTAAATTTGTACCTGCTCAAGACTATATCAACTTCTTAATGAATACTAATGCTTCTGTTGTATTGAATGAGAATACAGACCCTGGATTCTTTAATTCATACATACAGTTTAGAATACCTTCTGAGATTACTAAACAAGTATCGCAAGCAAAAGCTGAGGTAAAAGAAAAAGATGAAAGATCTCAAGTAAGAAAACTAAAAGATGCAACTGTAGACTATCTTAATTCCAAAGATACTACTACTCAAGTAGCAGTTACTTTTAGTGATATGGGTACTATTAAGGATAAGAACTGGGCATATTTTAGTTATATATCTAGTGTACCTGGATTTACTGGTATGGCTGCTAAGGTCTATATGGATCCTGCCTTAAAAACTAATGAGAAGATGTTACCAAAAAAAGGTGACATAATCACATTACAAGCAGAAGATATTAATCTTGGTATACCAGCTGTTGTTGCATATAATCAGAATGGAGAAAGACTAGGAGTTCTTCAGGAAACAGATTATGGTACAGGTGAGGTTCAAAGAGATTATAGTGTAGTTAAACCTACAGAAGAAAAGAAAATAGTTGAGATACAAGAATCATTGAATCCTACTGATACAGAGTCTACTGATATCTCAGGTATCTCAGACTTATTTTCATTGGACAGAAAAGGATCCTTACCTAATAATGTTACACAGCAAGACATTGATAATGCAACTAAGTGGTGGAGTGAATCACCACTAAATAAAGTTGCCAAATTAGAACAGGTTGCTAATATTGTCAATTCAGATGCCTTTGCAAAGTTTACTGTTTCTAGTACCAAACTAATTGATACTAAAATACTTATCAATGCAGGTAAGGGAGGTACTATGGCTGATGTATATCATGAGGCTTGGCATGTATTCTCTCAATTATTTTTAACTAAAAATGAAAAGATTGAGTTATATAATGAGTTAAGAAATAGCTCACCAAAGTATAAGAACTTATCATTCTATGAGTTAGAAGAAATATTAGCAGAAGACTTTAGAAACTATGCTTTAAAAGAATCTACAAAGAAAGACTCTCCAAAAAGAAATAGATTATTCAGAAGAATACTTAACTTCCTTAAGAACTTATTTAAGACTCCTACATATAAGGATGAGCTATTTAATGCTCTATATCTTGCTGGTAAAAACCCTAAGCTTCTTAATAAGTACACTCCTCTAATAGATAATGTCATGTGGGACGTATTGAATAGAGGAGCAGGTCAAGTATCAAGACCATCTCAACAAGCATTAAGCTCTCAAGATTCATTAGCTGTAGTAGAGTCAATGGATTCCATCTACTCAGATATTGTAGATGACGTATATACAGATAGAAAGAATAAGTCTCAAAAATTAAATAGAGCTGATCTGGATCACAAAGGTGGTGTAATTAAGCTTCTTACAAATCCTAGTGATAAAGTAGTAGCATATAATATTATTAAAGGTAGATTACAGGATAAACTTAAACTCTATAGGAAGCAACTTGGTCCTATTACCAAAACTGAATTTGATACTATTGATAGTGTTATAGGATTAAAAGATAACGCTGCAGGTTTCCTTCAGAAGAAAGATGGTACAAAGACATATGTATTCTTAAACAATCAAGTAGATAGTTATAACAATCTATCTCTTAGTACAATAGAAGATCAGAGAATAAAAGGATATACTTTTGATGGAGTAGATATCATATCAGACTTCTACTCTCACAAGACTATAAAGGATGAGAATGGAGAACCGGTAGAGATACTTGTAGTTCCTAAGTTTGATGATGCTATTACTCAGTTTGATAACTTTGCTATGATGGGTGATGAGTATGTCACTGTATTACAAACAAATGTACCTGAGTTAGAACCTTTAACATCTGAGCAACTTAATCTTCTTGACAAAATAAGAATACTACAAACTGCTATAAATAACTTTGGTGACTTCAAGTCTGGTATGGTAAAATACCATATGGCAAATAGTAGATTCAATATACTCAGAGAGAAGTATATTGAACTAGATGATGTTACTAATAGTGATGCTTTAGAAACTTCTGATAGAGCAGGTGGTAAACCTGAAACAGGAGAGCTTAGTTTAGAGCAAATGGCTAGTAAAGAGACTCTATATATCTTAGGTAGTTTACATAAGAAGACTAATGGAAGGTTTGAAGAAGACTCATTAGGATTTAAAAAGCTAGCTGATTTTAAAACTATGTGGAACAACACTGCAAAACTTATTGCTGGTGTAAAAGATCCATTTGAGCAATATAAATTACTTAAAGAGGCTGCAGCTAAGGTTCCTGAGTTTGAGCAATTAGTAAATTACAAATTACCAGAACCTAGCCAAGACTCTTCAGGTACAGCAAATAGAAATGAGTTTAGAATAACTACTGCATTCTATAAAGACTTTGGAAGAAAGACTAAGTATGATTATATACAAAATACAATTTTTGAAGACGGTAAAATAGAAGTAGTAACGTCTTCTGTATCTACTCCACTTATGATTTCTAAGTTTATAAATGGATTTAAAACAGATGTTACTAATCCTTTTACAGTAAGAGGTCCTGAAAATACACCTATGCTTGATATGAAGCAAATCATTCAAGACTTCACAGATAGTAAAACAGGTAAGTTTAATACTAAAGCTTCTATAGCTTTTGCAGAAGCATTAGGTATCAAGTTAGACTATAACGAAGATATAGTAAATGAATTAACTAAAGAGGGTGCGTCAAGCTACTATGGTTTACCATATGTATTTGAGTTGATAAAAACCTTTGATAGAATGGAGTCTGATAAGGCTACATCTATTGCTGCCAGAAAGTTTATCATTGAGTTTAAGCAATCACCTGTATCTAAACTAAAGGAGAAGTTTCCTAAAGAAATACTTGGTAAAGAGTTTAGTCAAGCAACACAGATAAAAAGATTAGCTGAGTTACAGATTAAGTTTGGATCTGAGGGTAGTATGTTTAGTACAGTTAACCCAGAAGGAAGTACTGTATACCAATTTGCAAATGATCATACTGCAAGTATGACTGTGCATGGTATTAATGAAGTAGATAGACTAGACCAACTTTGGACAACAAACAAGTTCCAATATCTTTCTTGGTTAGATCCTAAAGTTAACCCTTATACAAAGAGATTACAGACATTTAGAAATCTATTTGACTTCTCTGATCCTGAAATTAAAAAGAGAGGTGGTAAGTCTTTAAAGATTTTTATTGATTCTGGTTCTCAAGTTTTAGATGAGATAGGAAACAAGACTACATCACTTGATGTATATGGTAAGTTCCTACAAGAAGTAAATGGTTTCTTAAAAGGTGGTAAGAAAGAATTCATGAGGATAGCAGATAAGTCTTCTGCATATGGATTCATGTTAGAGGGTGATATAATTGATGGTACTGGAGGAGTAAAGAAAGATAAAAAACTCTGGGTAGACATTGATAGATTTGCTCTTGGTACCGGAGAAAGCTATGCAATTGATGTTCATTTATTGCAGTATATAGCTGGTGAGTTAGACAGGATTAATATGTTTAACAATGATCCTGAGATGATGAACTATGACGGTTATAATAAAGTCATAGGTAAAGACAAAGATGGTAATGATATATATGCTGGTTCTAGGTTTACAGCTTTTGATAATGTATTGAGGAATGAAACCAAGAATGAGATATATGAAAAAGTAAAATCAGGTGATCTTATTGAGTATCTAAAAACTGATCCAGAGTTAGAGAGAAAAATAAGGACAGATATTGTAGAATACTTTAATCAACAAACAGATGTAAATCTAGGATTCCTTCAAAAGAATAAACACTTATCCCCAGATCTACTTGAGAAGCTTTCTGTATTTAATTTGTCTAGAGCAGAAATGGAACAAGTGTTAATGAAGGCATATACTTATAACTCTTTTATACAAAACTTTGAGACAGGTATATTAACGACTGGTGATTTTTCTACATATGATCATTCATCTGATGGTTATCACAAAAGAAATGCTGGAGTATTTTCTAATGGGGATGGATTCAGAACTGATCGTGCTGCTAAGAATTTTGTAGATACTGTTCTTAGAGAAACAAGTTATGGTGCATTATTAAGTGAGAGAACAAATAATCAAAAAGATTATAAAGGAACTATGTTTGATGGTACCTTTAATACTGCTATCATTCAAGAGATAGAAAAAAATTCAGAGTACCTCCCTATATATGAAAAAGCTTTTAGAGATTATTATACTAAGCAATTTGCTAATACTAAGAAAGAAGATATAGTAGAATGGTTTACTAAATCTGAGCTTAGTAAAATAGATGATAATATTCAATCTTTAAGAAAAGCATTAGTAGAAAAGTTTGTAGAGCTTGAAACTAAAGCTTATAAAGATATGCAGATAGCAGATGGTCAAGGATATATAACCATTGATGCATATAGAACTCTTAAGTGGTTAGAAAATGATTGGTCTGATACTCAGGAAGAATTATACAGAAAAACTATTTCTGGTAATAAACTTTCTCCAACAGAAATATCAGAGTTCTTTCCAGTATACAAGCTTCAAAACTTTGGTCATCTAGCAGGAACTAAACTACCTGTTAATGCTATGCATAAGTTTGCACTTATGCCATTGATTCCAGGTATGTATCCTGAAGGATCTAACTTTGACAGATTGCATAAACAGATGATGGAAAAAGGAATTCATTATGCAACTTTTCAATCTGGGTCTAAAGCAGGAAGTGTAAGTAATAAAGGTAAAGCTACTCAAGTATTTAAAGAAGGTACTAAAGATAGGGTAGTAAAGGATGGTATTGAATTTATACCAAACAAAATATATCTAGAAAATATAAAGAGAGTTGCATCTATGTCTAACTACTTTAAAGGTAAGACTATATATGCATCACAGGCTAGAGGTATTGGTATTGATAACCTATTTGATAATGGTGAACTTATTCACGAGAATCTTAGGGATAACTATGAGAGCTATAAAAAAGATGTAGCTGAACTAAGAGAAATCTTAGAAGAGGAACTTCTTGCAGAAATAGGCTTTGAAAAAGTAGATGGTAAATATAAAGGAGACCTTACTAAATTCATGTCTGTTGTACAGAGAGAATTAGAAAGAAGTGATGTTCCTGAGCATCTTGTTAAGTTCATAGGAGTCAATAGTGACAATACTCTTAAAGTAGATTTATCATTTCACCCAAATGCTGATCAGATAGAAAAGCTTATTGTATCAATGGTACAAAAGAGACTTGTTAAGCAGAAGGTTAATGGTGAAGCCTTTATACAAGTATCAAGTGCATTTAGTGAAGACTTGTGGTCAACTGGTCTTTCTGCAGAAAGTATAGAAGAGATACGTAAGTTCCAAGGAACTACAAGTTTACCATTCTATTATCCTGCAGCTAATGGTAAAACAGCAGCACCTAAAGTAGCAATAGCTATGCAAGGTGACTTTGAGAACATGTATGCTCTTAAGTATAAAGGTAAAGAGATAGGAGATATTGATACCTTAAATACTGCAATAAAAGATGATGAATGGTTAGATGCTAATAATGGTGAGAACCGTAAAGCTATTACTCTATTTAGTGTAAGGATACCAATTGATTCACTAGGTACTATGTTATATCCTGAAGTGTATCATTTCTTAGATCCTGTTGTAGGTAATACTATTATTGTTCCTGATGAGATTGTAGCTTCTTCTGGTGGTGACTTTGATGCGGATAAACTTACTACAGCTTTACCCAATATCAGTAAGTCAGGTAAGATATATACTCAGAAGATATCTAATAAAGAGCTTCGTAAAGAAGTTGAACAATTAAAGAAGTCTGGAGAAAAAGGTAAAGCTCTTCAGCTAATACGTAATCAGAAGAAAGCTATTGAGAATAATCTTATTCAATCTATGAGAGGTATTCTTGAGGCACCTGAAAACTTTGTAAATCTTATTAGACCTAATGGTGTATATTATTTTAGAGCATTAGCTGATGAACTTGAACCTATTGTGAGTGATTACAATAAGTTTAAGAATATGCATGATGAACCTTCTAGAGTTGGTAAAGGTGGTAAAAAAGCAATGAGTCCTACAAGAGTACTAGAAGAAAGACATAACCTTAATAAGTTCCAAAAGAACCTTGAAGGTGGGAAGTCTCTGGGGATGCTAGCAATAAATAATAAACTTAATCCTGTATTAAATTCTATAGGTGCTAAGTTACCTGCTACATATAAGGCAAGTACTTTTGATTCTAATCTTAATAAGTATGTAGATCAGCAAAGAGATTATAAGACAAGAATATTCTTACCTACAAATAAAATTGTAGAAGATGGTATTGAGTATATCTCATTGGGTAGAGCATATGCTGCAGATAATATTGCAAATATTTCTGTAAGCTTTTCACATAAACTTAATGGACAGCTTGATAGAGGTAAGGATGACTTTATTTATAATATTCAAAGTAATCCTCAGATAGAACCTATATCAACTCACTTAAGTGAAGCTGGTGTACCTATTAAGAGTTATATATACTTTATTTCAAATCCTCTTGTAATAGAGTATGCCGAGCAACAGAGAATATACAATAGTGCATATGCAAGATTTACTGGTAATACTGTTGATGCCCCATCATATATTAAGTATCAATCTTCAAAAGATGTTTTAGAAAGATATATACCTGATCTTATAAGAGATGCATTAGCTAAAGCTCCTGAAAGCATATATGTTAAAAGATGGACAAAACAAATTAATGAAGATACTGGTATTGAAACTAGAAGAATGATAGCAGAGCAAATGCCTAAAGATCAATTAAGGGCAATGCTAAATAATAATACTACTGATCCTGCAGATATTGTATCAATAAGCAGAGATAGATCAGACTCATATAAAACAGAAAGAGCTTATTACAATAATCCTGTACCAACAAATAAAAACTTCTATGATCTTTCTACATATTATACTAATAAGTCAAATGTTCTAAATAACAAAGATCAGTTTGATTTACAGAGTATGAAAGATCTTGTAACAGATCCTAATAATCCTGATAATCTATACTTAAAGGTAGCAATGTTTATTCACTTCCTTGAGTTAGAGAAACAAGTTAAAGGTATAGATAACCTTAAGAGAAATATGAATCCTGATACTGTAGTTGACAAAACTATGCAAGAGGTATCAGGTAGAACTGCAACTCGTGAAGAACTAGATGAGTTATCTAAACTAGATAAAGAGACTAAAAGAAAAGCTATAGAAGAAAGTATCCTAGCACCATTCTTTGATAATACTCTTATTGTAGATTTAGTAGAGCAGGTATTTCCTTTTAGAAATAATAAAGTTGTAAGTGACTTCATAGTAAAAGCATTAAGAGAAAACTTTGGTGCAATAACTAAGAAGTATGGATATGGTAGAGACGGTAAAGCTAAGTTTATCACAAGCTTTAAAAATGCAATTACTAACTATGCATACCAGAATAACTTACCTACTATATTTGATCCAGAAGGAAATCCTATCACTTATGGTAGAATGATTGGCACCGGTGAGGATGGGTATACTAATATGTTATTTGATCTTATTAAGAAGCATCTTAATTCAGATCTGATAAAGAGAACGTATCCTATACTCCAACAGCTTACACCAATAACAAGAGGTAATCAAAAATCAATTACATTAAATGATAGGAAAGAACTTAAGGGAGACCTTGCTACTATCTATTACGGTAATTTAAAAGATCTTGCTAACCCTAATATCAGAAAGGTAAGCAATCAAGATGTGAATCTATACATCAGTCAAATGTTTAGCATTCTTCCACAAGTATCTATGTACCTAAATGGTCAAGGATATAGTCCTTATGGTATAAACAATGCACTGCCATTTGATAATTACATTAACGTGATGGAGAGAATCTCTAATGAGTTCATATCCAATCAGTTAAATGAAGATACTTTAAGTACTATATTAAGTACAATAATCAGTAATGATCCTAGAAAGAATGCATTCATAAACTACAAAACTACAGCTGAGCCAGAAGCAGTTGCTATCCCAGAAGCTAATCCTTTCTCACCTGATCTCCAGGATGTAGATGTAGTTGAACCATTACCTTCAGTTCAAGACTTAGAAACTGGAGAGCTTGTATCTAAGAAAACATTTGGTGTGCTTTCACAACCTACTACTCAACGAGTTAGTGAAGTTAAAGAAGGTGTACAAGAGTTATTTGAATCTAATCCTGAGTTAAGTACAATTGGTACTCAACAACAATACTCTCAATACCTTGATTCTATATTTCCTGATAGTAAACTGAAAGATATTGTTTATCATGGTGGATATATAACTAAAGAAGATTCTTTTAAAATTGGAAATGGAGAATTTGGAAAAGGTATTTATTTTGCACCAAAAGAGGCTGCTGATAATTATAGAAATATAATGGGAGATGCGCCTAATTTAATTTCGGTAGTTATAAATATAGAAAATCCAGTATTATTTGATGATAGTAAGGGTAAAAAATCAGAATCTAAAGAATTTATTAATAATAAGCTTAAAGAATACTCAAATAATGATGGTATTATATATTTAAGTAAAAAATTAATAAATAATAAACTAGGAGTTCCTGAAAATTTTAATGATGAATATAAAGTAAATAAACCTGAACAAATCCACATATTAGGAAGTAAAAAAGACATAGAAGGATTTAAAAAGTTTGTACAAGGTAAATCTACTCAACCTACTGCTAGTAATTTACCTGGACCAGAAACTAAGATTAACATCTATGCAGGTACAGGAGAGAATGCTGAGTTAAGTAACTTTGCTATTAGACCGTTTGAAGATAAAACAGAATGGCAAGGTTTAACTTTTAAATCTGTTGAAGGAGCATTTCAAGCAGCTAAGATTCAGTTATCAGATATGTTTGATAAAAATGATAATCTTACAAAAGAAGGAGATGACTTATTGGAAAAACTACAAGAGGCAAGTGGAGCTGAAGCTAAAGCTTTAGGTAAAAAAGTCAAAGGTTTAAACGTAAGAGAGTGGGATAGGTTATCATCATACATAATGAAAGGATTATTATTAGAGTCATTTAAACAAAATTCAGAAGCTCTTCAGAAATTATTAGCTACCGGAAATGCTACTCTTACACATACTCAAGATAAGACTAAATGGGGTACAGAGTTTCCTAGATTATTAATGGAAGTAAGAAATGAGCTTAGAACTACTCAACCTTCTGGAGGGATTCCAACTACAATGACCTTGAAAGAATATGCAGATAAAACTTCTGCAAAATTTGTAGAAGTAAGACAAGTATTAAGAAGAGATGATGTAGAATATTATAATAAAAAAGTAAATGAACTTATAGAAGGTAAACTGAAATATGCAATATTTGCTAGAGAAGACTTAAATAATAAACAGTATTTACCATTCATTAATAAGCTTAAAGAAAATGGATTTGAGCCAGTTAAGGGAATGGAATATATTTTGTCAAAAGGTGGAGTTAATCCAAAAGATGAATATGCTAAACTTACGGCTACTCAACCTACTGAAGAATCTGCTAAACAAATCAGTATCCCTATAGATAATGTATCTGTAGAAGATACATCTGATGTTAGAAGAGAAATACAAGATGACTTAAATGAGTTTCAAAGACTTGTCCGTAGTAACAATGGTACTCCACCTACTACATTTAAAGTAGGAGACTACAGAACTTGGATAAGAAATGAAAGAGGTCTATATGATTTAGTAGATGAAGAATCTGGAGACATATATCTAAGAGATTATGATATGGCTACAGGAGTACAGAGAGAGTTAACTGAGACAAGAACACCTGTCGATGAGAAGCTAAGAGCTGATACTATCAAAAGAGTCAAAGAAGGTATTAAAGAATACAGACTAGATACTGTCCTTGCTATATTAGGTTATGATGTTAATGAAGTTATATCTAACTTAGAGAACGCGCAAACTCAGGAGGAACTATCAAAATTAAGAACAGAATTATTTGACAAGCTATGTTAAGTTGTCCTAATGAATCAAGTCAAGAGTGGAAAGATATTCTTGCAAAAGCTAACGGTAACAGAAAAAGAGCTCATGAGCTTTGGGAAGAGAGTCCTTTTAGAGGTGAAGATGATCTCAATATGGAGATTGATGATGAGAACTTTGAGGACTTCCAAGAAACTATACCAGAGTCTGCTGAAGAAGAAGAGAATACTAAACTAAAAGGACTTACAGATAGGATAGTACTTTATCTTGAGAAGCAGATCCAAATGATCAACAATAAGAAGATAAAGAATTCTGAGCTTAAGAAAAAAAGATTAAGAGCATTAACAGAGAATATAAAAGCTGCTGAGGGTGTACAATCTATAAACCTCTTTATAGATGATGCATATAACAAAAGTAAACAAGCTAAAGCTCTCTTCTCTATAATTCTTTCCGATAAAGATAAGATGAATAGACAAGAGTTAATAGAAAGACTCTCTCTTATAAACAACTTTGCTAATGACTATTCTATTCTTGATGAAATATCTAAAGAAGACATAGCAGAGTTTTTTAGTAATCCTATTCCAGATTCAAAAACTGAAGCTGATTATACTGTTCAAGATAAACTAACTCAAGCAATTGCTATTAGAGATAGTATAAAGAAAAAGTTTGTAACAGAAGGTATTCCATTAATGGCTGACTTCCTACTTGATTATAAGTCACTTAGTCTAGAAGAAGATTTGTCAGTAGAGATAGAGTCTTTAAAGAAACAAATAGATACTATCTCAGTTAGTCCTAATCTATCAGATAAATGGAAGAAGTCAAAACTAGAGTATTTAAATAATAGACTAGAAAAACTACAAAGCTTTTCTCTTGATAAAAAAGGTATGGTAAATCTACTCACTATGGCTACAAGAGACCAGGGAGTACTAGAGTATCTTACATCTCCTCTTATTAGTGCAGAAGATAGTGCATTATCTTTATTTGCAAAAGCTATTAAGAGTGAACTAGAAGATGCAAGAGTAAAAGATATAAAAATTAGAAGAGATTTATCAGAAAAATTTGAAAAGTTCTTAAAAGCAACAGGAGGAAATAGAGATAATGTTGAGAAGCTCTATGAAGGAATGTATGAAACATACGAAACTCCGAGAAGGACTCTGTCTGGTGAAATAGTTACAGATGAGAATGGTGAGCCTGCAATGATTAAAAGGTATGCATTTGTTCAGAAGTTTGACATGAACAAGTACAATACTAAGATGAGAAACTTCTTTAATGATCTAGGTCCAAAACCTGTTGTTGAACAAGATTCACCACCTAATGTTAAAGCAGAACTTAGAGAATGGAATAAAAAAGTAGGTGAGTTCTTTAGAAATAATACTCAACCATTACCTGAAGATCAGAGAGATGAAATCATAGCTGCTAAGAAAAGAGAACAAGCTATGGGATTCTTAACAGAGCTTGAGTATGAGCAGTGGTATAATTCTGTTGTAGGTTATAATAGGAGTACAGGAGAAGAGTATTACATGAAAGAACTCACAATGCCAAGTGATGCATATCTTAATGATAAGTGGGTAGCTATGTATAATATGGATGGTACTCCAAAGAATGCTAAAGGTGAGTATCATAAAGCATTAACAGACTTATACTTTGAATCACAAGATAAACTTCCTAAAGCACAACAAAGAGAATTCATAATACCTTCTATAGAGAAACAAAACTTTGAAAGAATGTACACTAATGGTGTACTTAATGTTGGAGCTAATACTCTTAAAGAAGCTGTAGCTGTACAAGCATATGATACTGAATATGGTTTAGCAAACTTATCTGAACTAGGTGTAAAATTTATTCCTGTATATTATACTCAGGACATGGATATTGATGATGTAAGTTTAGACCTTACAAGATCTACACTAATGTTCAGTGCAATGAGTAATAGATATGATGCATTGAACCAGGTGCATGATGAGATTAACATGTTCCGAACTATCATAGGAGACAGAACAGTAGCTGAAACAGGTAGCAAAGGCAAGACTCTAAAGGATGCATTTGCAGAGAAACTTGGTATGACTGAGTACATTAGAAAGAATGGTGAATCATACTCGGAAAAACATTTGGAGTCATTTATAGATATGGTAGTCTATGGGGAAATGGCTAAAGCTTTGGAGATAGGTAAGGTCTCAATAGACAAAATTACGAATAAACTTTTGGCTTATTCTGCTATAACTACAATTGCTGCTGACTTACTTAAGGGTACTGCTAACTTCCTACAGGGTAATATTCAGATAGCAATTGAAGCTGCTGGAGCTGAGTTCTTTAACCATAAAAATCTATGGAAAGCAAGAGGATATTATGCTAAGTCTATTCCTTCATTCTTAGCTGACTTCTCTAAACCTGTACCTGAGAGTTTTATTGGAAAACTTGTGGAGTTGTATGATCCAATGCAGGGTAACTTTAGAGATAAGTATGGTAATTATATTACCGCTAGTATGTTCAACAAGCTTTTTAGAACAGATACTTTATTCTTTAACCAATACTTTGGAGAGCATGAGATTCAGATTTCAACTATGCTTGCACTTATGGATGCTACAAAAGTGTATGATGTTGATACTAAAGAAGAATTGACTCTCTTACAAGCTCATGAAAAACATGGTGAGAATCTTACCGGTAAAGTTATTATACCTAAAAAGACAACAGATGGTTCACTTGAGAAAGATGCTAATGGAGATATAGTAGGTAGAGAGTATACTGATAAAGATAGAAAAGACTTTATGGATAGACTCCATGCTATGAATAAAAGAATGCATGGTGTCTACAATAGCTTTGATAAATCTACTCTTCAGAGACATGCATTAGGTAAGCTACTCTTTATGTATAGAAAACATCTTGTCCCTGGTTATAAGAGAAGATGGAAGAGACTTACTATGGATCATGAACTTGGAAGACCTACAGAAGGTTACTATATAACTTTCTATAGAACTCTTATGACAGATCTTATAGCATATAAAGGTCAGATATGGAAATCATGGGGTACTTATACTCCATTCCAGAAAGCTCAAATTAGAAAAACATTAGCTGAAATATCTATTATTCTTGCAACACTATCACTAATCCTTTTACTATCAAGTGTTGCAGATGATGATGAAGATTTGAAAAAATCATACGCATACAACTTTACATTGTATCAAGCAATGAGAATGAGAAGTGAAACATCATCTTACATTAAACCAAAAGATATGTGGAAGAACATTAAGTCTCCTTCTGCAGCAGTAACTACAGTTGAAAGACTTATAAAGTTTACTGATCAGTTCTTATTTACTTGGAATCCAGAGAAGCTTTCTTATCAGAGAAAGACAGGAGTATGGGATAAAGGTGATAATAAATCTTGGGCATACTTCCTAAAGCTTATGGGTTATACAGGTAATAACATTACACCTGAAGAAGCAGTTAAAGCTTATCAAGGTGCCCTTAACAGGTAAAAAAAAAGGGGAGCTCAATTAAGAACTCCCCTTTAAACTTTAATCATTTATAAACTACACAAGTTTATTCACCTTTTACAAATCTCAGTGCATCAATGAATTTGTCAACATCTTCAATGTGTACTGTGTTATCTCTTTTATCTACTTCGTTTTCACCACCTACAGTAATGTATAATTCTGAATCTTCATAATCAATAGATACTGTAGTACCATTTGAATCTGTAAATACTATTGTCATAAGAATTGATTTAAGTTTGGTTTAAAATAGTTAGGACCTTTAGTTATCTTCCCATCTGCTCTTAAGATAGGTTTTCCATCTTCTCCAAGTTTGCTCATATTACTGGAATGGATCTCATCAAATACATCCTCAATTACGTGATGCATTCCGTGTTTTAGGATTGTACCACATAGGATATATAGCATATCTCCTAGAGCATCAGCAATTTCTTCAAGAGATTGTTTAGCACATGCTTCTAAATACTCACCATTCTCTTCATCCATTAATCTGTATCTTAGTTGACTCTCAGGCCACTTAATTTTACCTGGAGTCTTTCCATTCTCTTGTCCAAAAGCATTATGGAATTCTTCTACTTTTTCTAATTGTTTTTTCATGGTACGAATTTAAAAAAAAATAGGAGAGACTACAAGAGCCCCTCCTATTATGCTAACCTAACTGCAATGGTTATAAGAATAAATTAGACCCGTTAGAGTCATCATCATCTTTAAAATCTAAATCAAAATCAAAGAAGTCTGTGTCTTCTTTTTCTTCTTCAAGTTTTAGTTCATTCTCCATAGCTACATGATCTTCAGGAGTAGGAGTTACTGAGTTACCTTCCCAAGCAAATGGTTCTTGCTCTTCAGTAACTTCTGTTTCCCATACCATAGCTTCTAGAACTTTAGTATCTTCTTCAACTTTTTCTATCATAGCTTCCTCATGAGCTTCTGCAAATGTTTTATCTTCAGGGATAACTATAGAAACTTCACTAGCAATAACGTCATCTTCATATTCACCATCCTCAAGATCTTCCATAAATGCTTCCCGCATCATTTCAAAATCTTCATCCATACCAATAAATGCATCAGATACTTTAGGATCTGTTACTTCAGCTGAGATAGCAGGAGTTTCAATACCCCATTCTTTATCTGCAGAAGCTATTTCCTGTTCTGTTGGTTCTGGTGCTGCTTCTGTTTGAAATGCATCATCTGGTGTAAGAGGATACTGAGCTCGCTCAAGTTCATCAATTTGATCTAGTATATTTGTTTGACCTGGGTATGCATACAAAGGATCAACTGTTGTAACCACATCTCCTACTACAGAAACAGATACACCTGGGGTATCTAATTCTTCTATAAGTACAAAATGTAATACTCTCTGATCCTCCATCCATGTTCTAGGATGAGATTGTTGCAAAGCTAGAGTAACATGGTTATAGAATGCCCATAGAGTATTCTTACCACCATTATAGAAGAAACTAGGTTTAGTTAACTGATTCCTTACAAAGCTAGCTTGCTCAGTAGTAAGTACTTCATACTCAGCAAATAGAATACCTAGTATCTCAGCTTGCCTTCTATCAGTTAGCTGAATCTCCTTCATCTCATTCTTTGCATCTACAAGCTGATCATAATACATCATAGCATTAGTAATCTGAGATCTCATACTTACAACAGTATCTACATCAGCAGAACCTGTATGCTTACGATTATAGCTACCCATATCTCCAGCAATCATAACTGCACCATTGTTATTGATATAAGTACCAACAGCACATTTAAATCTCATTTGTTTATTATAACTGTTTGCCCACGCAAACATCAATGACAACTCAGGGTCACTATTATACTGTAACTTGTATATACCCTGTGCAATTTGTCCATCAGCAGTACATCTGTACTCCTCTTCTACAATTCCAAAACCTTGATTAGTAAGCTCTTGAAAAGCATAATCAATAATAGATTCATGAGATATAACTGTATATGTATCTGCATGATTAGGCAGAGGAACATTTACAATATAATCCCTAGTTACGTTTTTAATTTTTCTTGGCATTAGAATAAACTTAATTGTGATTTATTTGGTTCTAGATTATGTATCTCTTTCATAACCTTTTCTAAATAGAATTCATAGTTCAAATCATACTCACCTATATCTTTCTTGACATAATCAATAAAGAGAGTCTGCAACCACTTACCGGCAACAACCTGAGTAGTTCTCTTATCCAGATAATTATACTTTATAATCTTAGAGCCCTTGTTAGATACATAGTACCTAATAGTATTCTGCAGTTTATCTTTCTTATGTACGTGATTTACAACATATTCCTGATTAAACTGCCAGTCACCCTTGATCTTTTTACCTGCACAGAAGTCATAGATATTTGTCTGATTAGCTAAAAACTCTATAGGATCAACACCATGAACAAAATAATAGAAGATAGCTTTAGGAATAACTAAAAAGCTTTTGTTCTTGTGTAATGCTAGACCGTGGAATTCAAATCTACCTTTACACTTCACAGCATTATAATAATACTTTTTATCATCAGTCTTATAGAATACATAATGAGGATTATCTTTCTTGATTCCTCTTAATGTTTCTAAGTCAACTTCTTTAGGAGTATTTACAGCTATGTAGTTATTCACATCACCAATAATCATTTTATCATAGGTATCATGCTCTAGTTCTAGATTAGTAATCTGTTCCCATTCTTTACAGATCTCATAGTATTTATCTTCATACTCTCTTGGGATCATAGTCTCAAGACCATCAGTATTCTGCATCAACGGAACAGCACCAGGAATTCTTTCACTTACCATCTCATATAGTAATGCTAGACTAAGTTGACCATTAATAGTAATCCTCATAGTAAACTCAGGGTCATATAGAAAACTATTCTCATCATTACTAAGACCATAAGTAGAATTCAGAATAATCTTGTATACATAATTTCTGACATCTTTCTTACTGATCTTTCTTCTCTCATTAAAGAACCATTCATACTGCTCACAGAAATCTTCTTTAGGTAAATGTGCAGGAGACCATCTGTTTCTAATAGCAAGATTAGGATAGAAACTTACAACATCTGATGTCATAATTATTACATCCTTATCTGACTTATAGATACCAGCTTTCCTAGCACCATGAATACCACCTAATCCAAAGTCTGTCTTAACTCCTTTGTACTGTATAGAATATTTAAAGCCACCTTTAGTTTGATCTGGATATACTATTATCTCACGGAATCTGCTAATTAGTTTTTGAAAGGTAGCTGTTTTGAAATCAAGATAGTCAAGTAGTATATCTTTTACATGTATCTCTGTTCTCCTAGTTCTAAGTTGTCTTATCTCATTTTTCTTATAGCCCATTTTCTGACTCAAGAAATGGAGAAACAAGTCTTTAGATATCTTAGTTTCAGAAGCACTGAAAAGATTAATGTTATACTCTTCTGTAAGTGTCTTACGTAATTCAATCTGACTCTTACTAAGTTGCATAATTTTCTTAGTAGAGTTAACATCATTCTTACAATACTTGATTATCTCTTTTATTTGATCAAGAGTTTTTATCTCAGTACTATGATGAATAGGCATATCAACTATGTTGTCCCAGTCCATTGTGTACTGTATCCACTTTAATGAACTTCTCTTAGCTGCATTATCCCAGTGATTAAGTTTGAATACATCTACCTGGTTAATCTGAATATCCCAAGGATTGAATTCTAGAAACTTATCTTCATTCTGTCTTTGAATAATATCTTGAGCTTTTCCATATATCCATCTAGCTACTTCTTCTGGATTCATATGTACTAGTTGCTCATGACTTCTAAGAATGTATTCAGTTATCTGACTATCAAACCCTAGTCCATTAAAGCTTACATGCCACTCATCTAGTTCTATATTTCTGATAAGAAATTCTATCAGTTTTTCTGTGTCATTTTGAAGCTTATGTATTACAAAAACTTCTGTATCATCTGTTTTAATATCCTGAAACACAGCAACAAAGCAGTTGCTCAAAGTTTCATAGTCCATGACGTAATGTGTACGTTGATGCATGATATATAGTTTTATTATATAAGAAAGGGAGAGCTACCGCATAACCCTCCCTTGTCTTATTTTGACAGAGTAATTACTTTTTCATAAAGGACTCGAAGTCAAACTCCTTGCAGTTTACCCCAAAAGTAGTAACAAGTCCTTTAATAGCCTCATGATCTTCAAGATAGAATTCTTGAAAGGTTTCAATGGTTCTTCTTTCTTCTTTAACTGATCTTCCATTTGGTCTTTTAGTTTTAAGAGGAGCAGGATCACCATTATCATCTAGCTTAGGAAGCATGTGTAAAGTTGTCTTAGTAATCCTACTAATAACAACAAACACTTTTGTTCCTGGATCCCATATGCATTCTACATATGGACAATCCATTGATAAAGGAATCATTCTAAATGTTTGGTCTTCATTCCAAGAAGACTTGACTAGGAGCATATTGCCTCCAATGTTTGAACTCATAATTGTTGGTTTTTAATGTTTACAAATTAACCTAGAATTTTTTTGTTTTGCAAATCTTTGATATCTACAGTTAGTCTTTCCTTTTCTAGGTCTGGTTTACTACAAAGTTCACCTACGGATCTTAGTAAATCTTCTGAAGTTCCTAAGAGTTCTGCATAAAGACTAAAGTAGTTTTCTGGAAACATATAACTGTTTACATAAACATATGTACTACTTCTTTTGTCAAAATGATCTCTTACTTTGCGCCTTATTTGCATACTTAGCTGACTATACTTACCATTAATGAACTTCATCCAATCAGATTTTAAATCAGCAAAATCAAATATTACAACTGTTCTACCATCTGCAAGCTTGAAATAATCACTTATTCTTTTATGCCCTAGTAACACAGTTTTCTCAAACTTGTGATACTCAGCATCTTCCCTTGCAGGATATACAGCTATAAATTTAGCATCCTCAGAGGATACATGCCCATCCCAGTGAACATAAGTCTGTTCTGGAATAGCTACAGCACCTCTTTTAATACCAAGGAGCGGATACCACAACACCTTGGATTTTTGAAAATAGCTTTTATAAAGCGCATCAATTGCCATAAAGCTTAAAGTTTTAAGTTACCCAATGCAAGCTCATAAGGAAGAGTATAATCTCTGTGTTTGTAGTGATAGTCTAAGACTTCCAGTACATGTTTGAAATTATTCTCCCATACTTTCAGAGTTTGTTCTGATACTTGATAAGGATAAATCTGGTTATATTTATCTACTACAATGAACGTGAACACCACTTTCCAATATTCAGCATCAGGTCTGTGTCTAATAAAGTTATTTATTGTCAAGCCTAAATACATCATAGCTTGAATATCATAACGATAATAGTCAACAGATTTTGGGAAATCTTGAATCAGCTTACCGGTTAGCTTAAGGTCATTGATAAATATAGTTCTAGATGATTCTTCTATAACTAGATTATCAACAACTCCTTTTAAACCAAAATCATGATTTTCTAAATCAGTTTTCAACATGAGTTCATTCATACAGGACATGGATTGCGGACCACTTGTCCCTAATTGGAGAAGAGCTTTTACTCTGTCATCTGCTCTTATTATTCCAACAACTTCTTCTGCTTGCATTTTTACTGCAGCATCTATTACAGTTTTGTTTTTCTTAATCTTAAGAAAGTTAAAGTACTCTTTGTTATTATCTGTAAGAATCTTCTCTAACCTCTGAGCATCAGTCTTAAGACTCTGGTACAAGTTTACAGATAGTAAGTATGTTAGTATCTCATTACTAAAATCTCCAAGATCCAGTGCAGGATTATTCATCTGAAGATAATAAGTATTAAAGATATGATCTAACAATAGTCTATTACTATCTGTAGGAATTTTACCAGGGAGCATGATAAACTGTTCATCAAAACTTTCTGGTTCAAGTAGCAAACAGTGTGTTGCCCTACCTGCTACCAGGTGGGCATCAACACTATCTTCTCTTTGTTTAAGTATATAATGGCTATAGAATAACCTAGGTGAGAATAAAAGCTTATTTATACTTGAGTAACTAAAATAAAACTTCTCTTCATAAAATTTCTGAATCTCTTCAGATGAAATCAAAATTGATTGTGTTTGTATTGACATGTTCTACCTCCTGTGTATAATTACCTTTTAGGTTTACTATTAGTTCTTCATTCATAAGTTTATCAAACTCCTCACTCATAGTTACAGCTTTTACTTGAAAGTGTTTTGAATAAGATCCTGGAATATTATTCTGAAACTTATTAAGTAAATGCATTAGATTATCTCTTGTAAGAGCATTCTTATCTCTAAGAATCTCTACACAGTCATCCATACCGGGTGATAGATGTCTATCAAATCCCATATAACTTTTAAGAGCTTTGAAGTTTACATGATTCCTACTAGGCATATCAGATATTCTACTACCAAAATCATAAAACAAATCTACTAGATAAAGTATGCTACCTACATAATCACAGTTTGCCATAATCTCCATAGCAACAGTCCAGTTCTCTTTATCAGAACTCATGAACATATCACTAATAGCTTTATGCATATCAGCATCAATTACTACAGCTTCTGGACCATTGATATAAGGCATAAGAGCTACTTCTTGAGTAAGTTGTTTACTAACAATAGCATCATATAAATCCTTATGTGCATCAGCTACTTTATGAAAAGTTTGTCTGTTTCTACTTACACCCTTTTCACCATAATAAACTTTATCAAGACGAAAAGGTAAATTAACTTCTGTGAATACTTTAGCAGTAAAATTATCACCTAAGATTACTACATCTTCTGTATAAAATTCTAGAGCTGTCTTAAGTTTATCATAATAGTAACTATCAATATGGTTACCTTCTTTACAAGATTCTATAAACTCTATGAATGGTTGAGTGTCACAGGTATGATACCAGTTATCATCAAATAAATTAAACCCAGTCTTTCTACCTGCAAAGATATGACTTGCTTTATCAAGATCTCTTACTATTTTGATACCATACTGAGAACCTAGATCTTTAAGTTTAACTCTTGGAATACTAACACCAGGAAGAAAATAGAAAGTATCCCCCTTTTGAGGGGAATAACTTTCTAATACATCATTTTGAGTAAAAGACAAATCACCTATAGCATTAAAGCTACCAGTCATCATATCTACAGAAGTTTCAATATAAAACTTAAAGCAGTTATTTACAAAGTTATCTGCTTCTGTTAATTTAATTACTAAATAATTTTTCAATGCACTCATAACTATTATTTTACAGCCATTTTAACTACAGCAGGATTCATCATCAACTTAGCCCATTTAGTCTTATTACCATTTACAATCTCCTTGATAATAAAATACTTAAGGTCATCAGTGAATACATCACATCCTGTAGTAAGTTTAATTACTCTATTTATCATTTGATCACTAACTGATTTTGTCTCAGAATGAACAAGACAATAGTTAATCATCCTAGTTGCAATCACACTAGAGATATCTGCTCTAAAGTTACCTCCTTGATTTACAGAAGAGTTAAGAGCTCCGACCACATATGCTTCATTAGGATTTGTCATCATATCTTCAGGAGATATAATCTTATCCAAGTTGTTATTAATGAACATAGTAAATAGACTAGATGTTTCTGAACCTACAGAACCTTCACCAATCATTTGGACTAATGGAAGCTCATCTTCAAACTTATCTATAGAACTAATAGAGTTGAAGAATGTAGTAATTGCACGAGGATTAACATTAGAGTTAATAACCTCTGGGTTCATCAATAGGAAGTTGATACATCTACCATCAATACCAGCAGTCTCTGCCCACTTAGCCCATACTTTCTCATCAAACTTCACTTCAACAGAAATAAATCTTGTCTTCTGAGCTATATCCAAACTAGTAACATTATAGTCACCATTATCTGGATTAGTGGTCAATACAATATGCCAGTTCTTAGGAAGCTTCCAAGAGATATACTCTTGTCTATCAATCAATTCCATAGTTGCTTGCATGAATCTTTGATCTGCACGAGTATAATCATCAAGAATCAAGAAGCCACCTTCACCTTTACCCTGAATCCACTCAGGAGATGCATGTGACATTCTACTTTGTCCACTAGGTCTAAAACCTGCTTTTACATAAGTCTCAAGTAAAGTTTCTTGAATCCACTTCTTAGCACCATCTTTGTTTTCAATCTCAAACTCTTTGAATGGAAAACCAACCAAGTCACCAAGCTCTTCTATCTGACTCAAATTCAATTTAATGACAGCCATATCCATCTCTTTTGCAAGTTGCATTAGAGATGAAGTCTTACCAAGACCAGCTTCACCTTCAATATTTACAGCTACAGGTACTTTACCTTTTGTTTGAATATGCTGATTATTCTTTACCATGTGTCCCAAGAAGGACTTTAACTCATCAATATTTAACTTTACTTGACTCATACTCTTTTATTAATATTTCCAATTAAAACCTATTTCAAACAAAGGTGTAATATGTAAAGCATATACATTTGCTTTAGCATCTACATTACTTTTACTAAAACCAATAACCATTGGTATAATCCATGAAAACTTTGTCTCAATTTTTCCTTCGTACTTACTCATAATTCTAATCTTATTACTTTACCCGGCAATTCATCATTCATACTAGATCTCTCTGATAACACCCACAATACTGGAGACTTAGGTTTTACTGAAGTGTGCCATTCACCATCAGTAAAATAAACTAAGCTTGTATACTTCTTAAGGTTCTGATTGTAATAATCCAAAACAGGATCAAACTCAGTACCACCCCTACCACCTACCTTGATTTGGTTCTTACCATTATAAGGTTCTATAGATCTAATTACAGTATCACATTGGATAATAGTAATATCTACTCCTGTTTTATGGATGTGATGTATCTCATTCATAAACTCAAGTAGTTCATCATCTGATACTGAACCAGAAGTATCAATAGCTAGTAGCATGTGTTGTCTCATCTTTATCTTCAAACCTGGATTATCAGAATACCTTTTATTCTCTTTTCTCCTAAGTTTCTTGGTAAAGATTCTTGTACTTACACCTGTAAATCTTCTGATATAAGCTCTCCAATTGAACTTTGCTTTCTCAATTTTAGCAAGCTCTAGTAGATGCTTCTCAATATTACCAGGAACAGATCCTCTTTTCTTCACAGTTTGCTCAGCAGCTTCACCCAATAGTCTATCAAGTTGTTGCTGTACAATCTTCTTCTCTGCTTCAGATAGATTCTCAAAGTCTTCCCATGTACTATGATCAGGAATACCATCACCGGATTCCATCTGATCACATAGTTGATCAAAGTTAGGACAACCAGAAGTACCATCTTTTTCCTTCTTATCCTTAGCTTCTTTAAGCTTATCATAATAATATCTACAACCAGCTTTAAGATCTAGATTCAACTCAGGATAATCTTCAATCATTATACCTCTTTGGGGAAGCTTAGATATTTCATTCACAGCATCTTCTAAAGACAATGCACCAGAATCAATCTTATCGGTAATAGATTTCTTAAGATTCTCATACTGTTCCTTAGTATACTCATCTCCAGGAAGATAACCCTTGTCAATATACTGATTAATCTCCATGTCCATTGCTATATTAGCAAGCTTCTTGTCAGGAAAATTAAAGTACATAGACAGGTGAAAATAAGCAATATGCAGTAGCTCATGCTTTAGAATACCAATCCTGTGATTATCAGTCATTCCTTGCCAGAAGTCTTCATTTATAGTAAGTTGATAATTAATACCATTCTTACTAACACCGGCAGTAGGAATCCTGTTATTCCATACTTTATTCAACATGATAAGAAAGAACCCATAGAAGGGCTCTTTCCACATCAATTCTTTACTAGCTTTACCTAGTGTATCCTCTTTACTCATTTCTTTAGAGTTAGGTTAAAATCTAAATTCTTTGTAGGATAACCCATATTATCTAGCATTTGAACAAGTTCTGCTACATGCCTTTCTAGAAATGCAGTTACAGATTCTTTGTCAGCTTTCATTGATATTAAGACACTTAACCCTTTAGCATAAGTAAATGGACTATCAAAATCATAATACTTTGAAAGCTCTTTAGCAACTTCAGGTGCATTTGATTGCCATTCACTATATGTTAAACGGGAGTACTTAAATATATAAAGCAACCATCCAAAATCAGCATCTTTGAAATTAAATGCTTCAACTGCTTTATACGCTAAATGTCCATTATCTTCATCAGGAGATAAAAACATGTTTATAATATTATCAGCTTCTTGTCTTGTAATTTTCATCAGTCTTCAATTTTAAATAACATCATTCCTGGAATAATATCCATCAACTCTTTTGTAACTTTTGGGTGCATACTTTTTGTATCTAGTATCAAACTATATTTACCAGATTCAATATTCTTTCCACTAAAATTTACATAAATTTGATGACCATTATACTTATCTTCAGTAAGTATATCACCTCTTTCAAATGGTAAACTTTCAGGTATCTGATATTCTCCCATTACTTTTATGTAATTACCCTCTTCTATTACAGAATCTACTGTAAATATGTTATTCATTTTTTCCATCAGTCTTCAATTTTTAAAGTTCTAATCATCCACTCTTCAGGTTTACCAGACTTAATAGCCTTAAACCATTCTTTTGCACTAGGAATATATCCAAAGCAATCTTCTTTTACATGCTGTTCACCAATATATCTTATGTATACAGTTTTTCCTACGGAGTTAATAAAGCTTACTCCAAAGACTCGTTCCAATTCAAATATACCTTCACTGTGATGTCTAAACATTCTATGCTCACTATGTCCTACCCAAGCTTTAGTAGCATCAAACCATTCATGATACTTCAAATATTCTTCAGGTTCCCCTTTCCATTTACGAGCACTAGATTTAGCATGATCCCAAGGATGTGCCATTACATATCATTTTCTATAAAAAGAATCATATTATCTTTAGCTTCAGTATAACCTTCTACTTGAGCATCTTCATATAACTCTCTTACTTTTGTTATTATTTCTTCTTTTAGTTCATCTGTTAATGTTTGAAGATCTAAACCTTCAATCCATTCATTAAATTCATCTATATTCATTATTTTACTGATTTTTCAATTAAACTACCTTCATGAGTATAGCACTCATAGTCAACTATTCTTATATTATTATTAATCCAGTAGTTTCCTGAAGGAACCATTATAGATACTTCACCATAACCTCCTTCATTATTATACCAATCTTCTATATCCTCAAGAAGAAATTTATATACAAGATCTTCTATAGCTTTTTCTAAATCTGAATTTAACTCATTAAGTTTAGGGCTATGATAGTCTATTTTATCCTCTATTTCTTCTACATCATCTACAGGTTCTGTACAATACTGAATCTCTTCAATTTGACCAGAGTCTCCTGCTCCGTCATATCTTACCATAATACCAGTAATACCAATGTCAGCCAACTTAATAAGAAGGCTTGTTACTTCTTGTTCTGTCATAATTATTTTGTTTTATAGATTAATAATTTCCAAGTATTTACTATACTTTCTTGTTATATACATATTCGCTATAGGATTGTTATATATAGCTTTTAATAATGGAAGATACATTTTACCAACAAAGTTTATTGAATATATCTCAATAGAAGACTTAACCTTGTAAGCTTTAACCTTAACAGTTTTGCCTAAAATAAATTCACAAAACTCTTTAAATGCATTAATTGTATGTTCTGTACCAACTAAAGATATTCCATAGGTTGTGTACTTTCTTTCATACTTAAAAATACATCCATCTCCATCAAGTATACCTCTCCAAAAATGAGAATTGTACAAATAACAATCAGGAACTTGATAATCAAGTGTTTTGTTTTTTATAATACCTCTTTCCTCAAAAAACTTTCTAAAAGAACTGTCAGAGATTGTTAATCTTACCTGATCCTTTTCATTATTCTTAGATCTTTTCATTGTATACAAAGGTCCAGTATAATTAAAATAACTACTTACTTTTTCAAGTATCTCTTTATCTGTACTTTGTAAACCAATTGAAAGACCTGATTTTTCATTTGAACCATCTGCTGCATAAAGACCTGCTATATAAGCAGTTACTTCATTATCTACTAGTTTATCTACATTAACTGTATACTTCTTGTTTTTTACACCAGTATATTTTACAGCTTCTTTTTGTAAACAACCACATGATTGTACTTTACATTTATTCAAAGAGGAAAAATCTGTATTAGTAATATTACCGCAGTCACATTGGCACTTAATGTAATAAGCTCCCCATTTGTTTTTATGTGATAATTCTATTACTTGAAGTCTACCGATCTTAGGTAAAGCTATTAACATATCCTTGTATGTTCTATAAGTTCCAGTTTGTGTTCTCATAGAACAAATATACAAATAATATACTACATTCCTAATATATTTTCATTTAGAACGGAAGAAGCGTCCTAATATGTTTCCATTTAGGAATTCTTCTTTCTCAAGTACCTCATACAGGAACTGATGTTTTGTTTCTTGATATGTTAGCTCTGTAGATGAATAGCATATTCTAAGCATTTCTCTTTTGATTACTCCTCCTGTTTTTGCAAAGTCCTTAAGTATCTTATTACTACTATAGTACTTCATAAAATTAGGTACAAGCTCTCTCCTGTACTTTTTTAGCCTTTTATCTGTAGTCATAGCCAAAGCTTTCTTACCCAATGGTTTTTTAATATTAGCATAGAAATTCTTTTTACCTATGTATCTTACAGATTTACCATCAATAATAGCTGACATCTCATATATAAAACCTACAGCTCCTTCAGGAATAGATAGTTCATCAAATTCCTTTCCTTCATATATCCACATTTTCTTTAAGTTGACTGATTAAGAGTAAATAATCTA
>Ga0181344_1000070_pt1 | contig 43550 bp, 62 predicted proteins | sample Su13VDMLBDD_FD_130098 | JGI IMG/M metagenome (GOLD analysis project Ga0181344, IMG submission 130098) | Freshwater viral communities from Lake Michigan, USA - Su13.VD.MLB.D.D | ecosystem: Environmental > Aquatic > Freshwater > Lake | place: USA: Michigan | collected 2013-07-15
GCATCGCCCAGGACAAGCAAGCTAATCGCTTCGTGAGTGTCAGTCAGGACGGTCATACCATGTCCAGGTTGAGCGGCGGGGCTTGTGGGCGAGCCGGTGGAGGTGGAATTATTCTAGCGAGGAGGTCACCAGCCCAAACACCGACCATTGCGCCTAACTGACGGTCTGCCTCTTCGATGCCTAGAATTTTAATAGCTTCCATGAGCGCATATTTTTTATCCAGCGTTCCGCCCTTGATCCGAAACGAGTGCCGCTTGAGGCACTGAGCCTCCGGCGAATCCTGGTTACGTGGTTTATTAGTTTTTGGTTTATTCTCTTTATGGATTATTGGATTATTGGATAGGTTCGAGTTTGGTTCGAGGGTCGTTCGAGAGTCGTTCGAGCCACCGTCGAGGGTCGTTCGAGCCACCTTCGATGGCTGAGATGTGCCGTACTTGTCAACTCTGGCCTTTGCCGACATCGCGCCATACTCGGCTTGCCTCTCGTGAAACTTCTCAGCGTGTCCCCTAGCAGATGACCCGTGTTGCCAACCGAGATAGGAAGGGCTTGTGTCAACGAAGCGATTAGCACCACCAGATGCACCAGCCATGAATCCGCGCAACCATTCCCCACGTTCCTTGTCGTCAACAAGGGTATTTAGGTCAGCTGATACCTCATCCAGGTTAATTCTGACGTGGAAAATGCGCCCCATTATTTTACGGGCCTCTTATTAATCCAAGCCTCAGCTTCGCCCACGTTGGAGAAATAACGGTCAGATTCCCCGGTCCTTGATGCCTCCACTCCGACGTTCGGAGCGCCTCCGGTAGATCCTATAGCCAATTGAATAGTCCAGCCCTTGTAGGTCGTCCGGCTTTCAGCTTGTCGCTGAAGGTCGGCAGCGCGTTTAGCTGCTCTGGCGGCCTGGAGTTCTTGTGGAGTAATCATTGCCCCACCTCCAGCATCACCAAATCATGCTTCACATCCTGGGCATGGTAAGCCGCCTCTTCAAGATCACGCACCCTCCAAATCAACTTCTCAGCCGCAGCCAAATACCCAATCGCGTGCGAGTGTTGCCCGTACAGCTCGGCCCGATCTGCGTCCAGCAATAGTGCCTTTATTTGAGCTTTAAGTGATGCGACATCCATCGTCTGCCTCGGTAAACAATTACCCGGATAGGTCTACACAGGTAGAACGCCCCAGCTACAAGGCACTGTGTAGACCAATCCGGGTAGGATTGGTGTAGCGGTGATTCATCAGAGCGGGTTCTACGCCGTTGGTCCCTGATCCGTGCAAATCTAACGACCAAAACATCATGTCAACAGCGTTTTATTTCAGACTGCATTGACAAAAAGTGTCAGTCGTCAAGCAATCCTTGACTACTTCCGCCAATCCCTTACAACCTCAACCCCAATCGCAACAGCAGTGATAATTAAACAGATCAGCAGCACCCAAGCCCAGAAGCCGGATTGGCCCTGATGCGCGACGGTGGCGGTTGCGGAGGCGAGGAGGGAAATCATGGCTTACTCCCAATGGCATACGCGCCGGTTACGAAACCGATCAGCCAGTTGTAACCAGTAACGCTAGGCGGACCCAAATCGAAAGATGCGGCAGTAAATTCCATTCCAGTGACGACCGCCAAAGCCACCAAGGAGATGATGTAAAATTCAGTACGCTTCATGATTTAACCGGCCTCTCCCGCAGCGTGGTGCGCCAGTCGGTGCCTGGGGCGACGGAGCAGCAACCCAATCTTATATTAGTGACAGCTCGATCGCTTCCCCAAGATAGAAGCCTGGGCTTTGGCTCCACATTCGCACAGTAGAATCGTCCATCGCCATCCATCGCCACCCAATCAAACCCCTCCGGCACCTTGTCCCAGTCGATGGTGACGGGGTCGGTGGGTTGGGGGTTCGTGTCTAAAAGTTTGCTTACCTCATCATAAATATAATCACCAGCAGGGCAGCGCTTTTCTGCAAATTCTCTGATGCGCTCCAACAACTCACGCGGGACGGAAACGTTATCCACGGGGAACCTCCCCCGCGTCGCCGCGCTGCTGTTCGGTGGCGTCGGGCTCATGCGTTTTTGTAATTTGTCCGATGGCATCGGCGCAATAATGCGATGCGTCTATGTATTTGATAACATATTCGGACTGCTCACGTAGCATGCGCTCGATTAATTTGCTGATAACATCATCGGCAGCAAGGCTGCAAATGGAGATTTTGTCGCCGTTCTGCTTGATGAAAATTGATACTGCGATCATTTCGCGGCCTCCCCCGCGTCGTCGCGCTGCTGTTCGGTGGCGTCCACCAAAACGCAGATCCTACGGAATAGGTCGATGTGCTGTGCGTTCGCCAGCGGAACATGACCGTATAATCTGGTCTTAACTTCGCCCAGCAATTCCACGGCCTTCACCAACCGCCTCCGCAGGTCGTCGCGCTCGGCTGTTATATTTTTTATTGCATCCCGATACCCGTCGCGAGCACCAGATTGCGCTTCCTTGGCGACTACGAGCGCATCGCGGCACTCTTGTAATCCGGCTTTGAGTTGATCGCGCTCAGCCTGTGCCGCAGCGAGCTGAGCGCGGAGGTCAGCTATCTCAATCTCCTTCTTCGTATTGCTAGCCGTCGCTACCGACATGGTAATTTCGTGTAAACTTTCTAGACCAGATAGCGCCGTTCTTTTTTCGGCAAGCTGGGCGCGGAGGTCGGCTATCTCGGCCTCTAGGCGCTTAAACTCAATCTGGGCCTCAGACATCACGGCATGTCCAGGTCCAGAAAAAATACGAGTCATGCCGTGGGTCACTATTGATAGCTCCCCACCGCCCTGCGTCTGGCCGGATGCTGCGATGGAGGATTCCTTGATGCGGAGGTCGGCAAGAACCTGATGTGCATGCGAAAGCTCAAGCTCCGCCTCCATGCAGCGCGTATCCAACTGGCGGATTATGGCGTGTAGTTCGTTCTCGGATTGAGGAGGCTGGGCAGATGCGGAGATGGCGGCTCTGATGTCATTGGGAGACTTACCGTCGCGTGCATACTGTATGTATGCAGCTATGTTAAGCTCCTCTTTCGTGCCACCTTCGCACATAAACTCGATGTCGCGCAGTATGTTTGCTAGATGTTGTTTCTGAATAATGTCACCAGCCTTCGCATCTTTCGGTATCGGGCAAACCGGCTTATCTTTGTTTTTCATAATCTTTCCTTAAAGGGTTGGTTTAAACTTTCGCCGCGCTAGTGAGCATCCATATTCCGGAATCGTCTTGGCGGACTAGCCCAGCTGACTTGAGCTTGTTTAGCTCGTCTTGCACCAGGCCTTCAAGCGCCAATTCTTTCCCTGGCATTACGTCAGTGAGATTGCAGGCGGAGTATGTGAGGTGCTTCACAGACTGGGGGCTGTATCTAAGGCGTGCTAAGATAACTGTGCGGATGTCGGTCATAGTTACACCACCTTGCCATTACGTATTTCACAGAAGGTGAATTGATTGCCGTATAGAGATAGAAAGAGCTTTTTTTTAATCTCGTAAACAGGTGTTTTAAAGCCCTTGACGTCCTCGACTATCCAATCTCCGTCAAGCCTGTACTGAAAGTCAGCTACATATTCAATAGCCCTGTAATTCTTTCCGCGACATGTAAACTTATCTAAAAGCTTGAATCTAGGCTGTGTCATTAACCCCCAGATATGACCGGATTTCTCCAGCATCCGCAGAGTTGCATACCGCTGCGCCTCGGCCTTACTGCTGAACTTGATGTCGCCTACCGTGGTGGGCTTTGCTTTGTACTTATGCATTAGATCCTCCCCAATTCCCGCAACTTGCGTTCAACGCGGTGCATCTCGTCATCCGGCAGCAAACTGCGAACATAGGTCGGCACGGTGTCCTTGGTAAGCCACTTGGACAAGAGCGGATCAAAGTAGGTAAACTGCCCGTTGCGGTGGATGGACACGCATGGTCGGCAGGTTTTACCTTGGACTAGGACGGTGTTGGTCATTTGTGTACCTGCTTGCTCTTTGGAATCAGGTCATTCTTGCAGAACTTCTTAAACTTGGCCTGACGTGCGCACTCGCTCTCGAACTGAATGACAATCCCTTCCGGGTCCATAAAGCCTGGGACCAAGACGGATCCGGCAGACGAGAGCATGTCAACCATGGAATCAAATAGGCCGGGGTTCCAGGTGCCCTGATAAAGAACCGGCACCTTCTGAACGATCGGTATCAGGTCATCGCGCCACCATTCAAAGCTGGCGAATCGCCTCTCGGTTAATCCGTATCGGCGTTGAATGCCTGAGCCGTACCATTCCCCGTAATGATAGCCGGGGCCGAGCTTGACCAACTCTGAGGCATGTTCAGCAACCCAGCGAGCGAAGCCAAAGTTGTCCTTCTCGGGGGTAATCCAGCCATTGCGTGCGCCAGCGGTGACAACGCCGTCATCAGAGACGTGTATCAGGCCGTTGGTGCCGTCGATCTTTTCGGTGATGGTAATTGTCTCCGAGCTTAGGCGCTGGATTGAGGGGAAGGAGGGGTAGGTAGGAGTGGAGTCAGGCATGTAAGGGGTCCTTGCAGGATGCATGGACCATACGCATGGTCTAGCCATGTCAACAGACAACCTTGCGCTTGGTCAGAGTTGATATAGCATACACGACATGAAGAAAATCTACACCGCATCAGAAATGGCCGCACTGCGATGGGCAAAGACTACACCTGAGGAGCGAATTGCACATAGCAAGAAAATGACAAAAGCTCTGAAATTAGCGAGGGAAAAGCGCGGTAAGTAGAAACTTGTTGACCATGCGCATGGTGTTGCTATGTTCCGCCCATCACCCACCCAAGGCCAGCAAATGACCGACACCTCCCAATCCTTGCCGAACGAAATCAGAAACCGATACACCAACTCGGTGATCTATAAATCGAACACGGCCAAGACCATCAAAGATACGCTGGTAGAGGCGGTGGAGTCTGGCGCGAACCTGGGCGACGCGTACCTGGGCGACGCGTACCTGCGCGGCGCGAACCTGCGCGACGCGAACCTGCGCGGCGCGTACCTGGGCGGCGCGTACCTGGGCGGCGCGAACCTGGGCGGCGCGAACCTGGGCGGCGCGAACCTGCGCGGCGCGAACCTGGGCGGCGCGTACCTGGGCGACGCGTACCTGGGCGACGCGAACCTGCGCGGCGCGAACCTGCGCGGCGCGAACCTGCGCGGCGCGAACCTGGGCGACGCGTACCTGGGCGGCGCGAACCTGGGCGGCGCGAACCTGGGCGGCGCGAACCTGGGCGATGACGGCAAAATCCTATCCACCGCCTCAGTCCAGTTCACCGGACACGGCGTCTGCGGTCGCAATCTGCTGGCCGTACAGGCCGAGAAGACGACGCGCATCTTCTGCGGCTGCTTCAATGGCACGCCAGACGAACTACGTGCATGGATTGATTGCAATGAAGCCATCTACCGCAAAACGCGAACCCTGGCGCTAGACACCGCCCTAATGCTTTTGTCGGTGGAGAATGACACCGCAGAAGACTTAGAAAAGGCAAAGGAGGCCGCGCAGGTAGTTATCAGTAAGACAAAAGCCAAGCGCAAATCGGCGGTCAAAAAGATGGCAAAGAAGGCCACTAAGAAGCGGAAGGGCTAATTATGACCACCTCCGAACTCGACCAACGCACCGAAGCCCTAAACGCCGCCACCGCCCTCTTCACCGAGGACCATAGCCTAGTCGAAGCGTTAAAGGCGTTGCAGTCCGGCAAGTGGACTTTCACGCCCGACAAGGCATACGGCTCGCTTGCCCCGGCGCTCGACACCACGGAACACCTTTCCGACCTGGCAGACGAGGCGTGGGACGTGTCGGTTAAGTGCAACAGCGCTGGACTCACTGCACTGGCCGGTCTCGCCGAGCGTCTGGACCAGTCGATCCGCAAGGTGCTGGTCGATCCCCGGACTGTGCGCGATTCGCTGGCTGGCTTCTCGGTGCTGACCACCGATGCCCGCAAAACGCTGGACGCCGAGGAGGACAACCTTCAGGCGATGGTTAATCAGGCTATGCCGTTTGGAGCTGTGGCATGAAAATCGACTACTCCGACGACTCCACCCTGATCATGGCCCTAGAAGACGACCACGACCACCTCCGCGACCACTGCGAACGCGTCGCAATTGAGCGTGAGGCGAAGAAGGAATGCGAGCCAACGCCGATTCTGAGTATGCATGCAGCGCCAACCCTGAACTGGGATCTCATCATCGACTGGTGCCTACTGCTTATCGTCACCGTTTCGTTCATCCTGACCATGATGTTGTGCGGTATATGCATCCAGGCGTGGCTTGAACTGGAAGGTTCCGGCCTGATCGCGTGTGGCGTCTGTGCGGTGCTGAGTGCTGCCGTATGTGGCGTGGCTGGGTGGGTTACGGTTAAGCGCATAACTTAAATAAACAATGCCCGAATGGGCGGAAGGAATCACATGGACAAATCTCAATCAATCGGCGCTCTCGCCACTGCCGTGCTCAAAGCGCGAACTTCATTCAAGCCTGCAATTAAGGACGCAAACAACCCGTTTTTCAAAAGTAAGTACCTGACCCTCGAGGGATGCTATGAGGCCATCGATGTCGCCATGGCCGCCAATGGTCTGGTTGTGATTCAATCCACCGATGTGGGGGATCATGGCCCGGTGCTGGTCAGTACTCTGATGCACACTTCTGGAGAATGGATCAGCGGAAGCTACCCACTCAAGCCGGTCAAGGATGACCCGCAGGGAATGGGCAGCGCCATGACGTACGCCCGCCGTTATGCGCTTATGGCAATGGTTGGCCTAGCTGCTGAAGACGACGACGGCAACGCAGCATCTCGGAAGGTTGCCAAGGTAGCCAGCGCTACTGGCGAAGTGGTTACTAAAATCCCTAAATGGTCGCCGGAACAACTCAAGGAAGTTGGTGGATATTTCGCTGAGGTCATCAGGATTGGCGGGGAAACCGGAGAGGCTGAAGTTAAGAAGCTACGGGCTGATATGAAATACGACCAACCATCATCTGTTATTGACGCTGCGGCAGTGCTTGCCCGCAAGTGGCTTGACATTGAATCACAAGGAAACGGCTAATGCCAACTCTCGCATCCTGTTCGATCATCGGACACCTTTACGAAGCTCCTAAGAAAATCGGAACCGGGGAACGAACTGGGGCCTCTTTTCGGTTTTACACTACCGATCGCGTCAAGGGGGATGATGGGGAGTACGGTAAGCAATTCACTTCTCATTCAGGAGTTATTTGGGGCAAGGAAGCGGAATGGCTGATCCGTGACGGAAAGAAAGGGTCGTTGATCGCCTGCGCTGGAACCTTCCGTGTGCGCAAGTGGGAGAAGGACGGTAGGGCTGGGGCCGGTACTGACATTCAATGCCAGTCGGCTAAGATCCTGAACCGTGAGGAAGAGGATCAGGCCGAGAAGCCAGCGCCTGCCCGGGCGCGTCCGGTTGCCCCGGCTGCTGGCGGTGAAGACGAGCCACCCTTTTAGGGGGTGGCCATGTATAACTCTTATCGTCGCCAGTTGCGGCGGGAGGTGGCGTCATTATGAATAAAAAAATTATCAAACGATTTGACGCGAAGAGAGATATTTTACTGCAAGTGTTTAAGTCCAAACATCCAAAGGACTACAAGGAAATTGTTGTAGAACTTGTGAAGGCAATAACCAGTGATGATGATTATGATGAAGATGGGCTAAATCCGGACCCAGAAAGAATAACCGTCGTAGATCATGGCGATTACCAGGGCTCTCTATTGTTTATTATAGCAGCAAAGGGGTATCAGCCTTCTAATTATTGGGCAACAGAATGTAATTATGGCTCATGTTCTGGGTGCGATACGTTGCAATCTATTTGCAATTACGACGATTGTCAGCCATCAGATGAACAGGCAAATGATTATTTAACTTTGTCCTTACATTTGGCTCAAAAAATGACTAAGTTATTTGAAGACCAATCATCAAAAGAAGCCCCATGACCCTAACCCCCACCCAACTACAATCCTACGCCAACAACCAATCCCCGGTTCATGGGGAATTGGCGGAGGTGGCGCGGGATTCCATTAGGAAGAGCGAAGAGATAGCGATTTTAAGCAAGGCACTGGAAGCGCTCCAACGCCGCACTGCTCGTTACGATCACGCCAAAGATCTAGGCCAAGCGGTTGATGGCGATGCTGCAATCATGTCGCGGCTGACGTTTGAACGCGACGCCGCCAAAGCCGCACTTGCCGAGACGGCTGCGCAACGGGATGCGGCGGTGAAGAGGGTTGCGGAGTTGGAGGCGGGGCATGGGAATGTTTTTCCGCGAAGGAATTTGGAGTGGGCACCATCCAGCAACTGATTGCAGAGAAGTCTACTATGCAATGTGACTGCGAATAGGAATAGAATGCACCCCACTGACGACTTCGACCTAATCGCCGGACTGCGCGCGATATGGCTTTTCAGGCACTTTGATAGGCCTCGGGAGATTGTGCGGTTGTTGCTAAAACGCTTACGTAAACCATGATTCCACGAAAGGAAACCCCGTGGCCACTACTGTCTCAGAAAAACTCTCCCTGTTCATCGACGCCTTGCTCTTGCAGGGCGGACCGAAGCATTTTTCCATTGACGGCGAGGAAGAAGTTGACGTAAGGCAGCTCTTCGACAAGGCCATCGGAATCATCAAGTTTAAGGAGGAGCAGCAGGTGCAGCTGCTTCAGAAAGTTTCCGCTCCTTCATCGCCTGCTTCACCTGCAAAAGCTGCTTCATCAAAGCCTGAATCTCAGGGTCTTTCGACTGCTGATAAAAAGACTGGTACGACTGCACATCAGGGCTAGCAGCTAGGTAGTCGCTCAGGAGCTGACGCAACGCAGCTTGTTCATCTACGGTCTTCACCTTGGCCCCGGTTAGGGTGTTCAAGAGTGAAGCGCCGGTGGATTCATCGGGCGAGAAGAGGCTAGAAAGCGTGCTGATGGGGGAGGCGATGGGCTGAATGACCCCGGTCCCTGCCAGCATGTTGTACAGGGCCGCAGCATCAGACCGTTCATCAGCCCCCAACGCCTGGGCAATGCCCGGAGCCTTGTCGTAGGATCCCCACTTGGTTCCGAAGTAGGGATCCTCTCCGGTAAATACCGAGTATACGGTCTTTAGTGCAGGGTTGGCGGAACCAACAACGTTTTGCCGTAGCTGACGGCCAAGCTGCCCTATATCCACGCTGGGGTTAGGCAGGGACGAGAGCACTTCAATGGGCAGGCCAAGGCTGGTCAGGTACGTGGGATTACCATTAGGTGCATCCCCTAGCGGAATAGCCACCTGCTTCTGAAGCCATGGCGGTAGGGGATTCTCGCCAGCATCGTCCTGCGTGAAGAGCGGACGCGTTGCCGGGATCAGGAACGGGTTGTCTTTCATGGCCTTGACAACTTGCGGAACTGCCTTAGCCGTGAACTGGAAGAATGGGATAATGTCACGCGCCCGACGATTGGCTACGCTGTTGTAGGCGTAATCGTAGAAGGTATCGCTGACCACCTGAGCTGCCTGCTTGGGGTCCATGCCGCTCTTCAATAGCCCATCGAATACCGAGAAGCGCATACGCATTTCGGCACCCTGTGCGATCTTGGCAGGCCAATCGCGTAGATCGGCATAGATCTTTCTCCAGCCACTCTTGGCAATCTCCTTAGAGAGGAGTTCGGAATCAGCAAACGTATTGGCAATAACGCCATGCCGCAGGGCTTCCTGCATAGATCCAGGCGGCAGCGCATTGATGGCGTTATCCAGGCTGCCATTGGCTCCTTTGATGGCCGTATTCAATTGTTTAAAGATGTCCTCACTGGCGATGCGTCTGCCCAGGATGTGGTTGATGCCGTCATTAACGGAGCCCCAAAGCATATCCGCCGATTCCCGTGCATACTTCGGCCACTGTGCGCGGGCGGCTGGATTGGACAGCACCTGGAACATGCCGCCAACGATGTTTCTGGTATTGAAATTGATGCGCGGGATAAATGCGCCAGCCGTAGCAAACGGCTTGAACTTGTTGTTGACCATGGCCAAAGCCTGTTCAAAGCCTCCGCGACCTGGCAGGCCAGACCATGCACGGGCCAGCGCATCGGCTGATGCACGGTCTGTCAGGGCAATTTCATCAATGATCTTGGGGATGGCGTCCTTCAAGGCTGGACCATTTTCCATACCAAAGAGCGATGCCCCCTTAGCGTCTAGTGCGGCACGTTCAGCGGGAGTCAGTCCGACCAATTCCAGACGTTCCTTGGCATCCATCTGGGTCCACTTCTCAATGGACTTGCCAGCATTGGCCAGCTTCTCTTCCGCAGAGGCGATGAAGGGGCCAGAAAGCACCTTGGCAAACTCGGCCTTACCAAGAAGTCCGGCCTGCTGCTGTGCGTACTTGCCCTCAACCTTGGCAATGTCGTACTCTGGAGTCTTGCCACTGGCCTTGATGGCTGCCATGTAGGCTTCCTCAGTGGGGTACTGACGCGCCATGGCAGTGCTTAGGCTACCGCTACCACTTTGGGCGAAGATCTTTCCGAGATCATCTTCTTCCTTGAGCATGCGCGGCATGTAGTCGGCAAAGGACTTGGCCGCCGATTCGCCAGGGCCAACGCTCATAACACCGCGCCGGATGCGCTCCTGCCACTGCTGATGCTTCAGGTCAACGTACTTGGGGATGGCTTCCTTGAGGCGTGCAGCCTGTTCCGGAGGAAGGCCCGATGCGTCCACCCTGGCCAGAATGCCATTGATAACCTGATCCCGTTCCCCGCGATTAGTGAACAGGGCTTTCTCCAGATCGTCAGGTGCCACACGTACCATTTCCGGTACGGTCTTGGACATGCCGCTGGTGAATGCTGCCGCTTCGCCTGGGTTCTTGACTAAATCCACGCCTTCACGGGCGGCACGGGGGATGCCAGTGGCACCAAGCATTCCAGCTACGGCGTCGGGGGTAGATCCCGGGGTAGATACGGTTTCAGCGTTGCGCTTGAAGAGGGTGGCAAAGTCTTCAGGGACGTTGACGGCACCTTTGACAACCGGGCCAATGGGAGTCGATCCCTTGATGCGAGGGATCGGCAGGTCAGTCAGGAATGGATCATTGGCGATGTCCACGCCGCTGGAGAACTTGCCCTCAATGGGCCGCACGGCGTACTGTGTGGGGTCGGCGGCAGCGCCCTTCTGTGGTGCGCGTCCCAGCATCTGATCCAGGTCGGACAGCTCCTCAACGCGGGTTGGCTTGGTTACGCCCTTGTACACGTCCTCAGCAAGCGGCACCGACCCCGGCGATTGATAGGGCTCCAGGCGCTCCAGTACCTTTTGCGTCTGGACAGCACGGGCTGTATTGGGCACCGATGGCACCAATACCCGCTCGCCATCCTGCGACACGTTCCGCATGATCTTACCGAAAGCCTCCAGGTCTTCTGGCGCTAGGCCAGACAGGGCTTCACGGGCACCGGCTGCGGCCACTTCGCCAGCGGTTGACGAAGTGTTGTTGAGTGCATCAATGGCGTCACGGGCAACTGGGCTCAACTTCTCAGCGCCAGCGAGACGCTTGACAAAAGCAGAGGTGGAATCAATTCCGCTGTCCATCTTAGCTAGTGCTTCAGCGCCTTTCGGGATCTTACTGATACCCGTACGCGCACTAGATGCGGCAGCTTTGAGCGGGGTCGTGAATAGGCCGGTGCCGACGTAGGTCAGCGGATCAGTGGCGATACCACCAAGGATGTCAACGCCCGTTTTGAGTAGGCCGGGGTCCATCTTGGGAGCGCCCCACTTCGCCAGCATGTCGCTGAACTCTGGGCTATCTTCTTGCTGGCTGAGTTCGGGGATCAGGTCGCCGGGGAGGAATGCATCTACCGTATCGCCAACCAAGTCAGCCCCCTGACGTAACGCGCCACCGAGATTACCAGTGGCGATATTACGTACAGAGTAGGCCGGACGACCAAGATACCTTAAAACTTCTTCAAAGGCGCTTGGCTGATCGAGGTCTAGTGCATTGGGCATGGCTATGTTTTATGGAAGCGTGTCGAAGAATGAAGGGCTTCTTGCGACTGATCCGGGAAGACCAATGCCCATAACGGTTGCCTGCCGTGAAGCCTGTTTGAGCTTGGTGCGGAGAGCTGCTTTAGCCTGCTCCAGTTGCGCCTCATCCAGTCCGGTTTCCGCCAGAGCCTGGACGACATCCTGCCATGCGCTTTGGATGCTTGCCTTGTCAGCGTCAGAGAACGAGAAGTTTTGTTTCGCCACAAAGTTGACGAGTTCATCTACGACAGACGCAACCTGTGCAACAGCCGCAGCCGGTGACGCCTTGGCCGCATCAATGCGACTCGCCCGTGCATCCTGTGGGCTCGGCTGGCCGAAGGTATCTGGCAATTGAACGCCTGCCAGTTGTGCCAGCCCCTGCATGCCAATGGCACGTGTTTGCGGATCCGGGCTCTGAGAGGCAGCACGGTAGAAAGCCTCCCGTCTGGCAAACGAGTCTCTCTGAGACTGCAAGGCCAGCGCAGCCGCTGCGTCCTCTTTCTTAGCGTTACGGTCACGCTCCCATTTCGCCTGCTCAATGGCAGTCTGGTCCGGCTTCAAGCCGATGGTGTCCCGCACGGTTTCTTGAACGAGCTTCTGATCCAGAGGCTCAGGATCCTGTGGGAGATAGATTTCGTTGTTGAAGTAAGCGCGTTTAGCAGCCCCAGTAACGCCCCCCATTCTTTCCTTAAACTGCGCAATGCGCTCAGGGGAAGCCATGGTACCGTCAGGGTTTTTAAGGCTGCTTGAAATTTGATCCTCTAATTCGCTAAGATTTACAATGGATCGGCGTTCATCCGCCAGCTTCTGCTCCCTGGTCTTGGGCTTGCCAGGAACCAAGCCAGCTTCTTGCAGAATACGCTCACGCACCCGGTCAGCGGCAGACTTCTCCTCGCCAGCAACGACCGGGGCAGGCATCGGCTCAGGCTCTTGTTCAGCGCCCATGCCACCGCCCATACCACCGCCCATGCCACCAACAGGCTGCGAGGCCAGTCGCTCATAGGATGCTCGGGCCGCTTCCTGATTCCGCTGCTGACGATCCGCCAACTCTTTACGGAATAGGAAGTCGCGCATGCGCTCTGCCGCAGCTTCCTGCTCAGTCTGTCGATCGCTAACGCCGCCATTGGGGTCAAAGGTAGTCCACGGCATGATTAAAATTCCCAGGGCTTTTTAGGCTTCTTGGTGCTGTTAAGGAATTGCTGATATGCGTCGCCAGAGTTTAACGCGCCAAGCTGATAGCCGGGCTTGGTCGCCTGCGTGGCATTGATGGCAGCTTGAGCGCCAGCCGATCCGGTGGCACCATTGACGTTCGCGGTAGGGCGGGCAGTGACAGGCTTAGATAGCTGCTGATTGGTGGCATTGGTGGCCTGGAGGCGCTGGCTATTTAGCCCGCTCTGGTAGCCAATTGCCTGCCCAGTCGCGCCCTGGGTCATGTTCGCAGCCCCTAACTTGGCATTCAGGGCAGCTTTCTGAGCATCCTGCTGACGCTGCCCCATGTTCTGATTCATGGCAGCCTGTGCAGCCGGATCATTCATGGACATGCCACGGCGACCCATCTGCTCTTGTAGCTGCTGGCCACGGGCGGTTTCGGATGCCGCCGCCATGTCCGCACCCTGCGTGAACAGGGCATTCTCATAGCCAGGGCCAGACGTATTGCGGATATTGTCCAGGATCAGCTTATCAATATCAGAGGTGCCCAGGCTCCCCTGCATCTGCTGGGAGTTCTCAAGCGCAGCCTGCTGATTGGCCTGCATCTGGTTATAGGCTTGCAGGTTGTTGGCGTTTGCCCAATAGCCCTGATTGAAATTGGCCTGATCCGATCCTGCTGGAGGTACGTAGTTTTCAGTAAAAGCCGCATTCAATTCACGGTTAAATCCGCCGCCGCTATTGCGGTTGCGGGTAAAGAACGGGTCGTCTTTCCAGTTGCGTGCCATGATGGTTGTATCCTATGTCAATGGTTTAGTTGGGGAAGCGGTTTGATGCTCTGGCCATTTGTCTTCAGGACACTTACGCCATGGACTCATGGATGCTTCGCGCATGGTGGAGGAGCATCCACAAGTGCCGCATTTGTCGGATATTGGCTGGTACTTAGGGCAAGACTTACAGATGGCATGCCGCTTATCTGATTGTTCGGATGGCACCAATTTAAGGCCATCGCGCTTAATGCTGGCAACCCGGCCCTCTTTTATGTTAGCCATGTGATGGCAAAGTAGAGCGCTGGTATCAACAGGAGTAACCAAATGACGTAATGGCCGTAGGGCATCGGCATCAAACCGCACGCGCTCCATTTCTTGTCGCCAGGATTTTAGCGTATTCAGTGATCTTTCGCACGGGCTTACTGAAATATAGTATGTGTCGTATCCGCGACCTACAAAAATATGTCCTTCCGGAGCCACGAATGAGTCGATTATTCCATGAATTTCAGTATCCGCGTCAACCCACGTGGCATGTACTCCCGACTCACAATATTCAATGAGTGAGTCTATTTTATCAGAATATGCAAATGATTCTACCCTAATGGCTTTTACCGCTGCGTGTGAAGCTCTAAGGCCATCGGCATATGCCGAATAATTTTCTGTGTATTGTGTAAATAGAAAGGTCATTTGTAGTATACCTGACCAACAATAACATTTGAATTTGTTAAATCAAAATCAAATCTACAATGTTTTGGAATGTTGGCAGCATTCGAAATGGTAAGCTCAGGATACACACCTGGAGTATACGATATACAATTACCGGAAAGTGCCTTTATAGCACCACCGGCGGTTGTTGATGAAGCAGGCGTTACAAAGGACCGGCAATTGAAAGTGCTTTCACTAAATGCAGCCTGCCAAATACTGCCAGACCCGCCTCCACAATAAAATGAATTTACACAACTAGCACATGGCGTACTAAATATAGCAGATGATATATAGTTATTTATTTCAGTTAGATTTGTTATCGACCTTGAAAAAACATGGACATAAATTGAAAACGTTGTTCCGACTAACCCAGCCTCATAAAGACCGTAAACATCTACAAATATATCCAGGTCGCTTATACCTATGGACACAAACGGGCTTGAAGGCAAAACTGTAGTAAATGATGTAGGTAGCGATGATACGTAGTACATTGTCCCAGCAGCACAAATTCCATATGCAGGTGCTGCATAAGTCAAAACTCCTGCCGTCCCTGGGTAATACTTTGCAAATAAAAAATCTGAATCTGACGAAGGTGATGCGGTTAGTGTAAATCCGCAACTAACAAATCCGTAGGCATAAGGTAATGAGGCACCTACATTTACCTTTAGGCGGCATGCCGAACTATCAGATGCTGTGCAACATGGAGCGCATCTGCTCTGAACTGTAATGCTAGTGCCGCTTGGATTTTTCACACACGCATTTTGAATGCTCCCTGCAAAAGTTGGCATTAGTAAGGCCCTCTAGCTATAACATCAAGAGATTTTACTACGCCAGCAATGCAAACCTGAATTGTAACGATGCCAAATCCATCTGGGACACCGCCGCCGTCAACTCCTACGTTTGTGTTCTGGTTATTGGTGCTGGCAATAGTGGACTGATTAGACGCGCTATCACCCGTATTCACCAAAGAATCCAGAATAAGCTGATGCCGCTCCAAGTCACGGATGACAGCAGCCTGTCCTTCCTCTTTAGAAAGGTCCGCATTAGAAGAGAGGATGCCAGCCATTACGCCTGACTCCGCTCTTTAAGGTTGCTGTCAGCCGACTCGCTAAACGACGCATCCAAGAGCTGCAAGGTTCCGGCTGGTTTTTCCTGTACCAGGCTGAACTGGATAAAGCGATTGTAAGACGATGGGACTGGCACGGCCACGACCACCGGGGAAAGATCAGCGTACACGGTATTCCCACTGATGGACGTGACACCATTGGGATTGGTGCCGCCGACAGGATTGGCGATTGCAGCCGGGGTTGTGCTGGAATCAGTGTAATACTGTACGCCAACTTCCGGTGCGGTCGTTTCGTTGACCTGTTCAAGCATGAGGTAATTCGGGCGACCGCGCGTGACCTTGTCCCCGGAGAGTGTGTTCCGGTCGGACAGGAATCGGGTCCGCACGCTGCCGATATACACCGCAACGCCTGCCGCTGGAGCCGTGGCTAAGGCTGACGCTAAGGTAATCGTGCTACCGGCAGATACCGTGATGCGCCGTTCCTCACCAGTGGCCGGTAAGTAGGCGATAGCGCCAAGGCAATCGCCGGGGTTGTCAGTCAACTGGATGATCGTCGTCGTGCTGCCTGCGGTTGTGGTCATTGCGGTAGACGTGGAGCCAGTCGGAACACAGTCAGCAATCCCGGTTTGCTGCCAATTCCAGACGTAACCACCATCACCGTCCGCGATGTACGGAGTGGCATTGGTGGCGGCAGTTGAGACGAGGGCAGCGGCATTCAGCACATTGCGGAAACGTTTGATAAACCAACGTTGGCCATCAATGTCAAAAGCGATTGCGCCGCGTACGCCAGTATCTCCAAGTCGTGCGTAGTAGAACGTGACGCATCGGTCGGTCGGGTCGTAGTCGGCAAAAAACAAGCTCGACTGCGCAAAGTCGGCATCGGCACGCCAGAAGGGGTCAATTGGCTGGCTGATCCGTTGCGGAGAGATACCAGCCAAGCGCCAGATGCCAGTACGGCCAAAGCCGTAGACGGAATTGTCCACGCGCACGATGCATTGCTGATTGAATGCGCCGAGATCAGTAGGGATAGGCACCAGCATGCCGTTGGCGGGATCAAAAGTATAGACCAGACGGCGCATGGACTGGCGGCCACATAGATACAGATCGTCCTGGAAAGCGAAGAGGGCGGACGGAGAATCGAACGTGCCGTTCAAGCCACGCCGCGCCCATTCGTTGGCCTTGTACGATTCTGGGAAGTCTACTCGCGACCAGTACAGCATGTCAGGGACGGTGCCCTGAGTCGGCCCCCATGAGAAAGTGCGGCCACGGCATTCGGCTACGAGGCGGCAGACGGGCGGCACTTCGTGGCCGAAGCCGTCCGGGCCAGCATAGGAATTGGCTGCCAATTGAACTGACAGCGTGCTGTCATTAATGGAGACGACAATGGCAGCGGTGGAGTTTGGGCCAACGGTGGCGCGGAAGTATTCAGATCCTGATGCCAGAGTGACTTCCAGCAGGATTGTGTCCACCGATGCGGTTGTTGAGGCAACACACACAGCGCTCAGCGTCTGACTGGTGCCAGCCGTAACCGAGGTGGAAGGGCTGGGGTTTGAATACCGCTGCCGTACACTGTCGTAATAACGATAGCGAACGAGGTGCGTCCCAGCGGTAACGGACCCTGACCCAGTGGCCGTGACCGTGGGGGCAATGGCCGGAGCAGGGATGCCAGCCGCATAGCCCGTGGCATTCCCACGATCGACCACCTGCATGGCGTCAATGCCATTCTGGAGATAGAGCTTCCCAGCGCTAAATGCAAATGTTGGTCCGTAAGTAGAATTGGTCAGGCCAGTCAACACATTCTGCGTGGCGAACGTCGCGAGATTATAGCTGGCTACGGTGGTTGAGGTGGTGCCAACGAGCCAATTACCAGCCGGAAGCAAGGACGTGGGAGCATTGACAGTGCCAGAATAGGCCAGCCCGTTTCCTGTCAGCGTAGCGTCCGAGGCGGAAGAGGTGATGCGAGTGATAGCCACTTCTCCAGCGGCATAGAAAGTCACCCCAGCGGCAAGAGTGATTTCTAGCATCAGTCTATCTACATAGGGCGGGAATGCGTCTGAAGTCACATCCCAAATAGCGTTTGCCGCTACTGTAAAGGTATACTCTACCGACGGCGGGCCATACATCCCAGAGATGGTGGATCGGAAGCGAGCGCGGATCTTATGCGTGCCAGCGGTGACAGATCCGCCAGTAAGCGCAGCGCCAACAAAAATCAGTGTTGGAGCTGGTAGGCTTGGGTAATTGCTCGATGCGCTTTCCACATACGATAGCCGATTCCACGGACCGCCAACCGCCTTCCGATTTGCCAACACGGGGCGACGCCGCATTTCCCCGTCAACCGCATAGCTGACATTTTCAATGGAGGTGAAGCCGGAGCCAACCGCCGTCTTGTTCTCCTCCATGCCGGGCCACTGGCGCATTAGGTTATCCGCGCATTGTAACGAAGGTTGTCGAGCGACGAGCCGCTACCACCGAGGCCGATGCGTGCAGTGGTCGAAGTGCGATCCTGTTGCGCGGCGCGGCTGTATGCTTCCTCAAAAGCTGCAAGGCAAGTCTTGCGGTCGCCAGCGACACAGGTTCCACGGGCGGCAACAGCGTAATCAATGGCTCGCTCCAGGACTTCCAGGCGCAACGGATCCCAATCGGCAGTGTCCGAATCGCTGACCAGGCGAGCCGGGGCGCGGTAATAGAGTAGGTTGACCGCAGAGGTGGTAGTCGAGTAGGGCCAGATGACGATGCGATCGCGCTCGATAGACCAGAGGCTGATGCCGCTGCTACCCAGCACCCAAGTCTGCTTGTTCATCTCCAGCAAAGCGCGGGATACGGGGTCAGGGCCCCAGATCCAGTACTGCGAGCGGATGACTTCACTGATCTTGCGGCAGTCGCTGGGCAACGTGATTTGCATTTGCGCCAGCGTGTAGGACAGGCCGGTTCCGGTATTGCCCTGGAATGGCTGTGCCAGGGTCAGGGCGGTACCTGAATCACGTGTCAGGATCTTATACCAGACGCCATCAGTCAGGAGGATTTCGGCATTGGTCGCAGCCCATGAAGGCCACGTACCACTGGTCAGGGTGACGGTGGCAGACAGGTTGGTGACCGCAACGGTGCCGGTCTGATAGGCGGCATTGAGTGCCACCCCGCCAAGCGTGAGATACCACGGATCCGGCATCGGCTGGGATGCGATGAGGTAGAGGGCGTCATCCACGGCTTCACGGACTTCCGTGTCAGCCTTGGTGCCAACGTGGTCCTGGTACTGACGCCGGGCATAGCCCCAGAGCGCCGATGCGGTAACGCCAGACGCAGTGATAGTGCCGGTCAAGCTGAGGTCAGCGCCAGATCCGGTTGCAGTAGATCCGGAAACAAGGATGGTTCCTTGCGCAGCAGTATAGCTCGATTTTTGAGCAACTACCGTATAGGTACCGGCCACATCCATGGCAATGGTGCCCCATAGGCCGTTGGTGTCCGTAATCTGCTGCGTCAGGACAGTGCCAGTAGGCCGCGTGACGGTTACCGTTGCGCCTGCCAGTGGCGAGCCGCCAGACATGACACGCAAGTTGGAGGCGGATGCAGTAAACACCGCAACTGGCTGATTAAACCCGCCTTGTACTTGGTAGTAGGCCGGAGTCACATCATACGTGGCAATCCAGCGGTTCGTTGGGCTTGCCGTTACATAGACAACAAGGTCGTAGATACCTGCCGTTGCGGGGAAGCCAGTCGCTCCATTGATGTCGATCTTATATTCCCAATCCGTTACGTAAGTGACCGTGATGCCGGTATTGGCAACAGCCACGCCATTCTTATAGACCAACTTGGTAAACGACCCATCCGCAACGGAAGCCGTCGAATACTGGAAAGAATCGGTGATGGCAACACCTACGGGCTTGGCTGCGGGAGGTGGCATCGTTGGTCATTCGTCCTAGAGAAGTGGATGCGGGGACCGGAGTCGAGCCGGTGTCCTCGGCGCATGAAGCCGATCAGGTAGCCCTACCTTGCCCTCCCGCAATGAAGCCGGGGTAATCTAGTGACTACCCCGGCAGGTCATTACGCGGGGAGAGCCGCGATCACGGCCACGGTCGAAGCGCCGGCAACCGCAGCGCGGGTGTAGGCGATCGAGGTGTCCGAGGTTACCGTGGTGTCATCCAAGCCGTTACCGGCATGGACAGCAGCACGGACGTTGGCCGCAATAGCACCAACACACAGAGCCAAGCACGGTCCCTGGAAGGCGACCCAGAAATACGTGCCGGAGGCAATCGAAGTGGTGCCAGTCGGCACAACCGCGAAACCAGCCACAATCGCACGATCAGCGGCAGCGCCCGAAAGCGTGCCAACCGTGTAGTTGTTGGTAGCGGAGTAGCTGACCGGCGAACCAGGAACCACTGAAATGGTGGCCGAGGCTTTCACCAGACGCAGGTTGGTAGTGCCAAGAATAACCGTACTGGACGGCACGGTACCGAGGAGGTTATCCACCTCGGTCACGGTGCCCAGCAGGCCTTCGAGGGATGCATCGGTGGAGGTCTGCCCCACCGTAAGCGGTTGAATATCAGACATGGGATAATTCTTTCGTAGTGGGTGGTTAATTAGGCGAAGTTGTACGCAGCGCCGTGGTAGAACGGGTTGCCCCACAGGTTTGCGCACAGGACAGCAGCCGCGAGGTGGCCACCTTGCTTGATGTCGTAATCCGAACGAACGCTGAAAATCTCGGTCCCTTCGCCAGTGCCGGTTTCAATGGCCCCCTGCTGGATGATCGACTTCTGGGGGAAGTAATCGAACTCCAGGTAGTTGGTGTTCAGGAAGTACATGACGTTGGCAGGCATGCTCACGTCCCACACAATTTCCGCGTTGCCGTAAGGAATGCGGTTGTCCTTGTACAGGCGGGCATTCGGAGCCTGGCTTTCCGCGCTAAACACCACGCGGCCACCAAGGCCACTGGGCCCACCAGAGATGAAAGCCTGCGAGATGTCGGTGAACATCGTACGGGTCGCCAGGATCAGGTCCACATTGTCCATCGCTTCAGGCGAACGGGCAAGGCGGTTGATCGTGTGATCGAGCACGTTCAGACAGGTGCTGCGGAAGGTCGCAGTGCCGGTCCAGGCGGTCGAACTCCAGTTGACCAGCACGGGGCTGGTGGCTTCCGGGGTCTTATTATCGACACCGGCAATGGGGCTGGTCGGATGGGTGCTGATGCCGCAATAGCTGACGTTGGGCAGCGCCTCGCGGTCGGTGGCACCGATGTTACCAGAGGTGGTCTGCGTGTCCGAATTGTAGTTCTGGGCGGTAGCACCGTAACCAAACATGGTCGGAAGACCGAAGATCGGCACCGGCGAACCGGCAACAGCGGCCTGGCCAAACACGACGTTGGCACTAGCGTTGTTGCGGAGAAGATCGGTAACGATGTCCTTGCGGAAGTCGTCAGCCATGTTCTTCATCATGACGGCGTTCAGCTTGACGAGCGCCTGCTCGCCCGAGTTGAAAACCACGTCCTGCTCACCGATGGCACCGGTGACTTCCTTCCAGGCCCACGGGCAGGCCCAGGTGACGCGCTGCTGCCTGCGAGCGAACTGACGCTCGACCAGATCGGCACGAGTGGTGGACTGGAACTGGCCGACGCGGGCATTGCGTTCGAAGAACTTGCCAGCGGCATCAGCCTTGATGTTGCCCTTCTCGTCGAGCTTGGAGAGGAGGACGTTGTGCTTCTTGGTGTTGTCGAACTCACCCCGCATGAACTGCTGGGTCGTTACAACGTCGACGATGGACGAATAGTTGTTATTGGTGGGAGCGGCTGCGGGCATGATTGACTTTCTTAACGGCGATTAGCCGCGTTGATTTTTTGGAGTTGGACAGAAAACTCTTCGGTTCCCTGTTTGAAGCCCTTGGCGATGAGATGCGCCACGGGGTCACGGATCGGAACTGACGTTCCACGGGCGGTTGCCGGACTGCGGGGTCCGCGTGACAGTGCGTCACGTTGCGCCTCGGAATGCGCCTGAGTCTCCATCTGAGTGCCAAGTTTGGCCTTGAGCGCATCCAATTCGGCCCGCATACGGGCGAACTCCACAGCCTTTTCACGGGCTGGGATTTCCGGGTCCAGCATGCGCTCCATGTCGGGGGCATACTTATCAAGCAGCTGGTTATTCGTGGGATCAGACAGCCAGTTTTGAGCGGCCATCTGGGTTTGCTGGAACTGCACAAACTGCTGAATCTCATTGCGAATCAGGGGAGTGACCTGTTCTGCAAGGAATCCACGAGGGTCAGATTGCAGCTGATAGTTCAGTTGCTTGGCGTCTCGCTCAGCTTCTTGGATCAATGCAATGTCTTCAGGAGTGAAGTCATCGGCATAGAGTTCCTGCACCATGGCCTTCTTTTCAGGGGTATCAGCCCTGGCAAGTTTGGCCCGGAAATCCTCGGCCTTAGAACGCAGCTGCTGAAAGCGGCTGTGCTCCTGATGGCCAGAGTTCCACGGTTTGAGACGGGCGGCTTCTTCCTGCTTCTTACGTTCTGCCATGATGGCGCGTAATTCGTCAGGCTTGCCGAGTCCGTCATACTGCTTGCGGACTTGTTCCGCTTCAGCCTTCAGCTTCTGGGCATAACTCTGGAGGTCGCCATAGCGACGCTTCCAGTCATGCTCAGGTTGGGCTGCACCAGCGGCTTCCGGATCAGGGGAAGTCGGCGTGGCGGATGCGGCATTGACTACCGCCCGATCAGGGGCAGCAGCAGACGCGGCATCAGAGGCGGGGGATGCGCTACGTGTCTCAGATTGAGAAGGAGCGGGTGGAGTGGCGGTAGAAACCGCGTCCGGAGTTGGCGAGGCCGTGGACGTAAGGGAGGTAGCTTCCGCGCTCCCGGTATCAGTCATGGTATCCATAATGGGTCCTTGGTGAAAATCAAGACGTTTATGTATAAAAATTGGACATCATATGACAAAAAAATATACAAACATGCGTGTTTGTATATATTAGCCACATAATCTAAATACGATTCGTTCTATGCACCGGGCTCCGCAGACGTGACAGGCTGGCAACGGGGTGCTGTCAGCATTACTTTGAATAAAGCCGGAATGCTCCATGCCGCATCCGCTACAAACCACGGCATCGTACCGGGTCTGTTTTAGCGTGAAAACCCGATGGACGAGGTCGTCGCGAGTCACCGATTTGTATTGATCGTTAAGCCTCATCTAGCACCCCCCATCCCTTTTTGGCTGCCTTGGCCTTGGCGTCATCAACCGAGGTGACGTACTGCTTGAGTTGATGATTGAATCGACCCTTGCCTCTGTTCTCGGTATGAAAATCGTTGAGGTCGGGGTAGGTCATTGCGCAGGTGCGAATATCACGCGTACACCTGCCGCCGCATTTGATGCAATCAGATACTTGATCGCGGTTGGCGATGGTCTGGAAATACTCCTGCTCTAGGCCGCAGGTGAGGCAGACGCTCTCGAATGTGGGCATATATTATGCTACTGGTTGTCCGGTGGGTGGTTGCACGACAGGAGGAGGAGTGGTGCGCAACATTTGAGCAAGCTGCTTGACCTGTTCGACCATTTCGGCATCAGCGCCGATGAGCCGCAGATACGCAGCCTGCATCTCAAATCCGAGCGCCTGCATCTGCGGATTGACGGATTGCACCAGGGTCGGGATCAGCTGATTCGACATTTCCTTGAAAGCCGACACCTGCGTATCCGAGTTGGGCTTTTGCAAGCTATCCGGCTCAATGTCGTACTCGGTTTCCCGTGCCCATTTGGTCAGGTCTACCGCGTCTTTCAGCTTCTCCTGGACCATAGCCATGGCTTCTTCAGGAGGGAGTCCACCCTGGACAAGCTGGTCCATCCAGATTTTGCCATTGGCCATTTCCGGCTTGATGAGGAAGCCCCAGGCTTTACCAGCCTCTTCGCCCATTACATCGGTAATTTCCTGGCGACCCAGGAGATACCGAGCGCCCAGCGCTTCCTTGCGCGCCACCTCGCCCTGCCAGCGAATGATCTGGTCGCGCATGAAGTTGATGCGGGACTGGCTATTGCGGTCCTTCATCGTGGCGTCAGTAGCAGAGCGAACCTGGGTCGGGGTCTCGCCGGCATAGAGGATGCCGTACAGGCCAGTCGATTTTTCGTACCGTTCTTGGAACACAGACATCATCTGCATGGATGCGCCGATCCATTCATTCGACCAATCGAATTGCTGGATGAAGTCCTGGAGCCGTTTTTGCTCGCCATTCACCTTGACGGATATGGCCTCAATATCATTGCCCATGAGGACTTTATCACGGTCAGCATCGCCAATTCCCTGCTCATTCTGATTAACCAAGGCGAGCGTTGTACGCGAGGTAAAGCGGTACTTGCCCATCATCAGGGTCATTAGCCAATTGATGGCACGTTGATAGCCGAGCCCGTCAGCGAGTGGCGATACCGACCACGATCCTTCCGGATGCTGGTAGTAATCCAGCAACGAGCACGGGAATGCGTTGTCGAGGTAATACGGGATTTCCCAATCGCCCGACCAGAGCAATTCGCCCTGAGCTGATACCACATACTTCTGTGGGCGATCCACTACGGCTCCGGCCTCTGCCAGGTCTGATCCGCCTTCAAACGAAGTCAGCGGCAACAGGCTGTAGCACTCGTAGTATTCGACACCTTCACCCGATAGAGTGTTTTCCTCGCCTGGAATCAGGAGGTTCGCCTGCCAACGCTGCGTGCATTTGGGCAACGCTGCGATCTTTTTCTGCGCTTCCGGATACTGCGCATATTCCGCTATCGCTTCAGCGCGCAGCTTGACGCAGCGACGCCAGACGCGGGTGCAGCTGTCGGGAGACAAAGCATCGCCATCAACCCACAGGTTCCGCACGCTGTCCTGGGTCGATACGATGACGCTTTTCTTGGTCGGGTGCCGATGCGTCCAGACCACGCCACGACCCCAAGACAGGGAATCATCAATGGCCCGGCGCGAATTGCCAAAGTAATCGTACTCGCTGGGAGTGTAGTTCAGGTACGATTCAATAAGGGAAGCCTTGGCCTGAAGCTGCTGGTCAGCCCACGGCTTGAGCGACACCGTGCGATGTGGGTTATTCTGGTACAGGTACGGCCCGAAAACCTTGATAGCCTCGGCTGTAAGCGCGACCTTGGCCCGGAAAAAAGCCTGTGCTGGCAGTGTCTGGTATTCAAAGCCATAGTCAGGTGCCCATCCGTAACGGGCTATCTCTAGCCCCTGAGTGGCGAATCGCTTCTTGGCCCGCTTATCGGAGTCCAAGAGGCGCTTGAGGATTGCGCCCTGCGTATCTCTTGGATTTTTCACGGCAGATTACCCGACTACCAGGATGTCAACGGTAGTGCCAGCGACCGAATACAGGTAGAACGTGCTATCTGCGTTTACCGGCAGCGTCAGGCCCTGCGATGCGCCCTGGACGGTCAGGCCGTCAGTGGCAGCCTGTCCAGCCGTCGAATGGTAGAGCACGTTGGCCAGCGGCACGATTTGCAACACCACAGTGCCGCTCTGTCGCGAGGTGCGCACAGTCAGCGCAATCTCAGAGGTCGCGCCAATGGTTTGACGGGTGATTTTCTGCCCAAGCGCATTGCAGGTGATGTCCGGCATGATGAATCCTTACTTGTAGTTACGAAGGCCAGCTGATGGGGATACGACGCCGAGGCGGCGGTAGGGGGTGAGGCCGGGGGTGACACGCGGGTCGAGGAGGCCAAGACCGCTCTCAGGCGGGATAACAGGGCCGAACCACACGCCGAACCAAGACCCGTTCCAATGGCTGAACCAGCTCATGGCCCGTAACTCACTGCTGTGCGGTTTCCGCTCGCGTCAACTGTCCCATATATCTGGTCCTGACTATCGTCTACGCTGCGGAAAACCGGGTTGCTGGGCGCGCCACTTACCTTACCGGCGACGGAAGCGGCAAGAATGCGCAACAGGCGCTCCGCCGTGAATCCAGAGATGATTTCGTAATTCCAGACCGCAGCAGGGTCCGCCGACCCACCGCTCCCTGTGGAGGTGACTGCAATCGCCGTGATGTTTGGCACACCCGCCAGCATGTCTTGCACGACCGCTGCGATTTCGGTAGTTGCCAGGATTTGTTCGATGGTCGCAGCCCCGGCTAGCACCTCTTGCGTCGCTGCTAAGTAGTCCAGCACCAGGGCGAGCTGATCGACCACGGGAGCCCCGGTGGCGAGGTCCTGCGCTCCTACGGCGTAATCAATGGCCCCGGTGTTTTCCGTGGCCGTGATCTGGTCCACGACCGGAGCACTTGTCGTGATGCCCTGCGGCGCAAGGACGGCATCCGTGGCGGCCGTGATCTGATCCACGACCGGGGCGACCGTGACAACAGCCTGCACACCCGCGACGTAATCCAGAGCCAGTGCCAGTTGATCAATGACGGGGGTGCCTGCTGTGATGTCTTGCGCGCCTATGGCGTAGTCAATCGCCCCCGTGTTTTCCGTGGCCGTGATCTGGTCCACGACCGGAGCACTTGTCGTGATGTCCTGCGATCCTGCAACCACGTCCTGCGCAACAGCGACTTGATCGACGACGGGGGTGCCGGTGAGGACAGTCTGAACGTCCGCAGGATAGTCGGTGGGGGAACCCGACGCAGCCTTGATCGCCAGCAGATACGGTTGCAGATTGGCGCTGATCGCGATGGGATCGTTAGTGACGGGCAACGAGCCGGCAATCGTGCCCTGGCACATGGGCGCGACAACGTTTACGACCACCTCGCCTGCATTGAGGCTAGTCAGCGGATAGTAGACGCGAGGCCGGAGGACACGGGGATCGAGGCCTTTGGAGATGCGCGCAATCTCGGTCTCAGTGAGCTGCCTATTCCAGACTGCGAAGTGCGCAAGATCACCGGCGAATTGCGTGCTGGTAGTGGTGGACTGATTTCCCGCTTGGCCGATTCGGAGGCTGCCGGCATTGGTAAACGTGTCGATTCGATCGAGTGACCAGCCCGAAGCCGAGGTTGATCCGACAAAGACGCCATCCGCAAAATACCGCACGCGACGCGAGGCGAAGTGGAAGATCGCAACGAGGTGAACCCAGCGCTCAGTCGGCAGTTTGTAGGTCGTGTAGCCGACCTGATCGCTGTCAAAATAATATGCGCGACTCGACGACCCGAGATTGCCAGAGGCGTCGGTTTTCAGAGTGATGTGCGCCGTGCTCGAAGAGCCCAGGCCGCACAGTCCGTCCGTCAGTGCAGTCGCCGTGGCGGCGTACGTTCCGCGTGCCCTGGCCCAGATCGAATACGTGATCGCTGTCGGCCCGCTGCCGCTGGCTCGCCCCGTTCCAAACGTGGAATTGTCGAAAAACCCACTTGCGGTGGTGAACGTGTTCGACGTGTTTTTTGTGAACGTGCGGGCCACGCTGGGTGGCCTTTACTGCGGGGTCACAACGAGGTCATACCAAGCCGCGACTGTGACCGCCTGCCCGGTGTGACTGCCAGCATTGACGCGCCAAGTGCCGATCGGGAATGGCACGTCGAACGAGAATTGAAACACACCGCTATTCGCGCCGCCGCCAGAGAACCCAAGTCCCGTGTCGATCCAGGTCGTTCCGCCATCTGGCGTTACCTCCAGGGCGACGCGCATCGGGATCGTCGGTCCGGTTGCGCCGTTGGTGATACGACCATAGACCGTGGCCGCGAAGTTGGTGTCTAGCATCGTCACACTCGACGACTGCACCGACGAGCCGGCAGACACCGATTGGCTGGAGATTGCTACCGTTCCGGCAGTGCGATCGATTGGCATTAGAGGCTCCTGGCGTGGGCCACGTCGTAGACGGTGATTTGGGGCCAGCCGATCTGCGCTGCCCTAGTAGTGGTCGAGTCCCCGAGCGCAAGGATCGCAGTCTTGTCGGCTTGGCTCAGGAGTCCCGCCGCGACGACGACATCGAGCATTGCAGTCAGCGCTGCGTACACGTCGGGCGAGGTGTATTCGAGAGTTTCGAATCCACCCGGCGCAAGCGCCTCAAAGGCCGTCCGGCACACGGCAGCCGCGCTATCGGTCCCCTCTGCGGCAATTTTCATCAGACCGATCTTGCCGGTCGTGATTAGATACCGGCGCAGGGCCTTGACCTCGGGGTTGATCCTGATCGGGATCGGAGCCAGCAGGGCCTCAAGCGCCTGCTGGTTGGTGAGGCCACTGTAGTCGGGGTCAGCAAGCTCTGCGGCGAGTGTGCTGTAGGTGGACATGCGGCCTCCTGTAGCTGATTAGGTTGGCGCTGGGATGCCCATCTTATGCGATGAGCAAGACCATGTGTTCGTGCCGGGGCTGGCCAAGGCCACGCTGGACGACAGCTGGCGCACAGCCAGCAGGCGCGTGTTGACCGTGTCGACGTAGGCAGCGTGGGTGGCGGTGCCGGCGCTTGTGATCGTGCCGCCGCTCACCGCCGGGGCGGTCACCTCGCGCCCGCCGCCGGAGCGGTTTGCTGGCGATCCGATAGCGTAGCTGGTTTTTTCCGCGAGTTTGTAGGTGGTGTTTGCCTCGGTGTAGGTCGTCGGGCTGGCCGAGCACAGCACGATCTTGTCCACTTCGGTGTCGAGGATTGACAGGCCGGAATCGAATACCCGATCTTCAAGCGCGTGGTTGGTGGTGCCTTGCAGTGCCATGGGTCAAGCCTCCAGAATTGCAGTGAGTTCGGCAATATAGGCGGATAGCCGCTGCTGCGCTGTCTCTGCGTCTGCCTCTTCGGCCAGGGCTTGCTCTAAAGCCGATTTTGCAGCGACGGAGGCAGCGCGAGCCGCAATCACTCGCTGCTGCTGTGCTGGAATGCGCTTCTGATAGCGATTCAGCGCTATTTGTAATTCTTCCCGAGTAGGCGGCGTGGCTGGACGGTCTTGGATAGTCACCTGCATAGCTCAGTCTTTTCGTATGGTAAACCAGCCCACGGGAATGTAGGGCGAGTCATGGGTTAGCGCCCTGCAATGGCGGCGATGGCCGCGTTGATGTCGGCGAGCTTCTTCTCCGCCACGACAATGGCGGCTTCGGTGTCGGCCAGCTTCTTCTCCGCCGCTGCGTTCTTCGACTCGTAGGTCTTAACGGCGGTATCGGTGGCTTCCTTGATGTCTTCCAGCTTGTCCTTGGCCTTCTTGATCTCGTCGGCGTGCTTGGCCTTGAGGGCCGCCACCTCGGATTGGACTGCGGCAGCGTGGTCGTCCGCGCCCTTGACGATCTCCGCCGCCCGCGCAGTGGCGTCGGCAACCGCTTTGGCGGCGGCGGCGTTTGCGTCCTCTACCGCTTTGCGGGAGGTGGCAAACTCAGCCACGACGGCCTTCTGTCGGGATTCAGCGGTGGCGGCCACTTCGACGATCTGCTCCAACGACGCCAGGGCCGAGAAAGCACGCCCGATGCGCTGGAGTTCAGAGATAGCTTCGGAAGCGGTCATGGCGTTGCTTTCTTAGACGTATGACTACCAAGTTCGTTTAAAAAATCAACAAATAATTTCTTTTAATGCGCTAGTCGTCTAATTTTTTGGCAATGATGATGGTTGTGGCTTCCTGAGCCTTGCGCTTACGTAGGATGACGGCTGTACCGTCTCGACCGGCTCCTGCTGCATCACGGGCCATCTGGCGGGCGATAGCGATATGGGGATCGCCAGGGCGCGACACGCTCCGGATTAAATCGGCCAGCACGTCAGAGCCCTGGCTTTGATGGTGCGACATTCGTTTTGCCGCGTTTCAAGCGACTCAGGAATTTCGGAAGCGGCGCGTCTGGATTATGGACACGCGACAAAGCCAGATAACCGATGCCACCAACGGCAAGCACCAAGCTGGCAATAAAGGCCCATTTGGTGGCGGCAACAATGGTTGGCAGTACGAGGAAGCATGCTGCCAGGCCGACGCAGCCAAGGCTGGCAGTGGCGGCGGCTGCGTATTCTCGGAGGAAGGCAAAGACGACGAAGCACCCGATGGCGGCAAGACCGGCGATTCCGGCGAGCCATTCACTGATGCCCCAGGTGGCCACTTCGGGGCGCAACTCCCCAGGCCCAGGTTCGATGCGGGGCGCGCATCCGCACAAGAGCACAGCAAGCAGAATAACGCCAATGCTGGCAATAACCAACTCGCGAAATGGCGGCTTTTGTGCATCATTCATTTCTTCACATCCATGGAGTAAGCTTCTATGAAGCTGGATCTGCTTTCCCTGGCTGTCCTGACATCGATGCGATTGATGGTGATTTCCATATTAGCGAGACGGGCCGACATCTCTTCCATTTTTGCGGCCTGCTTTTCTTTTGAGTCACGCAAATCGCTCAGATTGTTATGTACATTTGTGCACCAGATAACTGCGCCAATAAGCGTGCTGCCTATGCCAATGATGGTCTTTATGTTGGTTTTGACCCGCGTGTCTTCAGTGAGGGCTGGAAGAGCGCCGGGGGTGAGGCTGGGCTTAGTCACGGTAGTTGTACCTGTGGAAGTTCTTTAAGGAGTGATTCAATGGTCGGCTCAGTTCGACGACCGCTCAAAACGTCATCGAGTACCTGATACGCCGCAGCCCAGACCAACGAGCGCCAAGCGCGGAAGGCGCGGCCCTCGGTCTGGAATTTCAATACGGCGGATTCGTCGGCGTAGGTGACGGCGGTCGAAATGTCATCGTAACCACGAGCCTGGGCGGCACTGTCGAGGAGACGTTGAATGGATGCGACAAACGCGGCGCGTTTAACTGGAATTGGATCGACCGCTGAAGCTGGATTGATTGTGCCGCTTTTCAATGCCTCTTGATAATCGCGGTTGGCAGGATCTTTGGGAATGCTTGCCTTATCGGATTCACGACGGATAGAATTTGTGTAATCGGTATAAATCATAATTCCGCCGAGAATGCCAGCCAAGCCGTTAGACGATTTGCCGCTTCAAGTCGCATCGAGCGAAATTGAGTAAGTCCGCCGCCAGTGCTCATTTGCACTTGTTGCAATTGTCGGCCTGCTTGTGTCCCGCTGAAACTAATGCTGGTGACAGCCGTAATCGTGCTCGAATCGCTGACGTTAAAATCAGCAAGGGCTGAGAAGCTCAAAGTAGGGCTTGCACGCATTTCGACATCTGGCGGAATCAGCACATCCACAATGGCAGTAGTTGCGGCAAGGCCGTATCCGAATGTCTGGAAAAGTCCGTCGGAACTATTAATTCTGCGGTAATACCTTTTGCATAATGCCAGCTCGACCTGCGGTGGACGAATCTCCATCGGCGTATTGACCTGACCTGAAGCGGCAACTTCTTTGACTTCTACTTCTGAAAAGTCGATCGTGCACGTGGTGTTGAGAGGCAGATTCAGCAGGAGCGCCAGGTAGTCGTCGCGGTTTGTGCCGACCGTTTTCCCGCTGATCGATGGAAGGGTGATGGTCTGAGTGAATTGCTGCCACGATGTCGTCAGTGCGCAGGTTGTTCCGCTTGTGGTCACGGCTCCAGATGGAGTGCCGCCAGTGCCGAAAACCTGTGCAAGCTGCGGCAGGACATTGCGAGCCGCGTCGGCCTTTGCCCAAAAAGTGACTTGTACACGCTTGCCCGCCAAGGTTCGCACTGATTCAATGGCTTGAATGAGAGTCCTAAACGTACCGCCTGCCCCGGCACTCGTCACCTGATAGCGCAGGAAGTACTCGGGCTCGGTTGGGATAGCCGCCAACGTGTGAGCCTGACGGCTGATAGTTGCTACGCCGGTTCCGTCGAAGTTTTGCGTCCACCGATCAGCGTGGTAGGTATTGGTGGCAAAGGCTGCAAAACTCGTCCCTCGCTGCCAAATATCAAAACGCGGATTTATCAGCTTGTTTTGGAAGCTGGCGCATGGTTGGACTTCGATAAGTGGAATGGTGCCGGTGACGTCTTGTGCAGTATAGGTGCGGGGGGCGGTGAAGTCACCGGAGAGGGTGATGGAGCCGCCTGAAGAATTTGCTGCATTGCTGGTTGAGGTAGCGATTGCCGCGAATACTCCATTGCCGCAGGCTATAGCTTGCCAGTTGTTTGTTCCAATAAGTGTGCGTGCAGTCCAGGTGACGCCGTCTGGAGACGATGCGGCAAAAGTACCAGATGTCGAAGCTATGGCTACAAAAACACCATTTCCGAATGCTATTGCCTGCCAGTCCCTTGAACTTGGCAAAGTGCTTGATGACCAATTAATTCCGTTCGCTGAATAAATAACGGTATTTGTGGCTCCGGTGGCAACAGCTACGAAGGTTCCATTGCCGTAAACAACCGATGATAAACTGAGGGAGCCAGGAAGCGTGCGAGCTGTCCAGATTAATCCATCAGATGAAGTTGCACCATTGGACGTAGTGCCGACTACAAGAAAAATGCCGTTACCATACGTAACAGCGCTCCATACGCTTGAACTTGGCAGGGTGCCTGATGTCCAGGTGACGCCGTCTGGAGATGTAGCGGATAGGGTTGATGATGCGGCTACTGCGACAAATACACCGTTGCCAAAAGTTACAGACGCCCACGTAGACGAAGCTGGGAGCGCCTGAGTGGTCCAGGTTGCTCCGCCATTTGTGCTTTTTGCCACTACCCCATTTTGGGCAATTGCTAAAAATATGCCGTTACCATAGGCAATAGAGATCCATGGCGATACACTTGGCATCGTTCTGGAGGTCCAGCTAGTCCCATTGGTCGAAGATGCGGCTGAGGTAGAATTATACGCAACGGCTACAAAGGTGCCGTTACCATGTGCGATTGCCTGCCAGTTTGCTGAACTTGGAAGTGTATTTGATGCCCAGGTGTATCCGCCGATTTGCGTGAGCGGATTGGAAAACTCTTGGAGCGTGCAATTCCAACCAAATGCGTTGGGAATTTGCGAAGTCAGCGCAATAGTACCGGACGCATCGGGAGCGGTCAGGGTTCGCGATGAGGTAAGCGTCGTCGGCGTAATAGTCGTGGTGAATGACGACGTTCCACCAGCGCGACCCACGAGCGCAACGCCGTCTTGGGTCGCCGCCTGGCGCGTAGTGACGCCACTGGAGTTTTGAAATGTATTGGCCCCGGTGTATGTGCTGCCGACTTCTAGAAGCGGAACGGTTCCGGTCGCATCCTGAAATGTCACCGTGCGAAGCGCAGTGAGAGTGCCGGTAAAGGTAAGAACATTGCCGGATACCGTGCTGCCCAGAAAGGTATCGCCAAGAGTCAGTAAGCCCGTGGCAATCGGAATCCGTCCGGAAGTCAGCGACCCGCTAGATGGCGTAATTGTGTTGCCAGTACCAACGGCGTCTAGTGACATGTCGTATTTCTATACATCATCGTATAAAAACACAACAAACGATTGAAAATTACCACCCTAGCGGCACTGTAGGTAGACTCCTCATGCCGTTCTGCTCAAACATTGAGCGATTTGCTGACTCGCGTAGCCGTATGACATGGAGGCGCTGCTCTGGGTCCATGTCGTCGGTGAGGCGGAAAGGATCTGGTTTTTCGGGATGGCGGGGCTTGCCGGGGCCTTGGGAAAGTCGGACGGAGCGCTGGGTATTCGGCTCCCGGTCAGCCCAGGCGGGTTGCCGGCTAATGAGGTAGCGCACCGGGTCAACGAGATCGTCGTCTTGGCGGTAGATGTTGTGACCGCGTAGGGATGCACCCTTTTGTTCGATCTTGCGCCGGTACTTGGCCAACTGCTCCACCAGCATGCCGGTACCATTCTTCTCGTCCGGTGTGTCAATGACCAGGAGGGGATCGCGGGTCTTATCCACCGGATCGGGGTCCAGGTAACGCTGCATTAGGGGCAGGGTGTCCTCATAGCGATTGCGGCCCATCATAACGCCGCGCATGGACTTCACCTCCATACGGCGCAGGAGTTCTTCCATCTGATAGGCAAGTGATTCGCCGCGGCTGTGCTCGGTCTTGAGGGAGGCGGGGTCAAAGACAAGCCCTTCAAGCCAGCGCCCATTGAGCCACATGGCAATTTGATTGGCGACGTAATCCAGGGTTTTCTTGCGGTCGCGGTAGCACTGGACAACCCGGAGACGGTTCGGGTGGAACTGATCCTGGACGGCGAAGACGAGGCCGTATGGGTGATCCCACCCCGGATCCCAGGCGCACCAGATATTCTGCTTAGGGTGATACTCTTCAGCGGGAATGACGTGGCGCTCGCGGCTCCATTGGTTGCGGAAGATCAGGAGGTCATGGGTTGCCCCGGCGGTGCCATCGAGGCGGATTGCAGCCTCCTCATCCGACATGGAATTACGCATCGCATTGCGCACATCCATGGAAACGGCGGGGTTTTCGGAGGGATGGATCCAGAACACCCGGTGATCGGGAAGATTCTGATCGCAACGGCGCTTAAACTCCTCAAATTCATCGTTGACGAGGGTTGCGGTTGCTACCCAAGTGCGACTTCCGCCCCATGAACGATTTTCACGGGCCCTGGTGGTACGCGCCTTGGAGAGACGCAGGGTGATTTCAACGCCCAGGCTTTCATTCCCGACTGCTTCGTCTTGAAACACTTCATCGAACGGGAAGCCCTGGATGCGTTCCCAGGCGTGGGGATCCGCTGAGAGCATAATGAGGAGTTCGGATTCGTTTTTTAGGACCAACTTACCGGGGAATTTACCCTGAGGGCTGTAATTCCAGGAGATGTGCTGGATTTCTGACTTGGGAATGAGCGGACGGCCAGCAAGTGAGACATCCCCCACCTTGTGCTGGATGTCAGAGGCAGTCATCAGGCGCTTACCCCAGATACCGGCAGCCTGGGTGCGTGATGGAACGATGACCAGGATGGAGACGGGGCCAAACCAGGGCTTGTGGATATGGATCCCACGGAGCATGGCCGCGCATTCAGCAACAGCGACGGTCGTTTTACCGCCCTGATTGGCCGTGGTGACCAGCCGATTGAGAGTGGAGTCCTTGAGGATTTCCTGCTGAGTCGTCGTTGCCAATTCTTCCATGAAGCGACGGCAGGGATCGAGCGAGCGCATCTCCTGGAGACGCTTGGCCGCTTCCGCCTTGGTGGGCCTACCCATTGGCGATCTTCTCTAGCTCGGCTTCGGATGGCTCCGCGTCGCCGTCCTTCTTATCGCGGGCCAAGATCGCCTTTAATACTTGGTCAAACATCTTCTGGTCACCAGCATCGAGCGAGGAGGAGAGATTCGCCATGGCGGTGAGGAGCTGGACCCGGAGCTTCTGATCAGGGACTTCCTCAAACTCCTTGGCCATCTGAAGGAGGACCTGGACAACCGGGGGATCTTCGGCGGTGACTACGCTGCGATCAGCACCGAAGAGCTTGAGAGTGGTGAGGCGCTTAGCGAGAGCATGGGTAGACCGCATGCGCCGGAGGAGGTTGGCCTCACTGATGCCACGGTCGGTGATGGAAGTTGCAGATACGCTCATGCCTACTGGCTCCTTGTGTTTCTACCCACCCCACCCCTCTTGCGAGATCATAAAATCCCGCTACCAGCCTCCCCTTAGCGACACAACGGCTTTGGTCAGTGTACTTGGTATCCGGCGTCTGAGCGCCACCGGCTTCCCCTGGTTGTTCAGGGCTACACTTCCCGCGTCCGTCATGTCAATGCATCCCTCACCTGCCGGGACGGGTCCATTCCTGGATTGCCGCTCCACCCTTTAGGGTCATCGGGACACTTCGCACACGGCAGACTGTGCTCCCCTTACGTGCTAATCACCAATCTCGCTCAGAGAAACAGTGACCGCTTAGAGAGCTTTTACCGTACTGGGTGGTAGTCAGGATACGGCAACTGCTGCGGATGTGCTATTGGGCATGTTGTGCGAAAATTCAACACGTCAACCGTCTATTGGGCGCGCGTGCGCGTAAAGTAAGCGATCACTCACTTATTGTCAATGTGGAAAACTTCTGGTATGTGGATAACTCGGTAAGTACATGGAATGAAAGTGGTTGGAAATGGTAGGAAATTTTTAGAGGGGGGGCTAGATTATATATAACCGCAAATGGGGTGGACCCCCGGGTTGGGATCGGGCCAGGCGGGAACGGCGAGGCTAAAATTACCTACTAAGGCCTATGAAGTCCGATAATGTGCAATACGTAACTTCTTAAAAACTCATTATATATATGCAATTCAACGACTTACAGCTTTACATATTATTATGCAGGGGGGGTTGGCTGTATTATGATGCCTATTGATAATGCAATTGCATCGATGAATGGCATCGTTCCACCCGCCCGTGGGTGTTTTTATTATTCCACCCGCCGATGGGTGGAGCTGTGAACCCAATCCCCTCCCCATTCCCCATCCCCCATCCTTAATCCCCCCATCCCCAAAATACCTCTTGCGCTATTACAATCGGGGGCTATAATACATTCATCGCAATGCCGCGACAGGTCCAAGCGACCAAGGAGCACGCCGTGTTTTATACCACTCACTACCGACTGATCATAGAATCTGATTGCCTTGGACCGCAAGCAGAGGCACGCGACCTGGCAGAGACTGCCCTGGATGCTGCCATCCGCGCCCTCCCCGACGGCGGCCTAGCTGCCTGCCGCGCCCGCGCCATCTGTGCCTACGCTCGTGGCGAGCTGGAGGAGGTCTACGTAGATCACGTCGAGACCCGCGCCCCTACCGTAGAGGAGTGCGCCGCATATCGCGATTGGCTCGCCTGCGAGCGAGCAGCGGACGATGCTGCCTACGCCGGCTGGGCCCAGCGCCCTCGGCGCGGTGGTCTGGTCTACGGCGTAGAGGGGGTGTGATCGTGATCACCCACTACGCACTCCCCACCGACGCCACGGCATCAGCTCGTCAGCGGGCTGAGATCGTCGCACGATGCGCGCTCCGACCCCGGACAGCCCAGAAGGCTGCACAGATCGCCCTCGCGAGCCATCAGCACACCTACGTCATCCCTCGCGACGCCACCGGCGGATCGATTGCAGTACGGTGCTGTGAATGCGGAGCGGTCTCGGAGCTGACGATCCACGAGACCACCTGGACCGGCGTGCCCTACTCGCGTGCCGACGCCGCCGCGCTGGTGCACATCCTCTCCGACATCCATCTGAACCGCACGGTGGCACCGTGTACTTTAACCGCTAAGGAACCGCACCATGAAGCCTATAATTTCGATTAGCGCAAAAATCGCCTCGCTGCCTCGCGCTGAGGATGCAATCGCCTACGCCACTGGTGCACTAGACCGGATAGAGGCGCTCTACCGGCGCGCGCGCCCCCTGGCACCTGGCCGTCTGAGGCGGCCCTGGACCTGCGGAGAGCAGACCTACAGAGCAATATCGAGCCTGGGCCGGCAGGTGGGAGAGATCAAGAGCGCGGCTATCAGCCGGGGGGAGGAGCTGTGAGCACATCTACCATGGACAGCTACATAGCTAACCTCATCAACACGGCAGTCAGGGCAATAAAATACCTTTTGATTCATTTCGGGACGCTTCATAATCCCAGCATCAGCAACCGCTGACATTCCCACGAGTGATTGACTCGCAAGCCCTGAAAGGGCAAAACATGCTGCAAACTATCGTCAACCCCATTAATGCAGTCACCGGCAAGCCATACTCTGGCGGCAATGTCGCTAAGCTCATAGACGCGATGGATAGCGACTTGCGCTTTGTCACTGGCGCATTTGCCACCTTCCGCCAATGGCTGGCGATCGGTCGTTGCGTGCGCAAGGGGGAAGCGTGTGCCGCTCGTCTCTTGGCCTTTAGTGACGGCCAGACACAGGAGACAGATTCCGGCAAAGTGAAGGGCAAGGGCAAGGCCAGGTTCAAGAAAGGCTTTTGCGTGTTCGCCATCGAACAAACTGACGCGATTGAAGGCTGGACACCCGATCAGTCTCCCACCATCACAAGGGAGGAAGATACGGGCGAGGCTCCAGCCGTTGCAGTGGCGCAGATAGCCAAGCCAAGCCCTACCATCGACCTTGCCAAGATCAGCGCGAAAGCCGATAAGCTCATCATTAAAGCCGAGGCATGCTTTGCTGATCGTCTCCAGAATACCGCCAAGCGTCTCGCGCAAGCCATGCACAAGCGGATGGAAGGCCAGCGCATGGAACGACAGGCGCACATCCTCAAGGCTTTCGTGCTCGCCAGTAAAGATGGCCAGAACCCATTGCCAGGTGCTACCATTAGCGACCTGTTCCAATGGTCTGAGGAAGCCGCTATCTATAAGGCCACCCCGGTTTCAAATGGCTATTATGGCTATCACGTCGAAACTACGGACGCGCAATACACGGAAGCGCATCACGTCGCTTTGCGCGGGCTGCTTGACCCTCGCGCCGTTGCTGCATCGGCTGAAAAGATAGCCAAGGAACGGGCAGAGGCTGACTTGCGCACTTGTGACTTTCCCGGTTTCTTCCCGACTCCTGCTAGCGTTGTGCAAATCATGCTGGAACAGGCGGGCGACCTACGGGGTAAGGCAGTCTTGGAACCGTCGGCAGGAAAGGGGGACTTAGTTAGAGCCGCACTTGAGGCCGGGGCAAAGTCTGTCAAAGCATTTGAGATTGTTCCGAAACTGGCCGACTATCTGGCAACCTTCGTGCGTCCCACTGGTGCGCAATGCGTCGTCTCTCAGCAAGCCGACTTTCTGAATGAATTGCCGGTCGGACCACATGCACGGGTTGACGTTGTTTTGATGAATCCGCCTTTTGAGCGAGATGCAGCACCCGCCCACGTATTGCACGCGCTTTCATGGCTCAAGCCGGGGGGAAAGCTCGTCTCGGTTATGCCTCTGAATTGGTCAGAAAAGAAAGCCGCAGACTACCTCTTGCGCACGATTGAAAACATGGGGTTGTCAATGCTGGAGGTAGAAGTGGATGGGCCAGCATTCAATGGTGCTGACAGCTTCAGACAGACGGCTGTCCGTACCTGCATCCTCGTAATCGGATAACCCATGCGCCTCCACCTCTTCCTATCCTCAGCCCACATCCTCTCCCGTATCCATCGGAACCGCAAAGTAATCTAATCATGCAAGCCAAGATATATATATCGGGCATTACGCTTCGCCAAGCCCGCATCCTCCGTTATATGGTCCATATCTGCGGAGGGTGCCGTTGCAATGCCATCCGCTCCTATGGGACGCACTGTGCATCCATCGATATCGACATGGATGGACCAAGGGCAAAGCAACTCGCCAAGTTGGTCCTAGATTGCCCTCCCCGTTGGCAATGGGCTGCTAGGCAATGCATGGTTAGCTACCATCCATAAAACAACCAGCACGCCGTTTACTTTAACCGCTAAGGAACCGCACCATGAAAGCTAAACTCAATATCGCGATTACCTCTTACGGAACCCCCTGGGATATGGCTGGCGCTATTGCCTGCAGAAACGCGCTAAAAGAAGCCGCGGCAAAAGAAATAGATACGAATCTAGCTAAAAAATTGCAGGTTCGCGCCGAATGGTGGGACGCTGTCATAATGGAGCTACGCCACCAGCCGCCCCATCCTGGCGCGAGCTGATGCGACCCGTCCCCCGCGTCAGTGGGGACCCAAAGCGCCACCAGTCGCAACCACTGGCACCAAGGAACACACCATGAAGCCCAAGTATGACGAACTCGTTGACGCCATCTACAAGCTGATTCCATATATGGAAGAAGTGGAATCAGACGAGACGTACAAGCCCGGAGTCGTCAAAGCGATGAACGACAAAATCAAGGCCATGCTGGAAAAGGCTACGGCTTGATGATGATCAAAAAGAAACGCGCCATAACGTACTCCAAACGCGAGGGAAACCCTAGAGTAGATTATTGGATATTAGATGCAGATGATCGGATAACGGCATGTTCTCCGACTAAGTGGCATCACTACGCATTACCAGACCAGACCACGCCAGAAACGCTGGCAGAATGTGCCGACATACGCTACCGTGCGACTCAAAAGCAATTGAATAAAATCATAGATGATAACGCTTGGCTCCGCAATAATCCACCCCCGGCAGGAGTAGACCGCATGGTCCACTTGTGCCAACACTTAGGGATAACCGTATGAGCACCAAACCCCATCCATGCGCCACCCTATCGTCCTTACTCCAGTCGCTACGGCCATCCTCTGAACCGCACGCCACGGCAATGATAGCCTCAAAAATCCACTCCCTAACCAAGGGCAACAACCGAGACACGACCGGCTTTAAGAACGCCATATGCCGTTGGTCCATCCGACTCCAGGATGACTACGGTGTGGAACTCGACCAAGACCAGCAAGGCCGGCTTCTCCTGACTCTTCCTGGGGGCTTGGCGTTGGATCTGGAATAGCGATCCTCTGAACCGCACCGCCGATTCACGACTTCCCCCAGGTTTATAGCCTGGGGGAAGTCGTTTTACAAGGTCCCAATTAAATATTTATGTGTATTAATTATTCGATCACGCTCAAACTGGTTTTTCTCATTTAATAACTGTCTGTCACGTAAATAATCAAATAACATAGTCATATACATTTTATATTTTTCCTTGCGTATCGGGCAATTATAACGCTTCTCCCTGTGTTTGAACCTCATGGATGGTTTCATATTCCCTCTCCCTCAATGTACTCACGCACGATATGTAAACGTAACTTGAAATTGAATGATTCTCACGATCTCCACCCCATCGCAACCGCCACCGCATCCCGATCCACAACCCGACTCCTCCGCTCTTCCAGGCTCGGAAAGGTCGTAGTCGCACGCTTGATGATCAGAGCACGCCGATTGCAGACGATGCCGCGATTAATCTTCAATCTAGCAGCAATGGCAATGTCCTTGATCCCAGTCGCCCAAAGATCGCAGATTTTTCGGTCCAAGTCGTCTTTGCACCCCTGTAGGTAGTGCTCGTGGTATTCTTGGCGTTTAGTCGGCATGATCTTCTCCTGGTTCATTTGGCATCACCTTCCGCTGATTCCTTTTCTCCACCACAACCGAATAATAAGCTGGGCGGTGCACCGCATGCCAAGCCGCATCCAGCCTCCGAATTGGCTTTACCGGCATCGCATCCAGGACCTGTTGGGCGCGGGCTACGTCGGCTTTCAGCATAGCAATCTGGTCTTCATTTTTCCAATGGCTAGCTCCTTCTTCAGTTCCTCGGTTAATTGCTCCGACAACTCCCACTTCTTCCAGAGAGAATCATCTCCCCATTGGGCTTCCGCGCACCATAAAGCATTGGCCAAGTCGTTGCGTTGCAATCGCATTTTGTTTAATTCTTCCTTTAGTTTTCTGATCTCATCTAAACGGGATGCCGATCCCATCATGTAGGCTGTCGTTAAATCGTCATCAGCCATGGTATGGCTGGCATTCACGTCTCTTTCAAGCTCCTCCTTGACCTCTGCCAGTGTATCAATCGCCACGCCGATCTTGTGGGGGTTATGCATCTCCTTCTCCTCCCCACGTCGCCATCGATTGTGCTCAGTCAGCAATGCGATGGCTTCCAGGATGCGTTCGCGTCTTGTTGGGTCAGGCATGTGGCACCTCTTCTGCCGACTTCTTAGCGAGCCAAACCGCAGCCTGCTTGATGCGGCTATCAAGATGCACCATGCGGGCTAAATAGTTTTCACTCGTGGTTTCCATATTTATTTCCAATACAAGTTCACGGATGAACTTTTCCAGGTTTTCGTTTTTATTAATCATTTCCCCTGCCCCCCGCGTCGCCGCGCTTACTAAGTAAGATATTAGGCATGATTGGTTCCCGCCTTCCGCACGTCTTCAAGGGCTATGCTCATGCGGAACATCCTAGCGGAATTGCCCAGCTCAAGATATGCCTCCACCGCCCGTTGCAGCCTCACATACGCATCAGAAAGCTCCGCGGAAATGGTCACGGTCTTAGGACGCATGTCCAAAGTGTTAGGATCCGGCTGCGTGGTGGGGTTAGTCATGGTTGGCCTCCCTAAAGTCTCCGGCGGAATAAAGGTATTTCTCTAGATCTACGATATTATCAACCTGCCACGCCCTCTGTGCTTTACCAAGAGCCTCCCGCCGCTTCTCCAGCTCGTCGAGGACAGAGTTAAGATCACGGCGATTTACCATTACCCTACCAAAGTCCCAATCAACTTGTCCGCGCAGGCGCTTAATCGTCTCGTTTAGGTCGGTCATGGCTAGTCTTTCAACGACTCACAGTGATAAGTGCATTGGGATTGGCCTTGCATGCATCTAGGTACTTCTCAACAAACGGAACGAAGTGCTCGTACATACCCCACCCATTCGGGCTATTGAATTTCTCGTAATGCGCAGGATCAGCCTTGAGCTTGGCAAGTCCTTCCGTCAGAGGATTGATTAACTGATGCGCCTTGGTGTAGCCCTTCTCTTCCGGTCGCCACAACGCTTCGTAGATACCAGCCGCATCAGCCATCTTGTTTAGGTTGTGGGTGATGTTTGCCCAATAGACCTCATCTCCTCCCTGTTTACCAATGGCTCGGCAGCAGTGGGGGCAGCATTCATCCTCGATTGGATTGGTCAGGTTTACGTCTAGGCTCATTTTCTTTCCTTGGTCTGGGGTTGGGGTTGGAATGGGTTAAAAAACGTTTTCAGTTTCGCTGGGTGGCGCGTCCATTCGCTTCTTTCTTTCTTGAACCTCCTCCGAAACATCCGCATCACTCGCCGCATCCTGGAAATGCTGCCATTTGCCATAAAACCACATTGGTAGCGTAATCGGGAAAGGTCCGCGCCGGTTTTTTGCGATAATGCAATCAACCCTTCTTTCCAAGCCTTCACGATCTATGGGGTGAAGCATAACAACGCCATCGGCATCGGCTTCGATTGATCCGCCGCCGTATAGATCCTCAACACGAGGAACGGGGTCGGCTTCAATTTTGCCATCTGCTGAACGTGGCGGCTTGCGACCTTCACGGGTAAGTTGGCTCAGTAAAATGATTGCCACGCCTTCAGCTAGAGCGATTTGTTTGAGGGTGGAAGTGATTTCCGTTGTGCGATCGGTGAGAAATTGCTTAGGGTTTGATCCTTTGATGAGTCCAAGGTAATCTATCACCACAAGTTCAAGCGCCCCGTGTCTTGCCCGTTGCGAACGGATCCAAGCCCCGACATGCGCTACCGTCTGAGGTCCAGCGGTCGAATCACGGAGCCACATGGAGCCACTTTTTTGCCATTCCCTAGCCAACTGATGCAACGCCTGCCGATCAGCCTCTAGGAGCGTTTCCCATGCGTTCGCTACCTTGTCCCGTGGCACCTTGGCGTCCCGGCAGGCAAGGACGGTAGCCAGTTCTTCGGATGACATCTCCAGGGACAAATAAGCCACTGAGCGCCGACCGAGATTCTTGGCAGTGCTGTGTGCCGCCTGAATCGCCAACGAGGTCTTGCCTCCACCTGGCCTAGCCCCGACTACAAAAAACCTCCCCTTAGACAATGGTAGATGCCTGTCGAGCGAAGACAGGCCCCATGTAGCTGGCCGATCCTTGCCAATTGCGCGCAAAGCCGCCTCCTTGGCAGAATTATCGAGAGCGGTAGCCAGGGAGTCACCTAAAGACCGTTCGCCCGCCGTTGTTCCCGTATCGCGCAGTAGATCGGCAAGGGATGCGATGAGAGGGGTGGCGTCCTCGGTCACGGAGACCTTGGCCAGGGCGGAAGTCGTCTTGGCCAGCTTGTCGATCAGGGTAACACGGTCGGCCAGATGACGCAGCATCCGAATAGCCCGCTTGGGAGGTCCGTAGGTCAGTCCTGAGCCAGCCAGACGAGCACCAGCCGCGTCAATGACCAGGGAGGCGGCCTGAATCGCAGCCATGGCCGTATCTGCATGACTCTTGCCTGCCGACATGGCGAGAGGCTTGCCAGCAAGATGGTCCAATGCGTCATGCCAGGTAATCCGGCTCAGGTATTCCAGTGCCGCCCCCTGATCGTGGGGAATCTCGCCACGTTCCATGGCGTCCAGGGCAAGCGATAAGATCTTGTTCCGTTGGCCAGCAAAGAACCGATGGGACGGGGCTGGGCAGGACTCTGCCAGGAGGTGGAGCGATTCTACGCTTTCGAGCGCATCGCCCAGGACAAGCAAGCTAATCGCTTCGTGAGTGTCAGTCAGGACGGTCATACCATGTCCAGGTTGAGCGGCGGGGCTTGTGGGCGAGCCGGTGGAGGTGGAATTATTCTAGCGAGGA
>Ga0181344_1000071_pt1 | contig 43387 bp, 37 predicted proteins | sample Su13VDMLBDD_FD_130098 | JGI IMG/M metagenome (GOLD analysis project Ga0181344, IMG submission 130098) | Freshwater viral communities from Lake Michigan, USA - Su13.VD.MLB.D.D | ecosystem: Environmental > Aquatic > Freshwater > Lake | place: USA: Michigan | collected 2013-07-15
AGCAGAGCGGGGAGGGCGCAGCCCTGCCCGTGGCCCCGGCCGAGACTGTCACGGGGTCGGGAAGGCGGGGTGGTGCGGCCCGCAGCCCGGCAACGGGCGAGGACACGGCCCGCTGGACGACGACGCCCGTTATGGGCGGCGCTTGCCCCTTGACCGGCTCGGGCGGGGATGCGTGGCGGACAGGAAAACAAAAAGGCTGCGGACGGGGGTAAGCGGGCGACAGCCCGTCGATCCTCTGGTCCGACAAATGGATCATCGTGGCCCGCGCCGCGCGCGGGCCTCTTCAGTTTCTTTTTATGTCCGATTTCCGTTTCCGGGATCGAAGCAGGGGCCACGATCGTTACCCACCGGAATAACGCAAATTTCATTCAGTAAACAGGAGGGGTCGATGCGGAAGCGCAGTGTTTTGATCGGGTTCGGAGCCCTTACGGCAGCGCTGGCGGGCGCCGCATATGCGCAGAGCGGACGCAGCGCGCTGACGCAGGTGGCGCACTTCGACCACCAGGTAACCGGCGTTGCCGTCACTGCCGATGGACGCCGCTTCGTCAGCTTTCCGCGGTGGACTGACGACGCGCCGATCTCGGTTGCCGAGGTGATGCCCGACGGATCGCTCTGGCCTTATCCCGACGTTAAGTGGAACAGCTGGCGCAACGCCAAGGCGAACGAGATGCCGGTCGGCGAGCACTTCGTCTGCGTCCAGTCGATCGTTCCCGACGGCCACGGCAACCTGTGGGTGCTCGATCCCGGCGCGCCCGGCAACGAGAAGATCCTGGAGGGCGCGCCGAAACTCGTCCGCATCGACCTGAAAACGAACAAGGTGACCAAGGTCATTGCGGTGCCAGGCGACGTCGCGCTGCAGGGCACTTACCTCAACGATATCCGCTTCTCGCCAGATGGCCGGACCGGCTACATCACCGACAGCGGCACGCGTGGCGCGATCATCGTCGTCGACTTGGACAACGGCAAGAGCTTCCGCGCCCTTGATGGTCATCCGTCGACCCAGATCGACAAGAGCGTCACCGTCGCGATCGAGGGCAAGCCGCTTGTTCGTCCCGACGGCCGTCAGCCCGCGTTCGCCTCCGACGGCATCGCGATCTCGAATGACGGGAAGACGCTCTACTGGCAGGCGCTGACCGGAAAGACGCTCTATTCGATCGCCACAGACAAGCTGCGCGCCGACGTCAGCGAGCGCGACCGCGGCGCTGCGGTGAAGACCGTCGCCACCACAGTCGTCGCTGACGGGCTATGGATGAGCAAAGCGGGGACACTCTACATCACCTCGCCCACCGATTACTCGATCAGGCGGCTCGTCGGGTCGGGCACCGAGACCGTCCTGACCGACAAGCGGTTGCGCTGGCCCGACACCTTCGCCGAAGGTCCCGACGGGACAATCTACGTCACCGCCAGCCACATTCAGGACACGCAATGGTTCACGCCCGGCGCGCCGCCATCGATCCGCACCGAGTTGTTCTCTTTCGCTCCAGCTCGCTGAGGATCGTCATGACCTACCTGCGCTACCGCGACGACATCGAGACGCTCGAACCCGACGAACAGGAAACGACGACGGCATCATCCAGGGCATGATCCAGCAGAGCGAAGTGGTCGAGAAGCGCGAGCAGCATGCCGTGCGCGCCAGCCACGCTAAGAGCAGCGCCTGCGTGGTCGGCACGCTGACGATAGCCGATTACCTTCCGCCGGAATTGCTGTCCCCTTTCGCCACCGCGAGAACGGTGTTACTGAAGAAAATACCGCTGACATCACAGCCATCCCGGCCTAAGCCGAAGCAAGAGGCACCGATCATGTCGACAGCCATCAATTCCGCCACGTATGCCGCCATGCCGATCGGCACGGTGCCAACCAAGCTGACGATCAACGGTGAGACACGCACCCGTGCGATCGAGCCTTGGACAACGTTGCTCGACCTGCTGCGGGAGGGCGAAGACCTGATCGGCACCAAGAAAGGCTGCGATCATGGCCAGTGCGGCGCGTGCACCGTGCTGGTCGACGGGCGCCGCATCAACTCGTGTCTCAAGCTGGCGGTGACGCTGGACGGGGCGGAAATCACGACGATCGAAGGGCTCGGTCAGCCGGGCAACCTCCATCCGCTGCAATCCGCTTTCTGCGACCACGACGCGTTCCAGTGCGGCTATTGCACGCCCGGCCAGATTTGTTCGGCGCAGGGACTCATCAATGAAGGTAAGGCTAGGACCCGCGACGAGGTCCGCGAGCTGATGAGCGGAAACCTGTGCCGGTGCGGCGCCTATACGAACATCATCGATGCGGTTCTCGACGTGATCGGAGAGCAGGCATGAACCGCTTCGACTATGCCCGTCCGGCAAGCGTTGCCGAAGCAGTACAGGCAGGCACGGGAGAGCAGGTCCGCTACCTGGCGGGCGGCACGAACCTGATCGACCTGATGAAGGAAAACGTCGATCAGCCGACGACGGTAATCGACATCAATCGCCTGCCGCTGAACGCGATCGAGGAGCTGGACGGCGGAGGGCTGCGGTTAGGCGCGCTCGTGCCGAACTCCGATACGGCGTGGGACGCGCGGGTCGAGCAGCGCTATCCTTTGCTGTCTTCCGCGATCCTTGCCGGCGCCAGCCCTCAGTTGCGCAATGCCGCGACCAACGGCGGCAACCTCAACCAGCGCACGCGCTGCTATTACTTCTATGATGTCGCAACGCCGTGCAACAAGCGTAAGCCGGGCTCCGGCTGCGGTGCAATCGGCGGGGTCAATCGTATCCACGCCATCCTGGGCGCGAGTGACCAATGCATCGCCACACATCCTTCGGATATGTGCGTCGCTCTGGCAGTGCTCGACGCGATTGTTCAGGTGACCGGGCCGGAAGGTGACCGCGCGATCCCGATCGCCGATTATCATCGGCTGCCCGGCGACGAGCCGTGGCGCGACAACACGCTGAGTCCAGGCGAGTTGGTGACGGGCATCGACCTACCCGCTGAGGACTTCACTAAGAACTACACCTACCTGAAGCTGCGCGATCGTCTGTCCTATGCCTTCGCGCTGGTGTCGATAGCCGTCGCGATGCGGATTGAAGGCAGCACGATCGCTGAAGCGCGGGTGGCGCTCGGCGGCGTCGCGCACAAGCCATGGCGCAGCACCGAAGCCGAGAAGCTGCTGAAAGGCCAGCAGCCGTCGCCGCAGACATTCGGCGCCTTCGCCGATGCCCTCCTCGCCGGAGCGGTCGGTCAGGGCAAGAACGACTTCAAAATCCCACTCGCGCGCAAGGGGATCGTCCGTGCGCTGAAGCAGGCCGCCGAGGCCACCCCGCAATCGCAGACCGACAAGCGCATCGCTTAAGGAGCAGACATCATGGCTACCGCAGCGAAGATCGGAATCGGCAGCGCGATCAACCGCGTCGATGGCGTCGAGAAGGTCACCGGCACGGCGCGCTACGCCGCCGAGCATCCGGTGGAGAACCTGCTGTACGGCTACATTGTCGAGGCCGCGATCGCCAAAGGCCGTGTGCTTAGCGTCGATGAGGACGCAGCGCGCGCTGTTCCTGGCGTTGTCGAGGTCATCACACACCTCAACCGGCCGCACGTCGCCTGGACAGACCACAGCTACCAGGACGAGATGAAGATTCCTGGCTCGCCGTTCCGGCCACTCTACGATGACCGCATCCATTTCAGCCAGCAACCGATCGCGCTGGTGCTGGCCGAGACGTTCGAGGCAGCGCGCTACGCCGCCAGCCTGATCGAGATCGCCTACGAGACGGAGGCGCATAACACCGACTTCGACGTCGCACTCAACGAGAAGTATGTGCCGAAGAAAAAGCGCAGCGGCTACGCACCACCCAAGGACCGTGGGGACGCGGCGCAGGCGTTCGCGGACGCCCCGCTCAAGGTGGCCGGCAACTACCGGCTCGCGCCGGAACACCACAATCCCATGGAGATGTTCGGCTCCACCGTCGAATGGCACGGCGACGGCAGCATTACCGTGTGGGATAAGACCCAAGGTTCGCAGGGGGTGCATGCCTACCTTGCCAGCGTCTTCGGCTTTTCGAAAAAGAAGGTACGCGTGCTCAACCCCTATGTCGGCGGCGCCTTCGGCTCCGGGCTCCGACCGCAGCATCAGGTGTTTCTCGCGGTGCTCGCCGCAAAGATGCTTGAACGCTCCGTACGGGTGACGATGACACGCCAGCAGATGTTCAGCCACGCCTACCGCCCGCAGGCGGTTCAAAGTATCGCCTTGGGCGCGGAGACGACCGGCAAGCTTACCGCGATCCGGAACGCGGCGACCACCTCCACCTCGCGTTACGAGGATAATATGGAGAATGTCGTCACGTGGGGATTGATGAATTACGACTGTCCGAACGCCGACGCTGAATACACCGTCGCTCAGATCGACACACCGACATCAGCAGACATGCGCGCGCCGGGGGCGGCAACCGGCATGACGCTGTTCGAGATGGCAATCGACGAGATGGCCTATGCCGCCAAGGTCGACCCGCTCGAGTTTCGGCTCATCAATTACTCACCCATCGATGCAATGAACGGCACGCCCTACACCAGCAAGGCGCTGCGGGAGGCGTTCCGCGAGGGGGCCGAGGCATTCAGATGGAGTGAGCGGTCGGCCGAACCGCGGTCGATGCGCGAAGGCAACGAGCTGATCGGCTGGGGCTGCGCGACCGGCATGTGGGACGCACAATTCTCCAAGACGTCCGCCAGCGCCAAACTCACCGCCAACGGCCATCTGGAAGTAGCTTGCGCGACTTCAGACATCGGCACCGGCAGCTACACTGTGATGACCTTGGTCGCCGCCGACACGCTGGGCCTGCCCCCTGAGCAGATAACTGCCAAGCTGGGCGACTCCGACCTCCCGACTGCCCCGGTTGAAGGCGGGTCATGGGGGGCGGCATCGTCTGGGGCGGCGGTCCAACTCGCGTGCCAAGCGGTCGGCAAGAAGCTCCTGAAGGCGGCCGGGAAGATCGCCGGCGAACCGCTGGGCGGAGCGAAAATAGACGATGTGCTGTTTGAGGACGGCTGCATCGTGTTGAAGGACACGCCGACGGTCCGCGTGCCATTCGGCGATGCGATGCGTGCCGCCGATCTGACGGAGATCGAAGAGGAAGCAACCGCTGCTCCCGGGTTACGCGACATGTGGAAAGGCCTCCACAAGTCAAAGAACACCCATAGCGCAATCTTCGCGGAAGTGAGGGTGGATGAGGAGTTGGGCGTTGTACGCGTCACCCGCATCGTCGACGCCGTCGCTGCTGGCCGCATCATCAACCCAAAGACTGCGCGCAGCCAAGTCCTCGGCGGCGTGGTGATGGGCATCGGTATGGCGCTTCACGAGGAGACGTTCCCCGATCACCGGCTGGGTCGCTGGATGAACCACAATTTCGGCGAATACCATGTACCCGTGCACGCCGACATCCATGATATTCAAGTCATCTTCGTCGATGAACCCGATCCTGAGGTGACTCCGCTCGGAGTGAAAGGCTTGGGCGAAATTGGTATTGTCGGCACCGCTGCGGCGATCGCCAACGCGATCTATCATGCGACTGGCAAGCGGGTCCGGTCCCTGCCGATCACGATCGACAAGATTCTGGAATGATGCACTGTTCCACGCGGGCAGCTAGCTGCCTTCGCTATACTATTGCGTCTTCCACTGCGGCGTTATCGAGCGCGTGACCGCTGGCAACGTTTCCACCCTCTCGTTCGTTATCGTGCAAACTAATACTTGGTCATTTATCTTGAGGAGTTGATCATGCCCAAACTTGCGCTGTACGTGCCACTGAAGGCCAAGGCCGGAAAAGAGAGCGATGTCGCGGATTTCTTGACCTCGGCGCTACCGCTCGTTCAAGCCGAGCCCGGTACCCAGACCTGGTATGCGATCCAGGAAGGCCCCGGTGCGTACGCGATCTTCGATACGTTCGACACAGAGGAAGATAGGCAGGCGCATCTTGACGGCAAGGTTGCCGCCGCACTGATGGACAAGGCGGATGAGCTGTTTTCCGAACCGCCGCAGATCCATAAGTTCACCCTACTGGCAGCTAAATAGCAGAGTGCTCGACACCATTCCGTCGGGCTTGGCTGAACGGCAGACCGGGACTTCATACGTGTCACATCCCGCGTGATTATACGGCCGCTTGAAGTCAGACTGACCTCAGGACGTGCTCAACTTCTGACGTCAGGACAGTCGAGGCGCGGGCGATGCGATCCCGTTGACCTTCGCCTGGCGTTCCAGACGCCCCAGAAGCTCACGGTACTCTGCATTGTGGGAATAAGCACTGATCGCCGACATGATGACCTTCCAGTCATCAACAGACACAGCGGGACGAAACGCGAAGGTGGTTTCAGAGCCAAACATGGAGATACCTAGAACTGTAACGAACATCCTCTCTATAACCGGAGGTTGTCTATTGTCCAATTTGCCTTTTTGGATAGGCTAAAGGGTTGCTGGGTGATCTTGGGAGGAAGACGCGTGGCCTGATCACCGACTGTCGGGGAGCCACTCAACAAGAGCGCAGAATGAAGGGCGGGGGGACTTTGGCCTTTATCCCTCCGGCTCTCCCTTCAGGAACTGGTCACGATCTAACGCTGAGCCGAGATCTTTCACTTGTTGACCAAGCTTCAGCCCGTCATCGAGCACGAGGACCAGCTCACGTTCCCAGAGATCCAGTGCCTGTTGTTACAGGTGCAACCAGTTCCGTCAGCACATCATCCCAAGCCTATGCCGCCAACTGTCGATCGATGTCCTTGTACAGGTCCTCAAGTTCGGCAATGCTGAGGGCAATGCGTTGTGCAACATCCTGGGCTTCTTCATTCGTCAACGCAAACCGATCCGCGTGAGCGCGACAAAGCAGAAGTGTCGTATGGGCCGAGGAGAGATAGTCCTGAAGCGTTGTTGCTGTCATGGTTCTGCGCATGGCTCACGGTAGTTCCTTGATTCATCGATAAGCGGTTAATCGCCTATAGGTTGCAAATAAACCGTGAACCATGAAGCGAAAAACACCTTGAGTTGCACAGGCCTTTGATCAATCCGAACTGCTCCTGGCATCCTCGTCATAAAAAAGGCCCGCCATGGGAGGCGGGCTGAGGTTGGCAGGCAGGCAGTCATCAGTAAGTTGAACGCTCGCAGTTAGCAGGGCAGTGCAGCGCTCAAGGCAACGGGGCTCAGGCAGTGCGATGGCGCTTGGCTCGGATGCCTCCAAGGACGCCCATGCCGCCGAGGAGCAGAAGAGCGGAGGCCGGCAGGGGAACAGGCGCCGGAACTTCTTCGAGCGTGAAGGTGGCGCCAGTCGTGGTCCCCGTGCCAAAGCCAAGCTTCAGCGCGTCTTTCAAGGAGTAGCTCAGCCGATAGCCATCGGCGAAATCGACCATGCCCGATCCGGACGTCCAAGCCAGGACACCGCCAGAGACCGACCCGAGAAGAGTAATGAAGCCGGCATAGCCCGAGCCACTGGTCGAGGCAGGCGAGGGGGATGAAAAGTTCAGGGTTGCGTTCACGTGGTATTTGCCGACGCCCGAAGCCCACGGACTGCTGTTAACCACTTGCCAGTCAAACAGGTCCGAGAGCGTTGCTGTGGCGCCCACGGTATCAAGATCAAAGCTGCCGCCCTTGATCGAGCCGTCGAGCTTGCAGTTGCCCGGGAAACAGAAGTCGCCACCGGAAACCGTCACATCACCCGGATCGATGGTGAAGGTCGCAGCGGATGCGATGCTGACACTGAACGCAGTCGCGAAAGACGCAGCAGCAAGGAATTTGCAGAAACTCATGACAAACCTTTATGCACAAGGAAACAGAGACCAGCTTGGCAGCCACCCGACACGGAGGATGCCACATCCTGTCTACATGCGCCGTGTCCGTTCGCGCATTCGATCTTTTGCTTGTCTTGCTGAAATTGACCAAAAGAACAGGCCGTTAACCAATTATGCTGTTGTTCTCGATCACCCACGACATGCAGCTGACGCATATTAGTCTTTCCACAAACCTCTTCGGCGGCTGCGACGAAGAAATATGATGGATAGGCATTGGCCGGATTTGGATCTTGGGGCGTTACGGTCTGGAGCGGGCTTCCTGCCTTGATCCGAGGTCACAATGACAAAAGCTTCCTTGGGCGACGATGACAGCATGGAAACCGTTGTCCGGGACGTGATCCGCCGGTCATGCGTCCTCATGCCTGACCGAGCGTCCGCAGACCGATTGACTGAAGCCGTGCTGTTGCGCGCCGTTGCTGAAAACAGCCAAGGCCGGCTCACGGATCTTCGACTGCAGCTCATGAGCATGCTGGACGAAGAGCATCGCCTGCGCGCCAAGTGTCTCCTGAACTAAGGCCGGATGTGCTGCCCATGACTGATATGCCATCACAAAAAGACGAGCGCGACTTGCCACCGCCGTTGAAGGCACTGGCGCGGCGGCTTGCAGAGGCGCTTCGCGAGGCCCAAACCAAGGCTGACGATGACGCACCATCGGCGCGACACATCATCCCTACATAGCTTTGTTCCATAATTTAAATTATTACCAAAATTGCGGATTCGAAGCCGCTCAGGTGCATTTCGCACTGTGGCCCCTGCGGACCCTCTCTCATCACAGCGGACGCTTGGAATTCGCACGACTAGCGACTATGATTACAGATGATTACAACGGAGCACACCATGCCGCAGCGCGCCGCATCCGAACCGATCACCATCCGCACGGCCAAGGTTTCGGAGATCGATGCCCTGGCGAGTGCAATGGACCGGTCACGCAACTACATCGTCAACCAAGCAATCGAGCAGTATCTGGAAGCAAACGCCTGGCAGATGGAGCGCATCTCAGCCGGGATCGCTGCGGCACGCGACGGCAAGATCATCCCTGCCAATGAGGTTTTTGACGGGATTGCCACGAAGCACGGCTGGTCGCGTTGAAACATCTGGTCATTGCCGAACCAGCGGCACGCGACCTTGAGGCGATCATCGACTATATCGCATTGGAGAACCCTGCAGCGGCTGAGGATGTTTATCGCGGGATCGTAGGAGTGGCGCGTAAGCTACCTGACTTCCCTGCCCTCGGTCGTCCTGGTCGCCATCCCGAAACGCGTGAACTCAGCGTCCCCAACTTGCCCTACCTGATCGTGTACCAGGTCAACAGCGAGGCGGTGACGATCCTGGCTGTATTCCACACTTCCCGCGATCTGGCGCAGGCACTACGCGAGCGGATGAACCCTAACTAGGCAGCTGGAGGCAGGGTCCACAACCACCTACAGCTGTACCCCTAACGACCGGACACTGTTGGCGAAGTCGGAACCTGCGGGCGAGGGAGCGTTAAACAGGCGCCTCTGGTAGGAGTAGCTCCCATGTCCTTGCGCCCACATCGCCCTGACCTGACCATCCCTGCGCAGACGGAGATCGTCGCCCGAGCGGCATTCCCGCACGGCAATGTGTACATGCTCCTGTGTGACCGGCTTGGTCCATTGTTTGATGACGCTGTCTTTGGTGACCTCTACCCCACCTTGGGTCAGCCCGCCTACGCGCCATGGCGTCTGGCACTGGTCACGCTGATGCAGTTCCGCGAAGGCCTTTCCGACCGGCAAGCGGCCGACGCGGTTCGGGCGCGGATCGACTGGAAGTACCTTTTGGCCCTGGACCTGGCCGACCCCGGCTTCGACCACAGCGTCTTGTGCGAGTTCCGCGCCCGCCTGCTTGACCATGAAGCCAGTGAGCGTCTGCTTGCTTGCGTGCTCGACGCTGCCCGTGAGGCAGGATTTCTGAAGGCGCGTGGTCGTCAGCGCACCGACAGCACACACGTCCTGGCTGCCATACGCGATCTCAACCGGATCGAGCTTCTCGCTGAGACGCTGCGCGCGGCGTTGAACGCCCTCGCCGCCATAGCATCTGACTGGCTTCGGCAGGTGGCGGAGCCGGACTGGCACAAGCGCTACGATCATCGGGTAGAAGAAGGGCGCCTGCCGCCCCGCGGGTCCAGGCGGGACGCCTACGTGGCTCAGGTCGGGGCAGACGGCTTCCAGCTCCTGGACGCGGTCGCCGCCCCGGGTGCGCCAGCCGAGGCCGCGGCCCTGCCCGCGGTTGCGCTGCTCCGGCGCGTTTGGACCCGGCACTTCGAACGTACGGACGATGAGCCTGGCTCGGGCGCGCCGCCAAGAGTTCGTCTGCGGGCGGTACAAGGTCGCGGTCCCGGCGACCGGATTGAGTCTCCCTACGATGCCGAGGCCCGCTTCCGCGCCAAGAGCAGCACGGAATGGACCGGCTATATGGTCCATCTCACCGAGACTTGCGACGCCGGCACACCCCACTTGGTGCTCCATGCCGATACCACGCCGGCCAATGTCCATGAGGCCATGCGCACGGAGCCGATCCACGCCGCGCTCGCCGCCATGGGCCTGGCTCCGGCTGAACACCTGGTCGATGCCGCTTATGTCAGCGCTGAGCATCTCGTCACAGCCCACGGACGCCACGGCATCGATCTCATCGGCCCTCCGCGTCCGGTCCAAAATTGGCAGACACAAGAGAAGGACGCTTTTCTCATCACCGACTTCCTCGTGGACTGGGACCGGCATTGCGCACGTTGCCCTGAAGGGCGCGAGAGCAAGGGATGGAGCGAGTATCGGGACAAGACCTCGGGTCGCCCTTACATCCGCGCCAACTTCAGCCCGGCTGACTGCCAGCCCTGCCTGGCGCGGGCTCGCTGCACGCGCGCTCCAAGCCGGCGCCTGACGCTACACACGCGCAAACGGCACGAGGCGCTCGCAACCACGCGGGCAAGGCTGTCCAGCGAGGAGGGCCAACGGCTTTATGCGCAACGACAGGGGGTAGAAGGTACGATCTCGCAGGCGGTACGCGCCTTTGGGTTGCGCCGCGCGCGCTACCGTGGCTTGGCGAAGACCAGCTTGCAGAGCCTGGCAACTGCCGCGGCCCTTAACCTTGACCGCCTTGCTGCTTGGCTTGCCGACCGGCCCCTAGCGCCCACCCGCACCTCGCGCTTTGCCGCACTCGCCGCCTCGTGCTGACTTCGCCAACAGTGTCCGACCGTTTACTGGACATTCGTCCTGCACATACAAGAATGACTTGTCGAAATCCTCCTGATTGAAGTGCAACCGTTAGAAAGGGCGGGTAAGCAACTGGTGGCGGTGCGGCGGGGCAGCCGAAGCGAAATTGAGACAGCAGACACTCATGCGCAGCGCAGCTTTCACCCTGCCCCGCGGTCGGCGACGGGCGGAAAACCAGCCCAAATTTTTGTCCGCATCCCCCGGGGTCAACGCCGCGTGGAAATCAACAAACCATTGGACATACAGCATGAAGTGGCGCAAAGCGAATGTTTGAACAAATCATGAGAAATCTCGCCCGATTAGGCAGAGACGGACTGGGCTGAAAATGATGGGAACTAGTAAAGAGGCCTTCCGTTTCGTTGACCTCTTCGCTGGGCTGGGTGGCTTCCACGTCGCCCTCGATGGATTGGAGGGGCGTGGTGTATTCGCTGCAGAGAGGGAGCCCAAACTGAAGGCCCTTTATAAGGTCAACTTCGGTGTCGACGCTTGGGGTGACCTTAATGAGTTGAGCAGCGACGAAATCATAGCCCTCAACGTGCCCGATCACCACGTCCTTACCGCGGGTTTCCCGTGCCAACCGTTCTCTAAAGCAGGAGACCAACTGGGCTTTAAGGATACAAATCAGGGCAATCTCTTCTTCAAGGTGCACGACATTTTGCGCGTCAAGCGGCCACTACACTTCATCTTGGAGAATGTGCCCAATATCCTCAAGCACGACGGCGGCCGCACCAGGATCACGATCATTCGCATGTTGGAGGAGCTTGGCTACTCCGTCGAAGTAGAGCACTTCTCGCCCCACGATTTCGGCATTCCACAGGTGCGAGACCGCGCCTACTTCGTAGGATCACTCCAGGGTCTCGATCATTTTGAGTGGCCAGCGAAGCATAAAGAGCCAACCGAAATCCAATGGGTACTGCGCCACGAAGGGCATTCCAGGCGCGCCATCCCGGAACAGACGCTGCGAGCCATCGACATGTGGGGCGACTTCCTGCGTAGATCGCCGGCTTCGCTGAAGCTGCCCTCCTTCCCGATCTGGGCGATGGAATTTGGTGCAACCTATCCCTACCTGGACGAGACTCCAGCAGGAGTTTGGCGTCGCAGACCTGTGCGGGGTCTTAGCCGGATGGGTTTCAAGGGCAGCTTCGGCCAGTCCCTCGATTGCTCGCCCGACGAACAACTTGCGAGGATACCTAGCCACGCTAACCGCTTAGGCGACCTAAATTTCCCACATTGGAAGCGGACTTTCATCAGGCAGAACCGCGAGTTCTACCAGGGCAACCGCCAATGGATCGATCCTTGGATCGCAAGATGGAGCCCACAAAGCTTCCCCTCTAGCTTCCAGAAGATGGAGTGGAACGCACAAGGTGAGGACCGTGACATCGATAACTTCGTGCTACAGGTGCGTGCGTCAGGACTGCGAGTCAAGCGTCCCACTACCTCGCCAAGTCTCATCGCCTTCACGCAGACCCAAGTGCCCATTCTCGGTGCTAATCTGGCCGGCGAACGTCGTTACATGACACCAGCCGAGTGTGCTGAACTTCAGTGCTTGGGAGGTATCCAGTTACCCGCGTCCGATATCGACGCGTATAGAGCCTTGGGGAACGCAGTGAACGCTCGCGTTGTCAAAGCAATCGCCGAACGGTTGTTGCAAGGACTCATCCGGCCCACCTCGAGCTTCACCTCTGACTTCGAACCGTTGAGAGTTACTCGATGACTGATCACATAGAACACGAAGACAACCTCGATGAGGAAGACGCGCGGGTCCCGTTGCTGGAGACCATCGCCGAGGGGTTGGCAGCTCTCTCCGAGGCTTCAGACACGCCCAACGGCGTTTCCCCAGTATCGTCAATCTTCAGCAGCGGTGATGTCGACTTTGACACCGACTCATGGATGAACAAACTGGCTGAAGTTCAAGGCTGGCTGAACTTAAGCGAGGACCTACCGGTCACGGGCGGTGAACCATTCCTTCGGGCACTTATTTCTGAACTCAAGCTTGAACCCTCCGACCTCCTTCCTCACGGTGCCGCCTACCCGCCGCTGAGCCTTCGCGCGCTAGAGCGTCTACAAGCGCGGGTCGAGGCAGCCATCCGGCTCCAGAGAAAATTTGTTGAAGAACTTGACACCAAGGGCACCAGCCGTACAACAGCCACCCGTTCGTGGGCTGATGCTTGGGCAGAAGCCGACGCGAGTGAGGAGGTGGTGAGTCCGGAGCCGGTCACGGCAAGGGCCGACGTATGGCCAATCTACCAACTCACAAATAAGGTGCCCAACCTAACGCCATCCTATCAACGAGGTGATGTATGGGCCACCGGCGACCGGCAGCGCCTGATGGAGTCCATTCTCCGTGGCGTCCCTTTGCCCTCCATAATTCTGCTGCGAACCGGACCTACCACACCGTATGAGGTCGTCGACGGCAAGCAAAGGCTCACGACCATCCTCCGGTTTGTGGGAAAGCACCCCGTCGCTACGCAGAAGGTTGCGGAGGTCACCGCTCGGCACAGAGAGAAAAAGTTTAATGATCAAGGGCGTCTAGATGATCACGGTAGCAAGAATTTAACGGATCTGTTCCACCACGATTACCCGGCCTTCCGCCGTGCGTGGAAAGCACTGGAAGGTTACGCACTCAATGCCACACATGAGAACGATTACTACTTCCCATTCAAGCTGCGCACGACCGGAGAAGGCGGGTTGGTTGGCCCTTACCTAGAGCCTCTCCGGGGGAAGTACTATACGCAGATCAAGGATCTAGTGATCAAGGTCGCTGCTGAGGAAGTCACAATCAAGGGGTTGTTCGAGGAAGTCGTAGAGTACCGCATTCCCGTCATCGAATACACTAAGGCCAGTCAAGCCCAAATCCATGAGGTCTTTAGCCTTTACAACAAGCAGGGCGTACACCTGAATGCTGAAGAGATCCGTAACGCCGTCTACCACGAGGTCGAACTTACCCGCGCGACCCTTGCCGCCGCCGGCGACGCCGACCCGAACACTGATGTCGCCAAAATCTCTGAATCGCTTGCCGGTATACGCGATCTTGGCCGCCTAGGTGAGGCGCTGAAAAACTACGGTTTTGGGGACACGCGCTACAAGCGCACTAAGGTTCTCGCGTGGGTCATCTCGGTCCTGGTGCATGACAGCAAAGAGAAAGACTTGGCATCGACTAGCCGGAACATCGACGATTTGCTGAAGGCGATCCAGATTAATAGTTCGCATCCCCTAGCCCAATCATCGACGCTAACCAAGCTGTTCACCCTACTGCTAAACGCTGTCGAACTCCACTCATCGCACGATGAGTTGTGGTCTGATCGCTTCAAGGATGGCGAGAAGGGCGCCAAGTGGCAGGAACTCCAACTCGTAGGTTCCCTCGTCGGCATTACCATGGCCTTGGCGGCCTCGCCGGACGACATCCAGTACCGCATTGAGGTTAATGGTGAGGCTATCCGAGCCGTTAGCCAATCCGTGGAATGGAAGCGCCCCGATAAGACACAGACTAAAACCCAGTGGGACTACATCGCAAGGATCAGCAAAAGTCTCCTCGAACTATTGGGCATCGACCCTGATCAAGCGGCCGAGGCAGTACGCCTGCAGTTCGGCACCTCCGGGTACGCATCGTTGCAGCGGATGCTCATCGAACCGAAGAGTTGAGAGCGTTGCCAGGACATTCCCCACTCGTCGAGCACGTCTACTTCAATCCACCCGCTCCCCAGGAGGCGGACTTGTGGTGGGCTAGGTACAAGACTCAACTCGCCGGTTTGACCCACACAGCGCGTGCCTCAGTTGAGGCAGATTCCCGCTACATTCTCCAGCGCGGCATCTTGGCAGCCGACACCGCGAAACCCGAAGAGTGGTCATCCCGCCGATCACGCACGGGACTCGTCATGGGCTCGGTCCAGTCTGGCAAGACCGCTTCTATGCTGGGTGTCTCAGCCTTGGCCATCGACAACGGCCTCGACATCATTGTCGTCCTCGCCGGGACCCGTCTCTCCTTGTGGCGCCAGACCTATGAGAGGTTGGTGCAGCAGTTGGACTCGGGCGAGGAAAACGCACAGAAGATTAAGCGCCGCCTGCTGTGTCCTGCACCTGGCATCGCTCTGTCAGAACAGACCTACCCACTGGCAACCACCTACCGCTTGCCGCCCGCACAGGTTCGACAACGACTGAGGGAACGCAGGCCTCTAATCATCGTGGCGATGAAGCAAACTGACCATCTGCATGCCTTGGCAGCAAGTCTCCGCGACAACGTTTTTAAAGCAGTTGGGGAGCTTGATCGCACCGTCCACATGCTCGTGCTTGACGATGAGGCCGACGATGGCTCTATTCTCGATGCCGTCGTTGAGTCCTCGCAGGACCCCATTTACGGCAGACTGAAGCAGATCCCGCGTGCGATCGCCAACCTCTGGGATCCTCCCCAGGGTTCGCCTAAAAATTTGTTCTCGACCTATATCGCCTACACGGCGACACCCCAGGCCAACCTCCTTCAGGAGGATCACAACCCCCTGGCGCCACGAGACTTCCTGATCTCTCTTCGCACGCCACTCGACGTCGGCCACCCAGTAGATACAGCTGACCCCGGCGATCTCAATGCCCCACGCTCATCGACCTACCCCGAGGCGGCTGGGATCCGTTCTTACTACACCGGCGGTGAGGTATTCTACCGCCGCGCGGAGGCAGCCAAACTGTGCGTGCCTATCACCAATTCCGAGCAGCAGGACCTCGCCAACGCCGTCCGAGCATTCTTGGTGGCGGGCGCCATCCGCCTATACCGCTCTGGCAGGCTCGGCCCAGCGTCCGCGCTCGCAAAGCAGTTCGACACCGAGGACGAAGCCCTTGCCAACGCGGCTTCGCCGCACTCGATGCTGTATCACCCTTCTGCGGCAATCCAGCACCACTTCCGGGGTGCTGAGGACGTCCTGATCTGGGCAGGAATTCAGGATCGAGCGACGGCGCGAGATATGCTCGATGCGGGCGATGCCAGGCTTCCCCACACCTTGGTGGATCAACTTCTGGCGGACCCTGTCCCATGGGCGCAATGGCTTGAAAAGTATCGCGCTTCCGCCAGAGTAATCGAGGACGAGTTCAACATCCTGCCACCGGCGAGCTTCCCGGACTGGCAGACCGTCGAAAACCTACTAATCAGGGAGGTAATCCCTGGAACTAGGATCGCCGTGGTCAACAGCGACCCTAACGCTGACGATCGCCCTGCCTACGCACCGAGCCAGGATACTGCCACCGGTAAATGGAGAGCAGCTCGCGACCTCTGCACGATCTTCGTCTCAGGGAATGTCATGGCCCGGGGACTGACGCTGGAAGGGATGACCACGGCGTTGTTTCAGCGTTCATCGGCCAACCCGCTGGCCGACACCCAGATGCAGATGCAGCGCTGGTTCGGCTACCGCGGGTCATATATTGAACTGTGCCGCGTCTTCGCCTCCAGCGACCAACTTTCCCTCTTCCGTGCTTATCACGATGTCGACGAAGCGGTTCGAACTGCCATCACCGAGCGCATGATGAGCGACGCCCCTAAACCTACCGTCTTGCAGGGGCTCAATTTCGAGGCCACCGGCAAGATCGCAGGCGTGGGCAACCTTCCACTATCACCAGGGGCACGCCCCTTTGTTACAGTCATCAATGACAGTCGGCGGGCGGATCCCAATGCAGACATCGTGGCTGGACTCTTCGTTCGGCCATCCAGCGACCTCACTGTCGCCAATGTGCTGCGGGGCCGGATCCTAGATGTTCCACTCGAACTGACCGAGGCCGCCGAACTCTTGGATAGCCTCACCTTCGCGGATTACCGACCCGGGAGCGAGGGGTTTCACGCGGACTTCTGGAACGGTATCGAAGCCCGCGCAAACGCAGTTGCCCCACTGGCGGATTCACCTTTCTATCGTCCGCCGGCGAGGCATGGTAAGGGAGACCAGCCGAGGCGAGCCTGTCCCTATGCCATCGCCGCCTACCTTCGACTTTGGTCGGCCAGCCTTACTCGGTCGATCACGGGCCTATTTGTCACCGGCCAGCCCGGCGATCTATGGTCCTACGCCGACCTTAGGCGCAAGAGCGCAGAGCGACCACGGTTCTGGATCGGCATTCGTTACGGAGATGGTGCCACCGTATCCAAAGGTCCGCTGTCACTGCTCCCATTTAACATACGTGCCACCACAAAGAGGGTGGTCGGAGGCGAACTCAAGACCACTTGGGGTGCGAGTGACCCCAACGCCGGCCCGAGCCAGTATCGCGGCGACGTCTACTTCGACTACTATCACCGTTACGCCGACGTGCCGTCGAGCAACAACACGGGGTGGCGACCCAGCGGGTCCGACGGCCAAATCCTCTTCTACGTCAATCAACATTCGGGCGACGAGCACCCCACGGTCGCAGTTGGAGTCTGTCTCCCTGCGGGAGGTCCGGAGCAGTTTTCAGCCACCCGTGCTGGGGCGACCATCGTAAAGAAGGAACTCCCATGACAAGCTACGAAGCAGTTTTAAACCAGATCAACGTCGTTCCAGCGGGCACAATTGGGAATGACCGAGCCATTACTTGGTTGACTGATGCGAAGGTGGTCGGGATCGCTCGGAATAGTCGTGGTCACTTGGAACTGTTCCTTGCAGGCGACGAGTTAAGGCCCCGGACCGGCACAGTAAAGACTGCGATGCGCTACCACTCCTGGCACCGTGACGCGCTGCCTCCGCTGAACGCAAACCGCATTTGCTTGCCCGCGCTCGGGCATTTCGACCAGGTCGGCGCATTTATTGCCACTGAACTGCTGCGCGAGAAGGCTGATTCTAATTTGGAGCGCGCCTTTGCTGTCACCGAGCCGCTGATCGAACTCGCCATTAAGCGCATGGAGATCTCCGAGAACGCGATCCTCGGACTCGTCGGGGAACTGCTCCTACTCGACGCTCTCTGCCGCCGCGCGGCCGATCCCCAGGTCGGACCAATCGTTGAGGCTTGGGATGGCTGGCGTCGCTCGGCAAGGGACTTCACATGGGAAGGCACGGGCGTAGAGATAAAAACCACTACTCGCACCACCTCAAGTCACGCCATCCATGGCGTCCACCAAATCGAGCCTACTCCTGCCAGCGATGACGGGACAGGGGAAGCGCGCCTGCTCCTCGTAAGCATCGGTCTGTGCCAATCAGATCTCAATGCGCCTGCTTTGTCGATTCCTTCCTTGGTGGAGAGCATTCTTGAGCGACTCAACGCCACCGGGGCTAGCGGCTTGGTCGACGAGTTCCTCACGCGCGTGTCTGTGTACGGCACAGAGTCGGGCATCGGATACGAGCATGCCACGATGGTCAACGAGGCACCGTTCGCGACTACATTTGGCGTGACCTTCATCCGTGGGTACGACATGGCAGACCCGGCCGTCGAGGTCCTGCGGCGCGATGACGTCATCACCCATCAGCATGTGGATGCCCAGTCGGTCACCTTCCGCGTGGAACTTCCCGCGACGATCAGCTTGGACAACCCCTTAGTAGGTGCCCGGCGCGTCGCGGAGGCTATCCTGAGCCTGCACAGTTAGGGACTGTTGATTTCCGCGCAGAACTGACCCTGTGGGCTCGCTGAATAACTGGAGCAAGCCGGCGATACGGTACCCCAGAACTGCAGCAATGTCCCGCATCGTTACCATCTTGGCCGAGTCTTTGCCGCGGCGCAAGACGAACGGCAGCTTCCGGGAATGCAGCAATGCAGCAGATGTCGGTGCTAACCGGCGGCTATGGGGCCGGAATCACGCTCCAGCCAGTTGGTTACGGTGTTTTCTATGCCATTTCTTTTCACTCAGGCCGAGATCCTGCATTTCGCGCTGTCTATCTTTCCCAAAAGCTCGGACGTCAAATTCATTTTTTAGGCACCGAAAGAATATTCCATTAATATCGTTGGTGTTTGCATTTTTTAACATCCCATACCGGGTTACTAAATAGTTGAAGCGGCGTGTAGTCATGGGCGAGATGTAATTATTCATCAGCAGAGTTGCCTCATCATTAGATAGCTGCGCCCTCAGAAATTTCGCATAGAATTCCTTGTCGCTCACGCTGGATTCGTGAACAAACCTTAATATTGTGTAAAGTGACCGAAAATAATGTCCTATTAGGTGACCGTAACTGCCAAAAAACAACCTATACTGAGATTGATAATGATGAAGCCTCTGCCCTTGAGTGAAACTTGCTTCATCAAATAGACCATGACATAGCACTCTCCGTTGCTCGATGAGAAGCTCCCGAAAAACGGACTTCCCCGTTGCATCGACAGATACATCATAGGTATTAGTTATACTGGTGTCTGGATCGACATCCTCTTCCAGCCGCGTTATATTTAGGGATAACGAATTAGTTATTTCGTTAAACTGGCTCATTAAGTCAAAGAAGGTTCTGTCAAAATTTAGCTGGTTCGCTTGCCTCTGTTGTTCAGCTATGTTGTGCTCTTGCTGCGTCATAACATCCTTCATCCGGTTGCTATCCCTCCGCGCAATACGAAGTTCGTCGCGTTGCAGGATTACGGAATAAAAAATGCCGATAAATGCAAATGCTGCAAACAGGGAATTGGACAGGCCCTGTCCATCGCCAACGCTACCAAGTTGCAGATCCTTGTCCCAGAACCAGTATCCCAACCACGCATTGCCAAGCCAAAGAAGCAGGCACAATAGCCCGACCCCCAGAGCAAACAATGTCGCCTTCCGCTTCGCCCGTCGCTCTGCCGGCGTTTCTGCAATTTCGTCATTGTTGACGGTCATTATTAGATCCAAACGTTTCTATAAAAAAGGAAGCTACAACCTCAGAGCGACTACTTGAAAGCGGCTGCAGCATCTTCTGTGGCAGGTGCATCGCACTAATCGCGCCAGGGATTCATCTGTTCAATCTAAGCTCCAACTCACTGAGGTTCAGAACCAGAACAGGACTGTTGCAGCGAGAGCGATAGCTGGAGAGGAAGGTCGCAGGACCACGATCGTATCGAGTTGCGATGCGCCTCCAGTCCTTCAGGCGGCCAAGCATTATCTCAATGCGGTTTTGCCGCTGTAGAGAGCACCAAGGCAGGTTTGCCTTAACCAGCACCGCCAGTATTAATCAATATTTTGACGCCTCTACTAATTCCGACACATAGCTCAAGTTCCCGTTAAAGAAATTGTCGACGCCTTCCATCACCTCTTTGAGGCCCGTTAGCTCAAATGCAACGCAAGGCAAAGCTATCTGTTTCCCCCCAACGTCAGTAGCGTATCGCATGGCGAACGAGTTTGGATCAAATTTATCAAACTCTGAGATCACAGACATCACAGACGCCTCCGCGTTTTTGTCGCGGTCTACTCCAATTATCACATTTAAAATTGAGCAATATGTCCCCCAAAGAGGTATAAGTTGGTGATTTCTTCTGCCGACTGCCACACTGGCTTCATCAGCAAATTCATCAATGAATGCTTTGAGGCTTATTTCAATAAAATGCCGATAGTTGAAGAATATCGGGTAGACCATCGCATCACGTGCATATGGGTCCCTGCTCGCAACTATTGTGTCAACAGCCTGATCGGCGATTAATTTATAGCCTGAAGTCATCAGATACAACCTGCGCTTAGCGCATTTTTCGATCTCTGCATTTCCCCAAGACCGATATCCGATCTTGAATGCTTGATCACCGGTAGTCGGCCATCTGAATTTATTGTCCACGGCTGTTCCTCGCCAGATCCCATCGAAGAACTACGACATTGTTGGACATTTACAAGCCTAATACCGTGTTTGCTTCAACGGCAGAAATGGCCAGAAATCTGTTGTAGTACTGCAGGAGCCAACGGTCGCTTTACCCAACAGAGCGGTCATTCGCTGCGCTTGCAAAATTAATATTCGCGGCTGCGAAAGCTCATCAGTGTGTTGGGGGAGCGGCCGTCTCTATACAGTACCACCTACAATAAATGGTTCAGTAAAAGCGGCCATTCGCAAAGCAGTGGCACTGCGCAACGGCCAGACAGTCCAGCAGATTTTGAAGTGTCAAGCTGTTGTCTTTGACAGACGTTGATCATCAACGAATGCGTGAAGATCACCGAAGCAAGACCGGATATGCTGGAGATGACAGATTAGATCTCGAAGGCCGCAAGAATAGGGCAGGTCCGAGACTCTCCCCTGGCACATTCCGCTGCCAGTTTGCGCAGGCTTTGCTGCGCACGTTGCAGCTCGGCGATTTGCTCATCCAGTTTTTCCAGGCGCGTTTGAGCCATCTCCTGTGCCCGACGATGATCGTGGCCGGTGTCCAGATCGAGCAGTTCCTTTATCTCCTCCAGCGTGAAGCCGGCCTGCTGCGCCTTGCGAATGAAGCGAAGCCGCCGGACATCTGCATCCCCGTAGCGGCGAATGCTACCGGCACGCGCCGGCAGGCCCAGCAAGCCCTTTCGCTGGTAGAAACGGATGGTTTCGACACCGACGTCCCCCGCCTCGGCAAGTTTTCCGATCGTCAGCACTTTTTCGCCTTGATTCCGTACTATGGTACAGGACTTATATACGTTCCGATCTGCTCTATGACAAGAACAGCAAGGAGACTTCGAGATGTTGGACTCTACCGCTCCTGTCGCCGTCAAGACGGCGCGCCTTTACCGGATGATGATGCCGGATCACATCTGCCCCTACGGCCTCAAGGCACTCGATCTGCTGAAACGGTCCGGCTTTGCGGTCGAGGACCATCACCTTGCCACGCGGCAGGAGGTCGAGGCCTTCAAAGCCAGCCATGATGTCGCGACCACGCCGCAGATCTTCATGGGTGACCGGCGCATCGGTGGCTATGACGATTTGCGGCGCTATCTCGGCAAGCGCGTCACCGATCCCAAGGCCACAAGCTACCGGCCGGTGATCGTCCTGTTCGCCACGACGCTGCTGATGGCGCTTGCCGCAAGCTTTGCCGTCTATGGCACTCCCTTTACGATCCGTGCCGGCGAGTGGTTCATCGCCTTCAGCATGGCCATCCTGGCACTGCTCAAGCTTCAGAACGTTGAGAGCTTCGCGACGATGTTTCTGAACTATGATCTGCTGGCCAAGCGGTGGGTGCCCTATTCCTACATCTACCCCTTCGCCGAGGGGCTGGCGGGCATCCTGATGATCGCCGGCGCGCTGACGTGGCTCTCGGTTCCGATTGCTTTGTTCATCGGCATGATCGGTGCGGTCTCGGTCTTCAAGGCTGTCTATCTGGACCGTCGGGAGCTCAAATGTGCCTGTGTCGGCGGGTCGAGCAACGTGCCCCTGGGCTTCGTATCGCTGACCGAGAACCTGATGATGATCGCCATGGCAGTCTGGATGGCCCTTGCCGCCTTCGGTCTTCTGCCCCTTTGGGCGCACGGTATGTGATCGTGCGATCCGGCCTGGAACAAGGTTGTCCTGTTGGCGTTCTCGTGCCATGGGACGGCCGGCCATCCACGCACGGGTTACGTCGATCTGGCAGAAGCTTGCGAGTTTGATCGTGGTTCTGGCAGCAATCATGTTTGTGGCGCATGCTGTAGCTGCTGGAAGCACATTCCCACGCGCACATAATCATACCGTTCCACAAGCAGGAGCGTCCTACGTTGTTGAGGATGCTCCTGGGGGGACCCATTGGAGCTGTAAGCAGTCATCAGCAACGGATCACCAGCACAGCGAGGGCGAGACCGGAAAGCTGACGTGCTGCGGCGAAGCGTGTCTGATGGCGGTGATGCCAGGCGAGGAACCTCATCTGGACAAACCTTTGGACGCTCCGTCGAGAACTCTCATGGTTGTTTCCTCGCTGGCCGGACAGGATCCTGATGGGCTGCGGCGTCCTCCGCGCCTGCTCCCTCTGGTCTGACCGCATTCCATCAGGAGCCCACGCGCAACCTGGTAGAGGTTGGCACCGCTCAGCTTTGAAGACGGAATGCGCTCAGGCGATGCGACGCAAGGGCTCCGCCTGGCGTCGTATGTGGCGGTGAGAAACTGCGCCGCGCTTGCCGCCTAGCAACCTCGGCGCTTCCTGAACATGGAGAACCCACATGCATCATATCTCTCAAGAAATGCAGAGCTGCATCGACGAATGTCTGCGCTGTCATAGTACTTGCCTCAGCATGGCCATGAGCCACTGCTTGGAAAAAGGGGGTCAGCATGTCGAGCCGTCTCACCTCCGGCTGATGATGGCATGCGCCGAGATCTGCCAGACGGCAGCCAACTTCATGCTGATGGGCAGCGACCTTCACAAACGCACCTGCGCAGTCTGCGCCGAAGTGTGTGAAGAATGTGCCCGAAGCTGTGAAGAGGTCGGTGACATGCAGAATTGCGTGGATGCGTGTCGCCGCTGCGCCGAAAGCTGCCAGAGCATGGCCGCATAAGCGCTGCAAAAATCAGTTACATCAAAGGAGAACTTCTATGCGTAAGCTCGAATTCGCGACCATTATTGCTGCCCTTCTCGCTGCGCCTACGGCTTTTGCTCAGGAAAGCGGAATGGAAGGTCATGCCGGTCATAAGACCGACCTGTCGATCCTCCCGCAGGGTTGCAAGGACGCAATCCAGCAGTCGGAAATGTCAGGGATGATGCAGGGCATGGACATGTCCGGCATGATGGACCGCATGGAAGGTATGGATGAGGCCCAGAAAGTCTCCATGCAGGCTATGATGGAGATGAACAGCCCGATGATGGCCACGCACACCATCAAGGATCCTGATCTTGCCTTCCACTGCGGGATGATTGCGCATCATGCCGGCGCCATCGCTATGGCCGAGGTCGAACTGAAATATGGCGATGATGAAGAGTCAAAAGCCATGGCTCAGAAGATCATCGACGCTCAAGGTCCGGAAATTGAGGAAATGACCGCTTGGGTCGAGGAGAATGCGGCCCAGCAGTAAGCCAGCAGGGCCGCCGCAACAGAAGTTGTGGCGGCCCTATCAACTCAAGTTCACATGCTGCGCGGTACAAACTGCCTGCACATGCTTCATGGAGATGTTTGACAGCCTTCACCGTCATGTCCGCTTTGAAGAAGGGGCAGCATGTGGCAGCTTTTTGTTGAGATTGGCGTCATTACTTTTCTGCACTTGCGTTGTAGACGTGCGTGCTGCGCGAGTGATGAATGTCTCTGATGGGCTCTTCGCGCCACGCGCCGGGCTGACCCTCAGTGGCCGCATTGCGCCGGTCATTAGTGGCGTTAGTTCTGAGACCCCGCCTGCTGCCGACCGATGGGAAACATATCCTCGCCGTAATGGTGCAGCTTGACGTGATGGCTGCGGCAGAGCCACCGCACGTTTAAGGGCTCATCGTAGCGGTCGTGATGAGCATCGACCTTTGTAGCACCGCAGACCTCGCAGGCTTGCTTTTCCAAAACGCCAGAGATGAGCGCCCGCTGAACGGCAAGATGGGCCTGATACTTCGGCAGGTTGGTGCGGCGCCAGTTCGTCTGACGGGTCTCGCTTTTTAGCGACGGAGGACGCGAAGGCTTTGGATCATCCACCATCACGCAGCCGCCTGCCGGCCCAAGGTGCGATACACGGTCGGCCGTGAGATCGAAAACACCTCTGCCAGATCACTGATGGAAAAGTTGCCGGTGTCATACATGCGCCGCAACTCCTGCTGCTGCCGCTCTGACAGCTTCGGCTTCTTGCCGCGCAGCTTGCCCTTGGCGCGGGCCACGGCCATTCCTTCGCGGGTCCGCATCCGGATCAGGTCGGCTTCGAATTCGGCAAAGGTTGCCAGGATGTTGAAAAACAGCTTGCCCATAGGATCAGTGGGGTCATGCATCGAGGTGCCGAGTTGAAGCTTGATCCCGCGCGCGGCCAGCTTGTCAGCAATGTCGCGAGCATCTGGGACGGAACGCGCCAGCCGGTCCAGTTTGGGGACCACCAGCGTGTCGCCTTCGCGCAAGGCTGCAAGCGCCTGATCGAGACCAGGGCGGGCGCGGTTTGTGCCGGTAAAGCCGTGGTCGGTGTAGATGCGATCGGCTGCAACGCCGAGGCTGGCAAGGATGCCCTTCTGCGCAGCAAGGTCCTGTTTGTCGGTGGAACAGCGGGCGTAGCCGATCAAAATCTGTGTCATGGCCCGACCTGTAACAGTAGACGCCCCTTCACTGCAAAAAATATCGTACCATTCCTCTGAGATTTTGTGCTGCCAGCAAATGCTGGCGCTTAACGGGCCTGTTCAGCAGCAAGGTTGGTGTCCGATGGACGATCCTCTTTCGTTCAACGCATTCTACGAGAAAACAGCAGAGGACGTTTTCCTGGAAGAGGCATGTCGTCGATGGCCAAACCCGGGATGCCCACAGGATCGAGGCTTTGATGAGCGAGCTGTCCAGGAAAAGTTTTCAGATAGGATGGCAATGCAATTCTCCAACCAAGCTCTTCAGAGTGGCCGGATAGAGTTCAAAGGCGCCAGGTCAGGCCGGACAGAGGGTGTTTGCCTGTGAGGTGATCGACTACGGCGCGGTATAGCCCCCATCCACGAGGTGATAGCTGCCGGTAATGAAGCTGGCGCGGTCCGACAGCAGGAAGCAGGTCAAGCCCGACACCTCGGCCGGTTTGCCGATGCGGTCCATCGGATGCAGGGCAGCCAGGCCTTCCATGACCTCGGGCGACAAGTTGGCTGACAGCAGGGGCGTCTCGATGAAGGCCGGGCCTACGGCGTTCACGCGGATGCCCTGTTGTGCATACTCCATGGCTGCGGTTTTGGTCAGGCCCAGAACACCGTGCTTGGCCGCGACATAGGGTGCGGAATTGGCGAAGCCCACCGATCCCATGATCGAGGACATGTTGACGATGGCCCCGCCGCCCGTGCGCAGCATGGCGGGGATCTGCCACCGCATCCCGTAGAAGACGCCGTTCAGGTTGATGTCGATCACGCGGCGCCAGTCCTGCGACGGATAATCCCCGGTCGGCATCGACGGCCCACCGATGCCTGCATTGTTCACCGCCATGTCCAGCCCGCCACAGTCCTTTTCCGCGAAGGATGCCATTTCGCGCATGGCGTCCTCGTCGGTGACATCGGCAGCGAAGGCCTTGGCCTTGCCCCCGGCTGCGGCGATCTCGTCCACCACGGCGCGGCAGGCCTCGTCCTTCAGGTCGCTGACGATCACAAGCGCGCCCGAGGCTCCAAGCTCGAGGGCGATCTCGCGCCCCAGGCCCGAGGCGGCGCCGGTTACGATCGCAGTGCGGCCCGAGAAGTCAAAGCGGATGTCGGTCATGGTGTATTCCTTTCAAGTGCATCAGGTTGTTCAGGTGGTCCCAACAGGCGGTTGCCTGCCTTAGCCCAGGTCAAAGGGTGGCGCGGTTCCCAACAAGGCTCAAGGCTTCCTCGGCAATCACGCGCTCCTCGTCGGCGGGAATGACGAATGCAGCGACGCGGCTGTCGCTGCTGCTGATGCAGCGGGCGTTGGCCGCGTTCGCGTTGTCATCCAGAACCAGTCCAAGCCAGGCGAGCCGCTCCGCAACCATGGCCCGGATGCGGGGCTGGTGTTCGCCGATGCCGGCGGTGAAGACCAGGGCGTCGATCCCGCCCAGGGTGGCGGCCAGGCGCGCCGCCTCGCCCGCGATGCGCAGGCAGAACAGGCCGATCGCCTCGGCGGCCTCGGGACGGTCGCTGTCCAGAAGCTCGCGGCTGTCGGCGTCGATACCAGACACGCCCAACAGCCCGCTTTCATGATAGAGCATCCTTTCCACCCGATCCAGCGTCCAGCCCATTGGTCCCAGAAGATGCAGCAGCACACCCGGATCCAGGGCGCCGCAACGGGTCGCCATGGGGATGCCATCCAGCGTTGAAAAACCCATCGAACTGTCGCGGCTGATGCCGCCCTGCATGGCGCAAAGGCTGGCCCCGCTGCCCAGATGCGCTGCAACCACCCGGGCATCGGCAGGCAGGTCGGTCCTGCCCAGGGCATCCGCGACATGGCGATAGGACAGCCCGTGGAAACCATAGCGGTGGATGCCTTGGTCGTGCAGCGCCCGGGGGATCGCCAGGCGCCGGGCCAGAAGATCATGCGTGGCGTGAAAGGCGGTGTCGAAGGAGGCGGTCTGCGTCAGATCGGGATAAAGCGCCTGCGCGGCGCGGATCAGGCGCAGGCTTTGCGGTTGATGCAGGGGCGCCAGCCGCGACAGGCTTTCCATCTGCGCCAAGGTCGTGGCGTCGATGATGGCAGGGCCGGCGAACAGGTCACCGCCATGGACCACCCGATGCCCGATCCCCACAAGCGCCGAAAGGTCCACCTGCATTCCAATCCAGTCAAGCGCCGCGCTCAGGATCGCGGTCATGTCGCCGATGTCCGCGCCTGCAAGCGGGTGGGTCAGCAGCTGCCCGTCCCGTGTCAGCCGCACCTCCAGCGGGTCGTCGCGAAAGTCGATCACGGCGCGGGCCAGGGGGTGGCTGCGGTTGCCGGCAATCGCATGGATGCCCAGCTTCACGGTCGAGGATCCGGCATTGAAGGTCAGGATCGTGTCGGTCATGTCCGGACCCCCTGGCCGGCGTTGCGGGTCACGATCAGCTTGGCAAGCGCGGCCGAGGCGATGCGCGCGGACAAAGGATCTGCCCTGCTGGTCAGCACGATCGGCACGCGCGCGCCCAGGACCAGGCCTGCGGCAGTGGCGCCCGCGAAATAGATCAGCTGCTTGGCCAGCATGTTCCCGGCCTCCAGATCTGGGACCAGCAGGATATCGGCTTGGCCTGCGACCGCCGACGTGATGCCCTTGGTCTGCGCCGCCTCGGGGCTAATGGCGTTGTCGAAGGCCAGCGGGCCATCGACCAACCCGCCGGTGATCTGGCCGCGTGCCGCCATCACGGTCAGGGCTGCGGCATCCAAGGTGGCAGGCATGGCCGGGTTCACGGTTTCCGCTGCCGCCAGCACGGCGACACGCGGCTGAGCCATCCCCAGAAGCCGCATCAGGTCGATGGCGTTCTGAGCGATGTCGCGCTTGTGGTCCAGGGTGGGCGCGATGTTGATCGCGGCGTCCGTCACGATCATCGGCTTGCCATAGGCGGGCACGTCCATGACATAGGCGTGGCTGATCCGCCGCGCTGTGCGCAGCCCCGAATCCCGCGCCACCACCGCGCCCAGCAGTTCGTCGGAATGCAGGCTGCCCTTGACCAGAACCTCGACCCGACGGGAGGCCGCCAGTTCCACGGCCCGCGCGGCTGCGGCATGGCTGTGTTCCGTGCTTTCAATGTCGATGCCATCCAGCGACACGCCTGCCTCGGCAGCTGCGGCGCGGATCCTGGCCTCGGGGCCGATCAGCAGCGGCTCCAGCAGGCCCTCGTCGCGGACCTCGATCGCGCCCAGGATCGCAGCGCGCGAACAGGGGTGGACGATGGCTGCGCGGATCGGAGGCAGGGATCGCGCTTCGTCGATGAAGGGGGTGTAGCGGCTGGCGGGCAGCAGCACGGCCTGCGGCGCGGGCACGGCGGGCAGGGTCATGTCGGCGTCAGGAGCGATGACAGTGGCGGAGCCTTCCAGCACCCGCTCTCCCCGCTGGTTGGTGCAGAAGGCCTCAAGCCGCACCATCCGGTCGGCGTCCTGCTTTTCCGTCACGCGGACAGTCGCGGTCACCGTGTCGCCGGGCATGGCGGGGACCAGGAAACGGAAGCTCTGCTCCAGCTGTATCGTCCCCGGCCCCGGCAGGCGCGTGCCCAGAACCGCCGCCACCATCGCTGCCGTCCAGCTGCCATGGGCCGCGCTGTGGCCGCGCGAAGCGCCCGCAAAGACCGGCTCCAGGCTGGACGGGCTCACATCACCCGACAGCGCCGCCACCATCGAGATGTCGTTGACCCCGACCGTGCGCGTCAGCGAGGCTTCGTCCCCGATCCGCAAGCTGGCGAAGGTATGGTTCTTGAGGGCTTCGGTCACGCGATCCTCTTATCGTTGGAAAACATAGCTGCCCGGCGCGTCAGCCAGCGGCGGAAGACCCTTGTCGGGCGCACCCAAGGCGGGCGGTGCGTCCAGCGGCCCTGATTGCGCGGCCAGCCAGTCGCCCCAGGCGGGCCACCAGGATCCTTCGACCGGATCATGCGCAGCCTGCCAGTCAGGGGCCGAGATCAGCGCGCCGTCAACAGGCCGCGTGCCGATGCGGTAATGACGCCGAGGGTGCCCCGGCGGGCTGACGATCCCGGCGTTGTGCCCGCCCGAGGTCAGCACGAAGGTCACGTCCGTGTCTGTGAACTGGTGGAACTTGTAGACCGAGGTCCAGGGCGCGACGTGATCGCGTTCGGTGCCCACGGCGAAGACGGGGATGCGGATGTTCTGCAGCGCGGCGGGACGACCGTCCACCATGAAGCGCCCGGCGGCCAGTTCGTTGTCCAGATACAGGCGCTGCAGGTATTCCGAATGCATCCGCCAGGGCATCCGGGTGCTGTCGGCATTCCACGCCATCAGGTCGGTCATCGGTCGGCGTTGTCCCATCAGATAATCATGGACCACCCGCGACCAGACCAGGTCGTTCGACCGCAAAAGCTGGAAAGCCCCCGCCATCTGGTCGTCCGAAAGATAGCCCCGGTTCCACATCATGCTGTCCAGGAAGTGCATCTGGCTGGGGTCGATGAACAGCGCAAGCTCGCCGGGTTCTGTGAAATCGACCTGCGCGGCAAACAGCGTCAGGGACGCCAGCCGGTCCCCTGCCGCAGCCCCCATGGCCGCCGCCGCGATCGACAGCAGCGTGCCGCCCAGGCAATAGCCGGTGGCATGAACCTTGGCCCCCGGCACGATGGCTTCCACGGCATCAAGGGCGGCCAACACACCTAAGCGGCGGTAATCCTCCAGCGTCAGTTCGCGATCCTCGGCCACCGGGTTGCGCCACGAGATCGCGAAAACCGTGAAGCCTTGGCCTACCAGCCAGCGGATCAGCGAGTTCTCCGGCGACAAGTCCAGGATGTAGTATTTCATGATCCAGGCGGGCACGATCAGCACCGGTTCGGGCCGGACCTGCCCGGTCGAGGGCGCATACTGGATCAATTCGATCAAATGATTGCGGAAGACGACGGTGCCGGGCGTCACCGCCACCGTCTCGCCGGGCCGGAACGCCTCGGTTCCTACGGGCGGCTGTCGGTTCATCAGGCGCAGGGCGTCCTCGGCCCAGTTCTGCCAGCCCTGCCACAGGTTCATGCCGCCTGTCTGCCAGGTGCGGGCCAGCACCTCGGGGTTGGTCAGCGCGTTGTTCGCGGGCGAGAACACATCCAGCCACTGCTTGGCGACAAAGGACACCACGTCCTCATGGTGCTTCATCACACCCGGCACCTCATGGGTGACGTTGTGCAGCCATTGCTGTCCCAGCAGAAAGGCCTGGGCCAGGGCGGCAAAGGGCGGCTGCTGCCAGCCTTCGTGGCGAAAGCGGGTGTCGCCCGGCAGGGATTGGATCGCAGGCGGCGTCTTCGGGTCGATGGCCGAGGACAGAAGCCAGGTCATCAGCCGGCTGGTCTTGCGCCCCGCCTTCCACAAAAGCTCGGCCCGCTTGCCCGGCGCCTGGGCCAGGTGGAACGCCCAGTCAAAGCCGGCAAGCGCCAGCGAGCCGGGCGAGACGCCGCCGGTCAACTGCCCGCCAAGCGCCTCTCTCATCCGGTCCATCGCCTGGAAGGCGGCAAGGCCCAGCGTCGCGTCCTGGTCGGCCGGAGGCATCCCCGCAGTCAGATCGATCGAGGCTTTCGGGTCGGGCATCTGGATCCTTCGTGGTTCGGAGGCTTGGGAGTTATCCTTAAGCAGCTCAGCATTGGATGGCCTTGACCTGAATCAAAGTTTTCTGCCGGATCATGGTCTTACTATCCAGAACTTACCGAACAGGAGCATGGGCATGAAAGACGACAGGATCGCAACGCCGGAAAACGGTCCCGGTGCCCTGCAAGGAACGACCATAGCCCGATGACGAACCCCAGCGGACTTGACGACGCCCACGCCCGTCCTGCTTCCGAAATCCTGACCGCCCTGGATGCCACCGCCATGGGGCTTTCCTCATCCGAGGCGGCTGTCCGACTGTCCCGCCTCGGCCCCAACAGCCTGCCCGGAGCAAAGCCGCGCCCGGCGATCCTGCGGTTGCTGGCGCAGTTCAACAATGCGCTGATCTATTTTATGCTGGCGGGGGCAGGGGCTGCAGCAGCCCTGGGTCATTATGTCGATACCGGCGTGATCCTGGCCGTGGTGATCGTGAACGCGATCGTCGGCTTCCTGCAGGAAGGCAAGGCCGAAAGCGCGCTGAATGCCATACGCGACATGATCGCGCCCCAAGCCAGCGTCTTGCGCGACGGGCGGCGGATCAGCGTCGGCATGGCTGACCTCGTGCCCGGCGACGTGGTGCTGATCGAGGCGGGCGACCGCGTGCCCGCCGACCTGCGCCTGATCTCTGCCCGCAACCTGCTGGTGGATGAGGCGATCCTGACAGGGGAATCCGTGGCGTCGACCAAGGGCGTCGATCCGGTCGCGGCCGGGGCGGCCCTGGGCGACCGGCGCCCCATGGCGTTTTCCGGCACGCTTGTCGCGGCGGGCCAGGGCAGCGGCGTCGTCACCGCCACCGGCACCCGGACCCAGATCGGCCGCATCAGCACCCTGCTGCACGAGGTCGAGCCCTTGACCACACCGCTGCTGCGCCAGATCAACGCATTCGCTCATCGCTTCACACTGTTGGCTTTCGTGGGCGCGGCGCTGATCTTTGCCTTTGCAGTCTCGCTGCGCGGCTATGCCTGGGACGACGCGCTGATGGCGGTCGTGGCGCTTGCTGTGGGCCTGGTCCCCGAAGGCCTGCCCGCCGTCATCACCATCACGCTGGCCATCGGCGTGCAGCGCATGGCCGCCCGTCGCGCGGTGATCCGTCGGTTGCCCGCGGTGGAAACACTGGGTGCGACTTCGATCATCTGCTCCGACAAGACCGGCACCCTGACCCGGAACGAGATGACCGTGGGGCGGGTGGTGACGGCAGACGGCGTGACGGTGGTTCAGGGCGCGGGCTATGACCCGACCGGCCATGATTTCACGCCCGAACCCACCGCGCGCGAACTGCTTCGGGCCGGGCTTTTGTGCAACGACGCCGAACTGAACCCTGGCACCTGGAAGGTCGAGGGCGACCCGATGGAGGGCGCGTTGATTGCCGCCGCGATGAAGGCGGGCCTCGACCCAGCGACCGAGCGCGCCGCTAGGCGGCTGGACGCCATTCCCTTCGATGCCCAGCATCGCTTCATGGCGACGCTGCACGACGTTCCAGGGCAGGGAAGGTTGATGCTGGTCAAGGGCGCGCCGGAACGGATCCTAGCGATGTGCGCCCGGCAAGCTTCGGGGGCGGGGGCGCAGGGGCTGGATCACGGTTACTGGTCGGACCGCATCGCCGAGACGGGGCGCGGGGGGGAGCGCGTGCTGGGTTACGCGACGAAGCCCATGCCCGACGGCATCACCAGGATCGACTTTTCCGATACCGAGAGCGGGCTGACCTTCCTTGGCATCACCGGCTTCATCGACCCCCCACGGCCAGAAGCGGTCGCGGCCATCGCCGAATGTCACCGCGCAGGCATCGACGTGCGGATGATCACCGGCGACCATGCCGAAACCGCCACCGCCATCGCACGCCAGCTTGGCCTTGCGTCCGACCCGCAGGTGTTGACCGGCAAGGACCTGGACACGATCCCCGACAGCGGTTTTGCCGATGCCGTCGCCCGAACCCAGGTCTTTGCCCGCACCAGCCCCGAACACAAGCTGCGCATCGTTCGCGCCCTGCAATCGCGCGGCAATGTCGTCGCGATGACCGGTGACGGAGTGAACGACGCGCCCTCGCTGAAGCAGGCCGATGTTGGCATCGCCATGGGCATCAAGGGCACCGAGGCCGCCAAGGAAGCGGCCGAGATCGTGCTGATGGACGACAACTTCGCGTCCATCGTGGCGGCGGTCCATGAAGGTCGCACCGTTCACGACAACATCCGCAAGGTCATCGCCTGGACCCTGCCCACCAATGGCGGCGAGGCGCTGACGGTGATCATGGCGATCCTTCTGAACTTCGCCCTGCCGATGACGCCCGTGCAGATCCTGTGGGTGAACCTGCTTCTGGCCGCGACGCTGGGACTGGTCCTCGCGTTCGAGCCTTCCGAACCGGGGGTGATGGCGCGCAGGCCGCGCAAGGTGGGGGCCGGGCTTCTGACCCCCTTCACGGTATGGCGCATCATCCTGGTGTCGGTGATGTTCATGGCGATTTCGCTGGCCGTGTTCTTCTGGACCCTAGGCCAGGGCCGCGACATCGAGGTGGCGCGCACGATGGTTGTCAACACGCTGGTCGTGCTGGAGATCTTCTATCTGTTCAACATCCGCTATCTGCACATGACCTCATTCACGCTGACGGGCGTCAAGGGCACCGGCCCGGTGCTGGCCGCCATCGCCGTGGTCGTGGTCGGGCAACTGGCCTTCACCTATCTGCCGGTCATGAACCGGATCTTCGAATCCCGTCCCCTGACGCTGCTGGACGGGATCGTCATCATCGCCATCGGCGTGCTGTCGCTGGTGGTCCTGGAGATCGAAAAGCACCTGCTGCGAGACAGGTTTCAGGAGGAGTAGGCGGTTTCCAAAAGCGCTTCGATACAGACTCCATGGCCTGAAACAAGGTGGTGCAGGCGAGACACACCATGTCTGATCTTGGATTTTTAATCTGCTTCGGAGGCCTGCCGCACGCCGCGCCAGCCCTCGCAGACTGATGCTTTCATCACAAGCTTAGCTGAGTGTTGCGAAGGAGCAGGGTCGAGATATTCCCCGCTCCGGACAGCATTCCAGAGCGCATAGCTGAGAAGCGTCGACCCGCCTGTCAGCGAGAACCACCAGAAGGCTAAGGGCACGACGCTCTGGCGCGATTACTCGCTGACCAGCCACTGGATGATGAAACGCGCGCTGAACAGCGCCTGCCCCCAGAAAGCCGATGCCGATCCAGACCGGCTGCGCTGTCATGTGGTCCAGGCCAGAAACAAGGTGAGGGCAATGGCGAAAAGCGCGGCGCCGATCTTGCGCTGCATCTACTGCCTCAAAGCCGCGTCCACGACCCGCAAAGGTGCCGAAAGGAGCTGTCCGGTTGAACTCAGGACAAAGGCGCCTGCCTCGGTGAATGTGCTTCCCTGTCGCGTCTCCCGGCCCAACGCGGGATAAGCAGCTGCCAGCTGGATGTATCTGTCGTGATTGAGGCGGCTGCTAGCATCAACAGCAGATATATCGATTAAGACCACGTTGTTCTGCTGTGCCGCGACCTGGACGGCAGGATCAGTGATATCCAGAGCCCCCACACGCGTGCGCTGTCCCGCAAGCGCCGATAGTCCAAGCGCCCGATCATCCGGCGACACCATGATCACCATCGGGATCTCCATTCTCCCGATGACAGTCAGTTGTTGGCGGAACACATCCACATCGATATCGGGGGCCGCCAGCACAACCTCCAGACGGGACAGCGCCTCATCCTCGCCGGCAATTCTCATCTGGCGCAACGTCTCCATCACGAGCCAGCCGCCCATTGAGTGGCCAAAGACCGTCACCGGCTTTCCACCAGAGGTATCGGCAAGCCGAGTCAGAAGTTTGGCCAAGGCATCGCGTGAATAGGTCACGGATTCGCGGTCGCTGGCGTAGCCCAGCAGCGATGCACTCGATGGCCAGGAGAAGAGGACCGGCGCGTCGGAGATCTGCGCATCAGCCGCCATTTGCGCCGTACGAAACAGGGCTTCAGGAAAGTTGTAGTTATAGCCGTGAACGAAAACACCCATGCTATTCTCGCTTGCGGCATTCACGCGACGAATGAAGGCCTTCTCATCAAGGCGCTTATGGGACGCGACCGCGAAGTCGGTCTGCGGGTTTGTCGGCCCCTTCGGCCATTCGATCTCACCGGGAACATGACCCGGAGGAATGGAAACCGCAAACTCGGCAAAGTGGGGTTGCGGAGAGCGCAGGCTTGTAAAACCATCCGCGGGAACCTGTGCCGTGTCCCGGGTGGTCGCCACGAATATCCGTTCAGTTTCGCCTTGAGACGTTGATGCGCCAACCGGCCAGATCGTGCGCGTGTCCGGTCGCGCTGCACAGCCGGCCAGTGCACAGCAGAAAAGAAGAAGCGAAGGTCTGATCATTCTTGTCTCGAAGCTAGTACGAACTGGTGGTTTGCGGCGCCAAGCAGGTACAAATTGGGGAAAGTTTCTGCAGCGGCAACAGACCGCTGGACGTAACCTGCATCCGGAGGATGATCGGTTCGAGATCCTCGCTAGCCTGGTTGCGTGCGCAACCGGGCAGCAGCAGGACTGGAGCCAGGAGGCAGCCATCCGGCGCAAACCCGGCGCTGTCCCTGCCAACCGCCGCTTAGGCTCTGGCGCGTAGCGCAATACCGAGCGCGATATAGGACCAGCCCTGCATCAGCAGTTCGATGCCCAGGAAGAGGCCGATCAGCCAGAGGCTGTTGACGGGCCAGCCCGTCGCGATGACCAGTCCGAGCAGAAGGGTAATGATGCCTCCTGCAAGCAGCCAGCCCCACCCCTGATCCGGGCGCGCCTTGATCCCCATCCAGACCCTTACGATGCCGCTTGCCAGAAGGGATGCCCCGATCAGCAACGTCAGGAAGCTGGAGGCCAATAGCGGATTGGCAATCGTCGCCAGGCCAGCGATCAGGTAAAGAATACCTCCCGCAAGCCAGAGCAGGAAATGCTTCCAGCCCTGACCTCGAAATGCCGCGATGATATGTGTGAGCGCACCAACGATCATCAATGCCCCGATCATTATCATCGAGGCCATGGTGAACAGAACCGCCTGTGCCACCACAAACCCGCCGGCAACCAGCAGCGCCGATCCAAGCGCGACCAGCCATCCCCAGTTCTGCCTCGCTTGAGCGAGGGCGTCGCTCAGACCGCTATTAGCATTGCCATCTATATCGTGCATGTTCTCGTCCTTTCCGTTCCACTATCTCGTGGGTCTCAGGGCCATTCTTGTCCACCTTGCGTGGCGTGTTTCGGTCAGTGAGCAGGGTCTCAAGCCGCGCTCGATCGGCAGGGCCAAGGTACAGGCTGATGTCGTCTCGTCTCATCCGCCGAACATGCCACACTCGACCACAGGAAGGAATCTTCCGTTAGGCGGTGAACACTAGGGTCTGTGGGGATTCACACTCGGGGGCTGATGTGATTCATAGTCAGGATGGATCGCAATGTTCTGACGGATGCCCAATGGGCGAAGATTGAGCCGCACTGTCTGGGTAAGCCAAGCGACCCTGGCCGCAGCGGGAAGGACAACCGGCTGTTTCTGGAAGCGGTGCTGTGGATCGTGCGCACGGGCAGTCCATGGCGCGACCTGCCGGAGCGGTTCGGCAACTGGAGCACGGCGTTCCGGCGGTTCCGCGATTGGCGAGAAGCCGATGTTTTTAGACGCATATTCGATGCGCTGTCGGATGAGCCTGACCTGGAATACGCCATGGTCGATGCCACGATCGTCAAAGTCCACCGCCATGGTCAGGGCGCAAAAGGGGGACTCAGAGCCAGGCCATTGGCCGCTCGAAAGGCGGCATGACGACCAAGATCCTAGCCCTCACCGATGCCTTGGGCAACTTGATCCGCTTCCGGCTCATGCCGGGCCAGCGCTACGACAGCGTCGACGTGCCGCCGCTGATCGACGGGATCGACTTCGACGGGTTAATCGCCGACAAGGCCTTCGACAGCAATGCGCTGATTGCCGAACTGAATAACCGCGGCGCTCGGATTGTGATCTCCCAGCACCCCGCCCGTGCGCAGAAGCTCAGGATCGATGCCGAAATCTACATCTGGCGCCACCTCATCGAGAACTTCTTCTGCAAGCTCAAGGAGTTCAAACGCATTGCCATGCGTGCTTGCAAGACCGACCGGAGCTTCGAAGCAATGGTCTACCTCGCTGCCGCCGTTATCAACTCACGATGAATCCCCACAGACCCTAGATGCGCCGAGCGATCAGTCAGCATCGCTGATATCACGCATGGCATTCATTAGGGCGGTTTGCAGCATGCGCCGCTGCTCCGCTTCGGGCATGGCCAGCAGATCCGTCGGCTCCATCACGGCGCGATGGGTCACGAAGCCGCTCAGGAGGCTGAGGGCGAATTGTGCCCGTGCTGAATTGGTGTGACCAAAGGCACGGCTTAAGGGAAAGGCAAGCGAGGTATCGATGAATTCTGAAATGATGACGCGGGCCTCGCTGCACAGGCTTGACTGGATCAGCAGATGCAGCGGGCGCACATCTTCCAGCTTCCGCGGATCGCGCAGGAAAGCCAAGTTACACAGTTGGCGGATCATGGAAGGTCCGTCCGACTGCGCCGCCGTAATGCCGTCCAGCCGGCCAAGAGCGTGCAAAGCTTGCCGAAATATCTCTGCCTTGGAGCCGAAGGCGCGGTGGACATAGGCCACATCAACTTCTGCCACAGAGGCGATATCGCGCAGGCTTGTATCGGAATAGGGCATCCGGGCAAAAAGCAGCATGGCCGCATTAAGAATGCGTTCTTTGCCGCTGGTCTGGTCGTGGGAGCGACCGATCTCGCGGGCTGAGGTCATTGTCCTGGGCATATGCGATCTGTTTTGTGCGGTGCGTCTGACGGAAAGGGAATAGCGATTGTGCCTGCTGCGGCGACACATGTCGGCGGCTTCGGTCAGTTTGATCTTTCTATCTGTTTTCCCGGACAGGCACAACCGACCGCTCCAACCTCAGTACTGGACATAGGAATTTTTCTTTTTGTCATCGCTCGTTGACAACCCTGAACTGGAAGGGGAAAACCGCAACAGGACATGCGCAAGTCATCCATCAGCACAGTGTCAAAGGCAGATCATGGCAAAGCCGAACAAGAATACGATCATTCTGGGCGGCGTCGCCGTTGTCGCAGTAATTGGCTGGCTGGCTTGGGGTCGGCTTCAGCCGGCGGCTCTACCGGCGGGCTTCGCCAGCGCCAATGGCCGGATCGAGGCGACCGAGGTGGATATCGCGGCGCTGACCGGCGGGCGGATTGCGCAGATTACTGTTACCGAGGGAGACTTGGTCAGCACGGGTGATGTGCTGGTGCAGATGGATGTGGTGCAGCTGAACGCACAAAAACGCCAGGCTGAGGCGCAGCTGGCCCGGGCGGAGATAGGGGTAGAGACCGCGAAGGCCTTGGTCGCTCAGGCCGAGGCACAGGATCGCGCGGCACAGGCGGCGGTCGACCAAGCGGGTTCGGTCGCCGAAGCGGCGGCGCTCAGGCTTAGGCGCTCCGAACAGCTGGCAAAGACCAATGCGATCTCACAGCAGGTGCTGGATGATGACCGGGCCCGCGACGCCCAGGCCCGCGCCGGAGTGGCCTCAGCCGACGCCAACCGTGCGGCGGCGCTGGCGGGCGTCAGCAGCGCAAAAGCCCAAGTGGTCGATGCTGACGCTACAGTTGAGGCGGCAAAGGCCTCGATCGATGCAATTCAGGCGACATTAAATGATGCCACGCTGACCGCGCCCCGCTCTGGCCGCATCCAGTATCGCGTCGCGCAAGAGGGGGAGATCGTCGGATCGGGGGGGCGCATCCTTAGTCTCGTGGATCTGGGCGATGTCTATATGACCGTCTTCCTGCCGACTTCGCAGGTGGGTCTGGTTCAGGTCGGTTCTGAAGTGCGCCTTGTGATGGATGCTGCGCAGAACCTGGTGATTCCGGCCACGGTGTCCTATGTCGCGGATGTGGCGCAGTTCACGCCGAAAACCGTGGAAACCGCCGATGAGCGCGAGAAGCTGATGTTCCGCGTGCGTGCCCGGATCGACCCGGAGCTGCTGGCGCGTCATATCGAATATGTCAAAACCGGCCTACCGGGCATGGCCTGGCTGCGGCTTGACCCGGAAGCCAATTGGCCGGACTTCCTTGCCAATGTCGTGAAATGACCGGCCTTGTCGCAGGGGTTTCCGGCCTGACGCTGCGGTATGGCAAGGTCACGGCGCTGGATGATCTGACGCTGGAAATCCCTTCAGGTCGTATGGTAGGGCTGATCGGACCGGATGGGGTTGGAAAGTCCAGTTTGCTCTCGTTGCTGGCCGGTGCACGGGTGATCCAGCAGGGCAGGGTGGAGGTTCTGGGTGGCGATATGCGCGACGTAGCGCACCGGAGCCACGTTTGCCCGCGCATCGCCTATATGCCGCAGGGGCTGGGGAAGAACCTCTATCCAACTCTCTCGGTCGAGGAAAACCTTGATTTCTTCGGATCGCTGTTTGGCCACGACAAGGCCGAGCGCGACCGCCGCATCACCGATCTTCTGGCCGCTACCGGCATGACGCCTTTCCGTTCGCGCCCGGCGGCCAAGCTTTCGGGCGGGATGAAGCAAAAGCTGGGTCTCTGCTGCGCTCTCATCCATGATCCGGATTTCCTGATCCTTGATGAGCCGACCACCGGCGTCGACCCGCTGTCGCGGCGGCAATTCTGGGATCTCATTAACCGCATCCGTGTGACGCGGCCGGGGATGAGCGTGATCACCGCCACGGCCTATATGGAAGAGGCCGCAGGGTTTGACTGGCTGGTCGCGATGAATGCGGGCCGGGTGATGGCAACTGGCACCACAGCGGATCTGCTGTCGCGCACCGGGGCGGACACTCTCGACGCCGCCTTCATCGCACTTTTGCCCGAGAAAGACCGTGGTGAGGATGCCGCCGTGGTGATCCCGCCGCGCAGGGGGGGTGACAGCGATATCGCTATCGAGGCCGAGGGGCTGACGCAGCGCTTTGGTGATTTCATCGCGGTCGACAATGTCTCTTTCCGCATATCGAAAGGCGAGATCTTCGGCTTCCTCGGATCGAACGGCTGCGGCAAGACCACGACGATGAAGATGCTCACGGGGCTGTTGGAGCCGTCTGAGGGCCGCGCCAAACTCTTTGGCCATGAGGTCGATGCGAGCGATCTGTCGGTGCGCCGCCGGGTTGGTTTTATGTCCCAAGCCTTCTCGCTCTATTCAGAGCTGACAGTGCGGCAGAATCTGGAGCTTCATGCGCGGCTTTTTGACATGCAGGCGGATAAGATCCCGGCGCGGGTCGAAGAGATGATCGCCCGTTTTGATCTGGCGGATGTGACCGACAGCCTGCCTGAGGCACTGCCTTTGGGCATCCGCCAGCGCCTTTCGCTGGCGGTGGCGATGATCCATGACCCCGAAATTCTGATCCTCGACGAGCCGACCTCGGGCGTCGACCCGGTAGCGCGCAACGGCTTCTGGCGCATTCTGGCCGAGCTGTCGCGCAAGGATGGCGTGACGATCTTCGTCTCGACCCATTTCATGAACGAGGCTGAATGGTGCGACCGTATCAGCCTGATGCATGCGGGTAAGGTGCTGATCTCGGAAACCGCCGAGGGCATAACCAAAGCCAAAGGCTGCGTCACGCTGGAAGACGCTTTCATCGCCTATCTTGAAGAAGCAATTGGCGAGACTGCGCCCGCCCCCGCGCAGGCTTCCCTGCTCCCGACCGCCCGGGAGACCCAAACCCATCCCGAGCCGCAATCCGGTTTCAGCCTGCGCCGCCTCCTGAGCTATTCACGCCTCGAAAGTCTGCAATTGCAGCGTGATCCGATCCGGCTGACCATGGCATTGGTCGGCAGCCTTCTCTTGATGATCGTCATCGGTCTTGGCATCAATATGGATGTTGAGGACCTGACCTTTGCCGCTCTCGACCGCGACCAGTCGACCACCAGCCGCAGCTATATCGCGGATATCGCAGGCTCTCGCTATTTCATCGAACAGCCGCCGCTGGAGAGTTACGACAAGATCGACGCGCGGATGCGCTCGGGGGAACTGGCGCTGGCGATCGAGATCCCGCCCGGCTTTGCCGCCGATATTGCGGCAGGCAGGGATGTCCAGATCGGTGCCTGGTTTGACGGCGCCAACCCCACCCGCGCCAATACCGTGCAGGGTTATGTGCAGGGCATGCATGCCGACTGGATCATGCGTCAAGCACGCCAGATCTATGGAGATGAGGCGAGTACAGGCAATTTTGAGTTGGTCACCCGCTACCGCTATAACCCTGATGTGCGCAGCCTAAATGCAATGGTGCCCGCGATCATCCCGCTTCTTTTGCTGATGATCCCGGCGATCCTGACCACACTTTCGGTTGCGCGCGAACGCGAGCTCGGCTCGATCATCAATTTCTATGTGACCCCGGTGACCCGGCTGGAGTTCCTGATCGGCAAACAGTTGCCCTATATAGCACTGGCCATGCTGAATTTCTTCCTGATGATGGCAATGGCGGTAACGTTCTTCGCGGTGCCGTTCAATGGTAGTTTCGCGGGCTTCGCCCTCTCTGCGCTGATCTATGTCACCGCGACTACGGCGCTTGGTTTTCTGGTGTCGGTCTTTATCGCAAGCCAGGTGGCGGCCCTGTTCGCCACCGCCCTGCTGACTCTGATCCCGGCGGTCAGCTATTCCGGGCTGATCGACCCGGTTTCCTCGCTGTCCGGCTTTGGCCGGGTGATCGGTGAGATCTACCCCTCGACCTGGTTCATCACCGCTGCGCGCGGATCCTTTTCGAAATCCTTCGGGTTCGGGGAACTGGCCGGGCCGATGCTGGCTATGGGGATCGCCATTCCGGTGGTTATCGGGCTGGCGGCGATTTTCCTGCAAAAACAGGCAAGGTGAGGGTGACATGAACCTGCGCAACACCTTCAATCTGGGCGTCAAGGAATTGCGTGGCCTCTGGCGCGATCCGGTGATGCTGGTGTTGATCGTCTATTCCTTCTCGCTTTCCGTCTGGACCTCCTCGAATACCGCGCCCGAAGCGCTGAACAATGCCGCAATCTCCATCGTGGATGAGGATCAGTCGCATCTGTCAATGCGGATCACCTCGGCCTTTTACCCGCCGTACTTTGTCGCGCCGCAGATGATCTCCACCGCTGAGATGGATCAGCGGATGGATCAGGGCCTTGATACTTTCGCGCTGAACATCCCGCCGGATTTCGCTCGCGATGTGCTGGCTGGCAAAAGCCCGGCAATCCAGCTGAATATCGATGCGACGCGAATGAGCCAAGCCTTTACCGGCGGCGGCTATATCCAGCAGATCGTGTCATCCGAGGTGTCGGAATATGTTGCGAACAACCGTGAGGACACCACGTTGCCGGTCGAGCTGGCTTTGCGCGCGCGATACAACCCTTCGCTTGATCCAAAATGGTTCGGTGCGGTTTCCAGCGTGATCCAGTCGATCACCATGCTGTCTCTCGTGCTGACTGGTGCCGCGCTGATCCGCGAGAAGGAACATGGCACGGTTGAACATCTGCTAGTCATGCCCGTCACCGCGACCGAGATTATGTTCTCGAAAATCTGGTCGATGGGGTTGGTGGTGATGCTTGGGTCGAGCTTTTCGCTGATCGTCGTGGTGCAAGGGATCATGGCAGTACCGGTGCAGGGATCAGTGGCCTTGTTCCTCGCCGGTGCCGCGCTGATGGTTTTTGCCATGACTGGCCTCGGGATCTTCCTGGCCACTGTCGCAGGGTCGATGCCGCAATTTGCGCTGTTGCTGATGATGGCGCTCTTGCCGCTGCAGGTGCTGTCGGGTGCGATGACGCCACGTGAATCGATGCCGGAGATCATCCAGACCATCATGCTTGCCGCGCCGAACACGCATTTCATCGTCCTCTCGCAGGGCATCCTGTTCCGCGGCGCTGGGCTGGATGTGGTCTGGCCGCAATTCGCCGCGCTGACGGTGATCGGCGTGGCACTGTTCTGGCTCGCGCTGATGCGGTTTCGTAAATTCCTCAGGTAGATATAATACCAAGCGCCACCTGGCTCAGAACCTCGATCCGGTTCAGTTCTCGCTCGCTCATCATCACCCATCCCATGTCCGGCTCCCAAGGCTCGACACGATGTTCATCCAGGGAAGTGTGACATTCCTAAATTGCAGAGGTGAGACATTTTAACTTGCGTGGACGCGCTAGCCCAAATGCGACTTTGGTTGCCGGGAGAGTTTCTCGCGTCTGTAGCCGCGTCCCAGGAGGTTGGCCTTGAACACCTCCGCAGGTGTCCGGAAGCCGAGGCATTTGCGAGGCGTGGAGTTGAGGCGCTGGCAAATCGACCTCAGATATCGATTTGTCAGAGCCGTTGGTTCGGTCGAGCGTGGCAGGTGCTTTCTCAGCCTGCCATTCGTGTTCTCGACCGTTCCTTTTTGCCACGGCGCCTGCGGATCGCAGAACCAACTGACGGCGCCCATCCCGCTCTCCAGCCTTTGCCAGGCAGAGAACTCAGTCCCGCGGTCGAAGGTGATCGACTGGCGTGCCTCGGCGGGCAGGGGAGCGAGCCCCGCGATCAGCGCTTCCATGATCGGCTCGGAGTCCTGTGTCAGGTTCGAGAAGATGATCTCCGGCTCTGCGCTGTCTGCCATGTTCTTGCCCCGCTTGCTCGATCAAAGCTGTCAACGGCGGTGCAAAATCCGGCCACGCGGCGGGGTAAAATCAGGCCAGGCGGCGGTGACCGGCACCATGGCGCGCGCGCTCACCATAGTGCTGGCGCGTGCCATGGTGCCTTGGCCC
>Ga0181344_1000074_pt1 | contig 42673 bp, 41 predicted proteins | sample Su13VDMLBDD_FD_130098 | JGI IMG/M metagenome (GOLD analysis project Ga0181344, IMG submission 130098) | Freshwater viral communities from Lake Michigan, USA - Su13.VD.MLB.D.D | ecosystem: Environmental > Aquatic > Freshwater > Lake | place: USA: Michigan | collected 2013-07-15
ATCAAGGACAGCGGCAACGGATACAAGGAGGGCGTCGTCGAGGCCATGAAAAGCTTCACAAACCTCAAAACCTTCTCGCTGCCCTGGTGAGCGGGAACAAAGCCCCGACCCAACGGCGGACCTGTTCATCATCACGCCCTTCAAGACCGTCGGGCAGGAAATGCGCAGGCGTCTGGACCGGGAAGCCGATCCGCTGCCGGTGCTTGGGGTCGGGGCAGACACCTGGAGCCGCCATCGCGCCGGCATCATTCAACCGTTTCAGGGCCGCGAAGGCGGAGGCGGTCATCCTGCTGCCGGGGACGCCGAAAACCGGCCAGCACCGTGCCCGGCAGGGGGCGGCATGTCTGCCCGACATCATCAATGTCGCCGTCCCGCACGCCAAGCAGAACCCTTGCGCGGTGGGCTCGGCGGCTGCCAGGGCAGGGGCGGAAGCCAGCTTGCGGGTTTTGCGGCGAAAGCTGACGCGATCAAACGTGACCTGGGGTCAGGATCCGATTTGCCCGCCGCCAGGCCATTGCCGCAGCAGGGCAGACGGCTGCCCCGCAGCATGTCGTCTGGGATCCTCAGCCGCCGGTCGTCCACCTCGCAGCGTCGTGCCGACCTTGCAGCCGCGGCAGAGACGCGCTTGTCACGTCGCGGCTTTCAGCCTCAGCCGCGCCTCCGGCTTTGCCGCCGTTTCCTTCCGCTCGCTGTGCCGGTCGGCAAGGAACCCCGAAAGGTCGCGGGTCAGCAGCGTGAACCTGAACAGTTCCTCCATGACATCGACGATGCGGTCGTAGTAGCTCGACGGGCGCATCCGGCCGGTCCCGTCGAATTCGTCTTGGGCCCTGGCGACCGAGGACTGGTTCGGGATCGTCGCCATCCGCATCCAGCGGCCAAGCACGCGCATCTGCTTCACGGCGTTGAAGCTCTGCAAGCCGCCGGACACCTGCATCAGCGCCAGGGTGCGCCCCTGGGCCGGCCGGATCGCCCCCATCGAAGGCGGGATCCAGTCGGTCTGGACTTCATCACGCCGGTCATGGCGCCGTGACGCTCGGGGCTGGTCCAGACCTGACCTTCGGACCACAAAGACAGCCCGCGCAGTTCCTGCACCTTCGGGTGCGAGGCCTCGGCATCCTTGGGCAGCGGCAGGCCGCCCGCATGGAAGACGCGCGTCTCGCAGCCGTTCGGCCCCCGACATAGCGAAGCGGCTGTAGGAGCGATCCCGCAGCCAACCGTAGAGCAGCAGGATGCGCGGCGGATGGGTTGCGTGCGAAACCGCGGGCAGGTCCGGCTGGCGGACCGCGCCGGGCGGCAGGTTCGGCAGGTCGGGGGTCATGCGCGGGCCTCGGACGCCACATCGTCGGGGAACCAGCGGCCGCCAAGCCGCAGGGCGACGTTGACCAGCCCGATCAGGACCGGCACCTCGACCAAGGGGCCGATCACGGCGGCGAAGGCCACCGGCGAGGCCAGGCCGTAGGCCGCGATGGCGACGGCGATCGCCAGTTCGAAATTGTTGCCGGCGGCGGTGAAGGCGATGGCCGTGGTGCGGGGATAATCGCGGGCGATCAGCCGGCCCATGGCGAAGCTGACCCCGAACTGGATGGCGAAATACAGCACCAGCGGCACGGCGATCCGCAGCGCATCCAGCGGCAGGCGCAGCACGTCCCCGCCCTTGAGGCTGAACATCGCGACAATGGTGAACAGCAGCGCGGCCAGCGTGATCGGGCTGATCCTGGGCAGGAAGACCGCTTGATACCAATCGGCCCCGTTCCGCGCGATCAGGACGCGCCGGGTCAGAAGGCCCGCAACGAAGGGCAGGCCCAGATAGATCAGCACGGCCTCGGTGACGGTCCAGAAGCTGATGTCCACGACGCTGCCTTCCAGGCCGAACAGCGGCGGCAGCACGGTGAGGAACAGCCAGGCATAGGTCGAGAAGAACAGGATCTGGAAGATCGAGTTGAAGGCCACCAGCCCCGCGACATACTGGTTGTCGCCGCGCGCCAACTGGTTCCAGACCAGCACCATGGCGATGCAGCGGGCAAGGCCGATCAGGATCAGGCCGGTCATGTATTCCGGCTGGTCGCGCAGGAAGATGACCGCAAGGGCGAACATCAGCACCGGGCCGATGATCCAGTTCTGCACCAGCGACAGCGCCAGGACGCGCTTGTCGGCAAAGACCCGGTGCAACTCCTCGTAACGGACCTTGGCCAGCGGCGGATACATCATCAGGATCAGGCCGATGGCGATCGGGATGTTGGTCGATCCGACCGACAGTCCATGCAGGGCATCCGGCAGCCCGGGGAAGATCGCCCCGAGCGCGATGCCGAGCGCCATGGCCGCAAAGATCCAGAGCGTCAGATAGCGGTCGAGAAAGGAAAGCCGGGTGGCCGGGCGATTGGCGGTCATGACGGTGTTCCTTGATCAGGCCGGGCGGGTGCGGTTGCCCTGGGCATCCACGACCTGTTCGCCGTCTTCCTTGCTGAAGGCGGATTTCTGGGGCGGCAGCAGATCCAGCACCTGCTCCGAAGGGCGGCAGAGCCGCACACCCTTGGGGCTGACCACGATGGGCCGGTTGATCAGGATCGGCTGCGCCACCATCGCATCGAGCAGCGCGTCATCGGACAGGGAACGGTCGCCTAGGCCAAGTTCGGCGAAGGGCGTGGCCTTTTCGCGCAGCAGGTCGCGGGGCGTGATCCCCATCCGGGCGATCAGCCGTTCCAGCATGGCGCGCGGGGGAGGCGTCTTCAGATACTCGATCACATGCGGCTCGATCCCCGCGTTGCGGATCATCGCCAGCGTGTTGCGCGAGGTGCCGCAGTCCGGGTTGTGGTAGATGACGACATCCATGGTCAGACGCTTTCGGTCAGGTCGGAGTCGCAGGCGCAGGTCAGCGCCGCGAGCGCAGGGGCGCAGATCTCGGGATGGCCTTGGCAGCAATCCTTCAAAAGGAAGCCGACAAGCCCGGCCAGGGCGGGATAAACGGCGCTGTAGATGATGAAGCGCCCTTCGCGCCGGGACCGGATCAGACCGGCATGTTCCAGATGGGTCAGATGAAAGGACAGCCGCGAGGTGGTCGCCCCGCCGAGGGCCTCGCCTATGGCGCCGGCGGCCATGCCGTCCGGCCCGGCCCGAACCAGCAGCCGCACCACGCGCAGCCGGGTTTCCTGGGACAGCGCCGCAAAAGCGGCCAAGGCTTGGGCCTCGTTCATTGAATCAACCCCTCAAGTAATAATGATATATTGATCTAATTTAGGCCGAGATCAAGAGGCTTCGGGATGGCCCGCCCTCCGGCTGCCGCGCAGGTCGCGCAGGCGCAAAGGCGCCCGGGGCCGGGCTGCCTGCGGGCGACAATACAGAACGGCAAGGCGGCCCCTTCACCGCCCGATGCGGTAGCCCGCGCCGCGGACGGTATGGATCAACGGCAGGTTGCCCTCGGCATCGACCTTGCTGCGGAGATACCGGATATAGACATCGACCACCTTCGAGCCCGGATCGAAGCCGTAGCCCCAGTTGTTGTTCAGGATCTGCGTCCGGCTGAGCACCGCCCCGCTATGTTCCATCAGATAGCGCAGAAGACCGAATTCCTTGGGCGTCAGGTCGATCGCGCGCGTGCCGCGGCGGACCTGCCGCGTTGTCGGATCCAGCACAAGATCGTCCACCTGAAGAACCGGGTCGAAACGGATGTCGGGCGCGCGCCGCAGCAGGGCCTCGACCCGCGCCACCAGTTCGTCAAAGGCGAAGGGCTTGGTCAGGTAATCGTCCGCGCCCGCGTTCAGCCCCTCGATCTTGTCGCCAAGCGCGTCGCGCGCCGTCAGCATCAGCACGCGCGAGGGAATGGCCTCGCTGCGCATCTGCCGGCATATCGTGACGCCGTCGAAGTCCGGCAGCATGCGGTCGAGAATGACCAGGGGATAATCCGCATTGCGCATCATCGCCATCGCGGTCTTGCCGTCACCGGCAATGTCGAGCGCGTGGCCTTCGGCCTTGAGACCGCGCGAAACGAAGCTGGCGATGCGGGGGTCGTCCTCGACAAGCAGGATCTTGGCCATGGGGTCGCCTCAGGGCAGCAGGGGAAGGTGGATACGCAATTCGGTCAGGTGGTCGGCACTGGAAAGCTCGATGCGGCCGCGATGCCCCTCGACGATCCACTTCGCGATCGAAAGGCCAAGCCCGCTGCCCGACTGACCCGAAGCCGTGGTCTGACGGGCGCGGTAAAAGCGGCTGAAGATATAGGGCAGTTCGGCCGCGGGAATTTCCGGGCCCGGATTGGCGACGGCGAAGGTCGCCGTTTCGCCCGTGCAGGTCAGCGACACCTTCACCGCGGCGCCCCGATCCGCGTATTTGATTGCGTTGTCCAGGGCGATCAGCACGGCCTGGGACAAGCGTCCGGCGTCCCCCTCGACCGGGCAAGGATCCGCGAGCGGCGAGCGTTCGATCAGCACGCCGCTTTCCTCGGCCAGAACGGCGGCGTCGAACAGGGCGATCTCGACCACGTCGCGCAGATCCAGGCGCTGCATGTCGAAGCGGATCGCGTCCACCTCGGCCCGCGCCAGAAACAGCAGATCCTCGACCAGCCGGGTCATCTGCTGGCAAAGCTGCACGATCCGCTCAAGGGTGTCGCGGTGTTCCTCGACCGTGCGGCTGCCGCCGCGCAGGGCGATCTCGGCCTCGCCGCGCAGCACGGTCAGGGGGGTGCGCAGTTCGTGGCCGATGTCGGCCAGAAACAGCATCCGCATGTGGTCCAGCTTCCGCAGGCGTGCGTTGGCGTCCTCCAGTTGCGCCGTTCGGCGCGACACCTCGTTTTCCAGGCCGACCTGGATGTCCAGCAGGGACGCGCGCTGCGCTTCCAGCCGGGCCGCCGCGTTGTCGACCTGGGCGGCGAGGCTGGCGAATTCATCGCGCCCGCGGTAATCCAGCCGATAGGCCAGGTTGCCGTCGGCGATCTCTCGGGTGGCGGATTCAAGGGCCGCGATGGGCCGGGTCAGCGAACGCGCCAGAAGCAGCGCGCCCACGGCCGAGATGACAAAGGCCGCCGCCGTCACGATGCTGATGATCCATTCCAATTCGCTTTCAAGCCGTTTCGTCCGGCTTTGATAAAGGCGCAGCTCGTTCTCCTCGTCGGCGATGGCGGCGCTGATATGCACTTCCAGGGTGGTATCCAGGCTGTCCTCGATCTCCTCGCGGAAAATCTGGATCGCCTCGTCCAGACGGCCCTGGTCGCGCAGCATCAGCAGGCGCTGCGTGCGCAAGTCGATGTCCTCGTAAAGCGACCGCATCAGGGCCACGCGCTCAAGCTCGACCCGTTCGCTTTCGCGGTCCTCGGGGATGGCGATGATCGACATCTCGTCGCGGATCAGCATTTCCAGCCGGTCCAGGCTGCTGTCCAGGCTGTCGCGCGCCTCGTCGAAATCGGCCAGCTCGGTCCGGCCCAGCAGCAGCAGTTCCGCCACGTTTTCGGAATAGCGGTTCATCGCGGCGGACATGCGGATCACGCTGTCAAGCTGCGATCCCGCCAGCCGGTTTCGGTCGAAGTAATAGTCGATCCTATCGACATAATGCCATGTGACCGCCGCCACGCTGAGCAGCATGGTCGTGACCAGGATCTGGAAGCTGATGATCTTCAGGCGGATCGTCATGGATCGGGATGGTCTCCTGGATGTGGTCGGAGAGTATCCGTCCGTCGGCAAAGGTCACGACGCGGCCCGAGGCGCGGATCGTTTCGGGGCGGTGCGCGACCACGATACGGGTCGGCGCCAGCCGGGCAAGGGCGTCGTTGACGGCGCGTTCGCGCGCCACGTCCAGGTGGCTGGTCGCCTCGTCCAGAAGCAGCAGCCCCGGCGCGCGATAGACGGCGCGGGCCAGCAGGATGCGCTGCTTCTGCCCGCCCGACAGCACCGTGCCCATGTCGCCGATCAGCGTGCCGTAGCCCATCGGCATGGCCGCGATGTCGTCATGGACCGCCGCCATCCTGGCGCAATCCTCGATCCGCTCGCCGTCCGGGTTGGCCGCGAAGAACGAGATGTTGTCCGCGACGGACCCGGCGAACAGCGTGTCGTCCTGCATGACAACGCCGATCATGCTGCGCCAGCGGTCGGGGCCAAGCCTCGACACCGGTTCGCCGTCAACCAGGATGGTGCCTTCCGTGGGGTCCAGAAGGCCCGCCATCAGCTTCAGCAGGGTGGTCTTGCCGCAGCCGGACGGACCGGCCAGGGACACCCATTCGCCCGCCTCGACCCGCAGGCTGATGTTGCGCAGGACCGGCGGATCGTTCGGGCTGTAGCGGAACGACACGTCCCGCAGTTCGACCGCGACGGGCAGAACGGGCCTGGCAGGCCTGGGTTCGCCGCGCGGCTCGGGGCGGGTCAGGGCGATGTCGGCCAGGCGCTCGGCATGAAGGCCGAGCATGCGCAGTTCGACCGCCGTGTCGATCAACCCGCTGACGCGGCGCAGGAACAGATCCTTATAGGCCAGAAAGGCCACCAGCAGGCCCACGGAAAAGCCGTTGGCCAGGATCATCCGCGCCGCCAGATAAACGACCAGGATGGTCAGCGCCCCCAGAAGCAGCATGTTGGCCGTCTTGAACAGCAGATCCAGGCGCTGCGTGACCAGTTGGCGGTTCACCGTTTCCACCAGCAGGTTCAGCCAGCGGGCGCGGCGGTCGTTCTGTCCGCCCATCAGCTTGATGGTCTTCATTCCGCGCAGGCTTTCCAGAAAATGGCTGTCGCGCCGCGCTTCCCAGATGATCGCCTCGGCCGAGGCCTGGCGCAGGGGCGCGTAGGAGGCCCAGCGGAGCAGCCCGTAGAGCAAGGCCCCGGCAAAGGCGACGGCGGCCAACACCGGCGCCAGCACGACCATCAGGATCAGCGTCAGCACGCACATCAGCCCGTCCAGGATCGCCACCACCAGATCGCGCGTGAGGGTTTGCAGGATCGTGTCCTGCGATTCGAAGCGCGACATGATGTCGGCCACATGCCGCGTCTCGAAGTAGCTGGCGGGCAGGTTCAGAAGGTGGCTGAACAGGTTCGTGCGCGCCTGCACCTTGAGCGAGGCGCCCAGCGTGATCAGCATCCAGCCGCGCAGGGCCGTGACGCCCGTTTGCAGCAGCAGCAGCAGGGCAAAGGCCGCCGCCAGCGTCGCCAGCAGGCCGCGGTCGGCCGAAACGATGGCGTTGTCGATCGTCAGGCCCAGGAACAAGGGCGCGATCAGCGCGAAGATCTCGATGGCCAGCGCCAGAAGCAGCAGGTGCCCCAAGGCGCGCCGCAGGCCGGTGATCTGGCCCAGCAGCGCGCGCAGCCGGATGCGCGGCGGCGCCTCGGCGGGCTCGAAGCCGCCGGTGGGGGTCAGTTCCAGCGCGACGCCCGTGAAATGGCGCGACACTTCGGTGAACGGCAGGCGGCGCACCCCGTCGGCGGGATCGTGGATGGTGATGCCGCCCCGGCCGACCGATTTCAGCACGACGAAATGGTTCAAGTCCCAATGCAGGATCGCCGGGGTCCGCAGCAGGCGCAGTTCCTCTAGCTCCAGCCGCAGGGGGCGCGAGGCCAGGCCGATGTGATCGGCCACCCCGATCACGTCCTTGAGCGTCGCCCCCTTCAGGGAAAAGCCGAAGCGGCGGCGCAACTCGGCCGGATCGGTGGCGCGGCGGTGAAAGCCCGCAACCATCGCCAGCGAGGCAAGGCCGCATTCCGCCGCCTCGGTCTGGAGGATCATCGGCAGCCTGCGCCGCAGTCCAAGGTTCAGTCCCGCGGCCCCGCTCATGCCGGCGCCCTGCCGCGCAGAGAATAAAGCGGGTCCATGACCCACTGCCACAGCCGCCGCGTTTCGATCTGGATGTCCGCCTTCAGCGTCATCCCGGGCTGAAGCGGCGCCGCTTTTCCATAGGCCATGGCGTTCTGCGCCCCGAGATCGACCGTCAGGCGGTAAACCGGCTCGCCGGTCGCGCCGAGCGCCGCAAGGGTGCTTGCGCCGCGCGACACTTCGGCCAGTTCGCCGGCGGCAACCGTCGCGCGTGAGACATCGCGGACCACGCCCTCGTATTGGCCGAACTTCTGGTGCGGATAGGCGTCGTACCGGATCAGCACGCGCTGGCCCGGTTCGACAAAGCCGATGTCGCGGCTGGCGCCGTAAAGCTGCGCTTGCAGGACGGTGCCCGCCGGGATCAGCGTCATCAGCGCGGCCGAACCATCCACCGCGTCGCCGGGGGCCGCCCGCAGCGCGGTCACGGTGCCGGGCCGGGTGGCCGTGACCACTGTTTCGCGCGCGGCTTCCGCCTCGGCCAGTTCCTGTTCCAGTTGGGCGATGGCGCGGTCGGTTTCGGCCAGTTGCAGCCTTTCGCGCAAGGGGCGTTCGGCGATCTCGGTCTTCAGTTCGACACGGGCGCGGTTCACGGTGGCGCGGGTGCGTTCCAGCGCCTGAAGCGAAAGCGCCTGATCGAAGGCGGCCTCCTCGGCCCGCTGCAAATCGTTCAGGGTGGACAGGCCGCGACCCTGCAAGCCGCGCAGGCGCGCGGCCGATGTTTCGGCCAGGGCGACACGCTGGCGTTGAAGCGCGAACTCCGCGTCCAGGCTCGCCGCCTCGGCCTCGATCACGGTCAGGCGGGCCTCCTGGGATTCGGCCTGGCGCGCGAACAAGGCGCGGTGGCTGTCGCGTTCGGCCGCAAGGCTGTCGCGGCGCGCCCGCAGCGCCCGAACGACCGCCTGCCTGGTTTCGCCGGTGCCGCTGCGCTGTTCGCCCGACAGAACGGCCAGCACGTCGCCGCGCCCGACCTCCTGCCCTTCCCTGACCAGGATCTGCGACAAGACGCCCTTTTGCGGCGCCACGACTTGCAGCAAGCCTTGCTGCGGCGACAGCCAGCCCGACAACCGCACCTTGCGCGTGTATTCGCCGAAGGCGATCAAGGCGACCACGCCCGAGACGATCAGCACGGCGAAAAGGGTCAGGACGCCGTGGGACAGGCGCGGCACCAGCAGGACCGTTCCCAGCCACCGGTCCTGCTGTTCGGCCAGCGCCTCATCACGGAACAGGGCAGAGGCGTCGTCGCGCATCACAGGTCTTCGATGTCGATCTCGGTCACGGAAAAGCGGACCTCGATCATCTTGCGCTTGCGCCGCACGGGCAGGACGGTGCTTGTCCGGGGATCGAAGAAGTCCTTCAGCAGCGGCGGGCGGCTGGCGCGGTAATAGAACGCCGGGTCGTCCACGACCGCACTGGCCGCGACTGCTTCAAGCTCGTCGCGGCGGCTGACCGTCTGGACGATGACCGGCGCAAAGGCGATCCCCGCCATCCGCATCGCCGTCGCGCGGTGATAACCGTTGTGCAGCACGATCCGCTTGCCCCAGCGGATGCCGCTGAGAAAGTTCGAGCCATGGCCGACAACGACGCCGACAATGCCCGCGACCGGCCCGCAGCGGCGAAGGCCGCTGACCCGATGGGGGCGCAGAAGGGTGGTTTCATGATAGCGCAGGTCCGTCGAATCCGACAGAAAGGCGAAGCGGTCGTGGCCAAGGCGGCGGCACTCCACCGCGGCGTCGCGCCGGTTTACAGGCTGGCAGAAACGGAACAGATCGGCGCCCGTTGCCGCGCCGTCCAGGCCGGCGGCCAGATCCTGCACGAAGGGCAGCGTCACATGGCGCTGGCTGACCACGATGCGGTCCAGCTCGACCATTTCGATCGTGGTGGCGACCCGGTCGAAGGTTTCGCGGAAAAAGTCCTGTTGCCGCAGATCCTCGGCAAGAGGGCGCATGTCCTTGGGCAGCTTGCGGCAGCGGATGCGGTCGGCAAGGCCGGCTTCGGTTTTTTCCAGCCCGGCCAGATGATCGTTCGCCTGGCGCCAGTCGCGGATGATTTCGTCGCGACGACGTTCGCCGCCCGCAAGGTCGCGGGCGACGACATCCAGATAATCGTTCAAGGGCGGCTGCCCCAGCAGCCACAGCTCGTCCTTCCCGGCCGCGGCAGAAGCCGTGACCGGGAACGGGTCGGCGAACTCGAAAGGCATGGGATCCTCCGTCCGAGGCTTCCCGGAGCCGTTAGGGGCACCGGGATGATGGTCACCGGTCAGCTGCGGCTGTTGTTGCGGCCGTTGCTGCGCGAGGCGCCGCTGTTGCTGGCGTTGCGGCGCTTCGGTTTCCGCCGGGCCTTCGCTTTCCTGCGGCCCTTGCCGCCGGCGCCATAGACTTGCTCGATTTCCAGTTCGCTCAGATCACGCATTTCCGTTCTCCTGTGGTTTGCGCAGGCATGCCTGCCGTGCCGGAAAAGGAAAGCAGGGCTTCCCGCCTGCGCCAACGCCCGCCCGCGGAATCGGGCGGATTCTTCGCGAATTCTAATCCGGCTCTTCGCTGCGGTTAATCTGAGGGTTTTTCGGCCCTGACCGCGGCACGGCCCTCCCCGGCGGCGGACAATGCCGAACCGCGTCAAGGGGATCGGGCTTGCGCTGTTGATCAGCCCCGGTCTTCCGGGTCCTGGCGGATAAAGAAACCCGTCACGGCTCGTCCCGCCACAAGCAGAAACCTGTCCGCCGACCTGGCGACCATCGACCGCGCCTGCGGCGCCTTGCGCATCGGGTCTGTCGGTCGGCCGTCGATACGAACCTCGTAGTGCAGGTTCGGCCCGCTGACGAGGCCAGTCGCGCCGACCGATCCGATCCGATCTCCGGCACTCACCTCGGATTCTGCGGCAAGGCCGGACGCGAACCGAGACAGATGCGCATAGCGCGTGACAACGCCGCCGCCATGGTCGATGTCGATCGTTCGTCCGTATCCTCGCATGGTGCCAGCAAAGATCACCTTGCCGGTCCCGGTTGCCATCACAGGGGTGCCTGTTTCCGCCGCGTAATCGACCCCCGTGTGCAGGCGCTGCACACCCAGAACCGGGTGCCGCCGCTTGCCGAAAACGGATGACAGGCGTGCGCCCGGGACGGGACGGGCCGTTTGCCTTACCGGCGTTCCGTCCTTGAACAGGATAAAGGGACGGTCCGCCGGGCCTGCCACCAGCTCGAAGATATGTCCGCCCAGTTCAAGCCGGGCATAGGATAGCGTGGGCTCTGCCATCAGCGTTCCGTCAGGCAGAGCATCTTCCCGCCAGATCAAGGCCAGGCGTTCCCGTCCCACGAGATCGCGACGAAAATCGACCTGCCCGGCCAGAAGCGCGGCAAGATCGACGGCAAAGCTCTCGGGCGCATCGTTCGCGGCAAGCGCCTCGTAAAGCGAGCCGTCGATCTCAAAGGTTTCGCGGCGGTCCCGACGTCGAACCTCGGTCCTGACCAGGGCAGCCGCAAGCGGCTTGTCGAAGTCCAGAACGATGTCGATGCCGTCAAGCGTCAGCAGCGACAGGCGTTCCAGACGCGCCGGATCATTCGCCGACACGCTCCACCTCAGCACTTGGCCGGGGCTGAGGGTGGAAAGGTCGAAAACATCGTCGATGGCCAGCGCCGCCTCGATGCGCGTTTCGGCGGCGATGCCGGCATCGGACAGGATTTCGTCCAGCGTATCCCCGGGAACGACCTCGTGGCGCGACACGGAAACCGCCGACCGCGCCTTTGTTGCCGTCTCGGCCGGCGGTTGGGCGTGCAGGGGTGCCGTTGCCGAAACGATGCCGGCAAGAAGCAGGGTTCGAAAGATCATCGACTTGTCATCCCGTCAGGTGGAGAAAGGGTTTGCTTCGCTTGCAGGACCACATCCGGGCGGCGTCAGCATCCGGTTCACGACGAAAGAAAACGAGCAAGAACGGTCCCGGCCAATGCCGCCAGCAATCCGAACGCGATCGCGTGGCCGCAGGCATACTGGATCATGTCCAGCCTGTTTCCGCCCAGCTTCCGGGCGCGGGCAATGCCGCGCAAGGCGCCAAGCACGGCCGCCAAGACCGTCAGCATTGGCGCATCCGTTCAATGAATGGCATGTCTTCATCCTGCCTGCCGCAAACGATGAAGGCCTTCTGCACCCTCAAGCAGCTAGAGGTTCAAGCGGGATTTCCATGCGTTCACGGCTTTGTAACACGGGCGCTGCGGCGCAAAAGAACGCCGCACCCTGCCGTCAGCCTTGCCGAAGGGCGTCCTGCGGTTCTGGCAACGGCACCGGCGGGTCTTGCTGTCCGCGCGCCGGACCGCAGGGGCAAGCAGGGCGATCACGGCGCATCCGGCGAACGAGAGCGTGAGCCCTGGGCCGACGGGTGGGTGTCGTCGCTTGTCAGGTGATCGGTGATGCAATGGGCGTGATCGCTCAGCACCTCGATGACCCGGCAATCCGAGATCGTGCCCCCGGCGCATTGCGCCACCATCCGCCGCAGTTCGGTCTTGAGAGCGGTCAGCCGCGCAAGGCGGCTTTCGACTTCCGCCAGTTGCGCCTTGGCGATGGCGTCCGCGGCCGCGCAGGGCTTGTCGGGATCGTCCGACAGGCTGAGCAGGTCGCGGATCGCCTCGAGCGAGAAACCCAGTTCCCGCGCATGACGGATGAAGCGAAGCCGCTCCAGGGACTTCTGGTCATAGAACCGCTGGTTGCCCCCGCTCCGCTTGGGTTCGGGCAGCAGGTTGATCTGCTCGTAATAGCGGATGGTCGGAACCTTGACGCCCGTCGCCATGCTCAACTTTCCGATCGGCAGCATGAAATACCCCTTGAAGCTCTAGTTGCTAGAGCAGTTACGTTCCTGATTCGATGAATGCAAGCGGGTATCCGCAGGAGTTTCGAGATGACAAACCAGGCGCAAGGCAGGCGGGAATGGAGGGTCAGCGGCATGGATTGCGCTGCCTGCACGACAAAGGTGACGCGTGCGGTCGAGCGCCTGCCCGGGGTTAGTCAGGTGCATGTCGCCCTGATGTCGGAACGCCTCAGCCTGAACCTCGAGCCGGAAACGACCCGCCCGGAGGAGATCGAGGCCTTGGTGCGCAAGATGGGCTTCGGCATCGCGCCAAAGGCGCGGGACGCTTTGCGCAAGAAGGTCCTTGCCATGCCGCAAGCGTCCGGCCCCGGGTCCGCGCCTGGTTCCGCGTCTTTTCAGACGCCCCGGCCTTCGATGAAGGATGCTTGCGCGACAGGGTGCTGTTCCCCGGCCTCGTCGCATGACGACGATCACAGCCACGGGAACGCTTCGCACGGCCATGACGGCCATGACGGCCATGGCGCCGCGTCCCACAGCCACGACGATCCGGCGGATCGCGGCAAGCCCTGGTTCCGGACGGTCAAGGGAGGGCTGGTGATCCTGACCGGCCTGCTGCTGGCCGTGGCTTGGATCTTCGAGCTGCTGACCTCGGCCGAGACGGGGTATTGGGCCTTTATGGCCGCCTGTCTGATCGGCGTGGCGCCGGTCGCCAAGCGCGCCTTCGAGGCGGCGCGCATGGGCCAGCCCTTCACCATCGAGAGTTTGATGACCATCGCGGCCGTCGGCGCCCTGGTCATCGGCGCGGCCGAGGAAGCGGCGCTTGTGGTTTTCCTGTTTGCCATAGGCGAGGTGCTGGAAGGCGTGGCCGCCGACAAGGCGCGGAACGGCATTCGCGCCCTGGCCGATCTGGTGCCCAAGACGGCGCTGCTGGAACGCGACGGCCGCATGCGCGACGTGCCGGCCGACAGTCTGGAGATCGGCCAGATCGTCGTGGTGCGCCCCGGCGACCGCGTGCCTGCCGATGGCGAGATCGTCGAAGGCGTCAGCGGCATCGACGAAAGCCCCGTCACCGGCGAAAGCGTGCCGCGCAGCAAGGGGCCGGGCGAGCCGGTCTTCGCAGGGTCGATCAACACCGAGGCCGTGCTGCGCGTTCGCGTCGCAAGGGAGCCGTCGGACAACACCATCGCGCGCATCATCCGCCTGGTCGAGGAAGCCGAGGAGGCGCGCGCGCCGACCGAACGCTTTATCGACCGCTTCAGCCGCTGGTACATGCCCGCCGTTGTCGCCATGGCGGCTCTGGTCGTCATCGTGCCGCCGCTTGCCTTCGGTGCGGACTGGAACACCTGGATTTATCGCGGGCTGGCGCTTCTGCTGATCGGCTGTCCTTGTGCCCTGGTCATTTCGGTGCCCGCCTCCATCGCGTCGGCACTGTCTTCGGGGGCCAGGCGGGGGCTTCTGATGAAGGGGGGCGCCGTGATCGAAGCCGCCGCGAACATCCGCCATGTCGCCTTCGACAAGACCGGAACGTTGACCAGGGGCAGGCCGGTCGTCACGCGCGTTTTGCCCGCCGCAGGGGTCGGCGAAGCCGAACTGCTGGCCGTGGCCGCGGCGGTCGAGGCGGGATCCAGCCACCCCTTGGCGCAGGCGATCCTGCGCCGGGCGAAGGACGGCGGCATCGTGCCGTTGCCTTCGCGCGATGCAAGGGCGCTGCCCGGAAAGGGCGTCGAGGCCCTGGTGGGCGGCGCGCTGGCCTGGGTGGCATCGCCACGGGCCGCCTCCGAAAAGGCGGGCATCGACGGTCCCGCGATCCACCAGGCAAGCGAGCTGGAAGCCCAGGGCATGACCGTGGTGGCCGTTTTCCGCGAAGGCAAGCCGCTTGGCATGATCGCGATGCGCGACGAGCCGCGCGAGGATGCCGCCGAGGCGATTCGGCAACTCGAGGCGTTGGGGGTTTCGGCGGTGATGCTGACGGGCGACAACCCACGGACGGCGGCGGCCATAGCCGAGGGTCTCGGCCTTGATCATCAGGCGGAGATGATGCCCGGCGACAAGCTTGCGGCGATCCGCGAGGCGGCGGCCACCGGCGGCGTGATGATGATCGGCGACGGCATCAACGACGCGCCTGCCCTGAAGCAGGCCAGCGTCGGCGTGGCCATGGGATCGGGAACCGGCGTCGCGCTGGAAACAGCCGATGCGGCTATTCTGCGCGACCGCGTGACCGACGTGCCCGCACTGATCCGGCTTGCCCGCGTCACGATGGGCAATATCCGCCAGAACGTCGCGCTGGCCCTGGGTCTGAAGGCGGTGTTTCTCGTGACCTCGGTTCTGGGGCTTACCGGCCTGTGGATCGCCATCCTGGCCGATACCGGCGCCACGGTTCTGGTGACGCTGAATGCGCTCAGGCTTCTGGCCTACAATCCCGAAAGCGAGGGCTGATGGCGTCCGGGTTCGGCGGATCCGCGCTGGCGATCCTGGCGGCCTATCTGCTGCTGTTTCTTTGGGGCACGGCCGAAACGGGCCGCGCCAACGGGCGAACCGCCTGGCTGATGGCGCGAAGTCGCGGCCGGGATCGCCGGGCGGCGTTCGCATTCCGGCTTGCCTTTGCTTGCAGCTTCGTTGGGCCGCTGGTCTGGTCGCTTTCGCCTGCGCTGCGTCGGCTCGATCCGTTCTGGTCCGGTGGCGATGGGGCCTGGGTGGGGATGGCGGGCGTGTTTGCCGCGGCACTCGGCGCCATGATCGCCTTTGCGGCGCAGATGTCGATGGGCGCATCCTGGCGCGTCGGCGTGAAAGGTTCCGAGGTCGGGGGATTGGTGACGGGCGGATTGTTCCGCATCAGCCGCAACCCGACCTTTATCGGGCAGTGCCTGCTGCTGACGGGGGTGGCGCTGGCGCTTCCCGCGCTGCCCACCTTGATCGGCCCGCCGCTGTTTCTTGCCGCCGCACGGGCGCAAGTCCCCTCCGAGGAAGCGGTGCTGCGCCGCGCGCACGGCGCCGCATACGACGACTGGGCGCGGCAGGTGCCCCGCTGGATCGGCCCGTGCCGCCGATCTGGTTCCCTGCGCCGCGGCGGCTGACCCTGGCCTGCACTGCGGCGGCGGCAATGGCCATCGTGTTGAACGCCCCTTTGCTTTTCGGCCTTTTTCTCGTCTGACAAAGCCGTGAACGGTCGATTTCGCGCTTGAACCTCAAGTTGCTCGAGGTGCTAGGCGGGGCCAGCACGACCCGGAAAAGAAGCTGATGACTGTCGATCCCTTGACCCATTGTTGCCATCTTGGCTGCGCCCTTCGCGGCGGCGGCAACGCCCTGGTGCTTGCGTCGATCCATGCCTGACGCCGCAACCGCCCGATCCGAGACGCTGCTGTTCCTTGCCTTTGTGATTGCCCTGGGCGCGACCTTGGGTGCGCTGTTTATCGGCGAGGTCTTGGGGCAGATGCCCTGCGTCCTGTGCTGGTATCAGCGGATCGCCATGTTTCCGTTGGTGCCCCTTCTGGCGGTCGGCCTGTGGCGAGGCGACGCGGCGGTGAAGACCTATGCGCTGCCATTGACGGTGGCGGGCCTTGTCGTGGCGCTGTTGCATTCGGGCCTTTACGCCGGACTGATCCCCGAAGGCATCACCCCGTGCACTCGGAACGGGCCGTCCTGTTCCGACCGCGCCCTGATGTCCGTTCTGGGCATCCCCATCCCTTATCTGTCGCTTGGCGCCTTTGCGGCCATCGCGCTGTGTCTCATTGTCATGAAAGGAAAGCGATCGTGAACCGAAGAACCGTCGTCGCAAGCACCCTTGCCCTGGGCGCGGGCGCATTTGCCGGTGGATCGTGGTATGTCGCCCGCCAGCGGAAGGCCGAACAGGCCGCAGCCGAGCGCGCGGCCCTGGAGGCCCGGCCCGATGCGCTGATCCGGCCGCATTCGCCGATCCTGGGGCCGGCTGATGCGCCCGTGACCCTGGTGGAGTTCTTCGATCCGTCTTGCGAGGCCTGCCGGGCCTTTCATCCGGTTGTCAACGAATTGCGCCGCGAATATCCCGTCCAGCTTCGCGTGGTCTTGCGATACACGGCGTTTCACGAGGGTTCGGACGAGGCCGTGCGCATTCTGGAGGTCGCGCGCCGCCAGAACCTGTTCGAGCCGGTGCTCGACATGCTGTTTTCCGAACAGCCGGCCTGGGCGCTTCATGGTCAACCGCGGCTCGATCTGGCGTGGCAAGCGGCGGGCCGGGCCGGACTGGATCTGGAGCGCGCGAAGTCCGAACGGCTGCATCCCGACATCACCGGCGTGCTGAACCAGGACATGGCCGATGTCCAGGCCATGCGGATCCAGGGCACGCCGACCTTCTTTGTCGACACCGAAAGGCTGGCTGATCTCAGCATCGAAAACCTGCGCGGCGCGGTTTCGAACGTCGTTTCGGGACTTGGCTGAGGCGGGGCGCCAATGAGCTTGCGACGGATCCGCTTTGTCCTTTGGGGACTGGTGTTCGTGGTTCTGGCCGTTGTGGCGGTCCAGTTCTGGGGCGGACGGCAGCAAACCCCCCCATCGTTCCGGCCGGACTTCGCCCTCCAGGACGGCAGCGGGCAAACCCATACCATGGCCGACTTCCGGGGAAAGTTCAGCCTGGTCTTCTTCGGCTTCACGAACTGCCCCGATGTCTGCCCGACCACCCTGTCCGAAGTGGCCCAAGTCATGGACGACCTGGGCGCCGAGGCCGACCGGGTGCAACCCTTGTTCGTCTCGATCGACCCCCAACGGGACCGCAGGCAAGGGCTGACCGAATATGTGACGGCCTTTCATCCGGCGATCCTTGGCCTGTCGGGAAGCGACGCCGCCACAAAGGACGCCGCCGACAGCTTCAAGATCTTTTTCGGCCGCGAAGAGGATCCTGCCGCGCCCGACGGCTACACCATGTCGCACAGCCCAGGGCTGTACCTGATCGGGCCGGATGGCGAATGGCTGCGCCAGTTCGCCTATGAAACCCCTGCCGCCGAAATCCTGGCGGACCTCGAGCAAAGGATATGACCATGAAGGCCTGGGCGCTTGCCTTCGGATTCACGACGCTTCTTCCCGCACTCGCCTCGGCCGAATGCGCCGGCGTGACGGTGGGCGATCTCACCGTGTCGAAGGCGTGGTCGCGCGCCACCGTCGGCACCCGGCGGCCGGCCGTGTTCTATGTCGAGATCCGCAACAACGGCCGGGCGGATGATCGCCTGATCGGGATCGAAACGCCGGTTGCGGACATGCCGATGCTGCACCGGACGGTTATCCGGGACGGGGTCGCCGCGATGCCGCATGCCGAGGCGGTCGATGTTCCGGCAGGCGGCATGGCCGCGCTGGCCCCCGGCGGCTATCACGGCATGCTGATGGAGTTGACCGCGCCTCTTTCCGAGGGCGAGAGCTTTCCGGTGACCCTGACCTTCGAGCGGGCAGGAGCGGTCGAAATCGACGCCCAGGTTCTGTCGATCCGCGCGCAGGAGGCGCAATGCGACGCCGCAAGCTGATCCTGGGCGGGGCCGGCCTTGTTGGCGCAACCGCCTTTGCCCTGGGTGTCGGAGCCTGGCGCGGCGGCGATTCCCGTCGCCCGGCGGATGCCGGGGAAATCGCGAACGGTCGGGCAGACCTGTCCCGGATGGCGTGGCGGCTGATCGACGACCGGGGCGATCCCGTCGGCCCGCAGGACTGGATCGGCCGCGCCACCATGGTCTTTTTCGGCTTTACCTGGTGCCCGGACGTTTGCCCTACCACGCTGATGGACATCGCGGACTGGCTGGAGGGCCTTGGAACGGATGCGGACCAGATCCGGGTCGCCATGATCACCGTCGATCCTGAACGGGATAGCCCCGAGATCCTGGCGGAATACCTGTCGAACTTCGACCCCCGGATCCGCGGCCTGACGGGCTCGGCCGACGCGATCGCCAAAGCCGCGGAGGCTTTCGGCGTGACATACATGCGGGTATTGCGGGATGACGGGGACTATACCCTGAACCATACGTCCGGCGTGTTCGTGTTCCGGCCTTCGGGCGAACTTGCCAGCACCATCGACTTTCACGAGGAGCGCCGCTTCGCGGTCCCCAAGATTCGGAGAGCCATCGGATGAAACATGCCTTGCTTGTCGCGGCGTCCCTTTTGTGGGCGCCCTTGTCCTTGGATGCGCGGGAAACCCCGCCTGCCGTTCATGTGGTCGAGGGGCAAGGCTGCGAATGCTGCGCGAAATGGACCGAGCATCTGCAAGAGCAGGGTTTCGACGTGACCACGGAAGACCGTTTCGGCGTCCTGCTGATCCAGCACAAGATCGCCCTCGGTGTCCCTGCCGAACATTATTCCTGCCATACCGGCCAGATCGACGGCTACTTTCTGGAAGGCCATGTCCCCGCCCGGGACATCCGAAGGCTTCTGGAAGAACGGCCCGACGCGGCGGGCCTGGCCGTGCCCGGGATGCCCTATGGCAGCCCCGGCATGGGGCCCGAAGACAGGCGCGAGGCGTATGACGTGTTGTTGATACGCAAGGACGGAAGCAGCGAGGTGTTCACCAGCTATCCCGCTGCCGGCGACATTTAGATCAATCGTTTCCAATCAGGACGGAGCTTTTTCGAATGGCCAGTTTGAACCGGCGTCATTTTTCCCTGGCAGGCTTGGCGGCCCTGGCGGCATGCGGCGCTCCGAAGCCGCAGACGCCGACCTTCAAGGTTTACTCCGGTCCCCCGGTCACCCAGGTCGTCATCCAGAAAGGTCAGCGCCGCATGTATCTTCTGAACGGAACAACGGTGCTGAAGTCCTATGATTTCGGCCTGGGGTTCCAGCCGGTCGGCCACAAGCAGTTCGAGGGCGACGGCAAGACCCCCGAGGGGCTTTATTTCGTGGACCGCTTCAATCCCCGCAGCCGGTATCACCTTTCCGTCGGCGTGTCCTATCCGAACGAGCGCGACCGCGCCTTTGCGGAACAGTTCGGTCGCGATCCCGGCGGCGATATCATGATCCATGGCCGGGGGCCGGAAGGCAACAAGCTGGTGCGCCGGAAACGGGACTGGACGGCCGGGTGCATCACCGTCAGCGACGAAGAAATCGAGGACATCTACGCCATGCTGCGGCCGGGCGTCCCGATCATGATAAACGCCTGACGGCGAGACCGGGGTAAGCGCACAAGGCCATGCCTCGCCATTCTTGAAGCCTCCGAAAGGAATGCCGGCGACCGGGTCCGCCGGCATTCCTCGCGGGGACCGGCCTTCAGAACACCGTCACCTGCGTTCCGATTTCGGCCACCTCGTAAAGCCGGGTGACATGCTCGTTGTAAAGGCCGTAGCAGCCGTTCGAGGATTTGCGGCCAATCTTTCGCGTGTCATGCGTGCCGTGGATCAAATAGGCGGGCCATGACAGATAAAGGCCGTAAGCCCCCAAGGGATTGTTCGGATCTCCGCCTTCCACGCGCTGCGGCAGGTTGGGATCCTTTTCCCGCATGCTGGGCGTCGGCGTCCAGGGCGGGTTTTTCGCCTTTCTGACGATCTCAGTCTTGCCCCGGCGGGTCAAGTCCTCGGTGATCGGGATAGAGCAGGGAAACACCAGGGCAATCGAACCGTCGCCCGACCAGTAATGCACCGCACGCGAGGTCACATCCGCAAGAATCACGCCCTTTCCCAGGCTCGGGTAGAACTCGCTCCAGTGTCTCGCGCGGAACGACGACTGATTTCGCCGGGGATCGGCATTCGGATCCACCTGATAGGCGCCAAGATCGGGCGCCCCGCCGGCCGGGGGACCGCCGTAAACGGGCTGCCCGGTATAAGGGTCGAAACCCTGCGCCCGGGCGGCACCGCCCGGAAAGATCGTCGCGGCGGCCAGCAAGCCGCCCAGAAAGCGCCGACGGTCGCTACCCGTGTCCGTTGGGATCATTCGCTGCCTCATCTTTTTTGGTTGTGTTTATCCAACGATTGCAAAAGGATACTCTTTTGAAAGGATTCGGAAAAGAACACCGGGCGCCGCGCAGATCAAGTTGTTGTGCGTTCCAGCCAAGATCCCGGCCGCAGGCGATCGTCAAGCTTGTGCGACACGCCGTCGAATGCGAGGGAGACCTGACAAGGCAAGGCGACAAGGAGAGACACATGAAGTTCCGATCCCTCTTCATCCTGGCAGGTGTCCTGATCAATGCCGGTTGCGGAAGCATGACGGCAAGAACGGAAACGGCACGGACCGGAGCCGAAAGCCTTCCCCCCGACCTTTTCGCGCTGGCTGCGCCGGGGCAGGATGTCGCCTCGGCCCGCCTTCTTCCCGAAGACAACTGCTATTGGTACGAGCATCGCGGACCGGTGGAAACGACGCTTCTTCCGCTTACCACGATTGAAGGCCGTCCGATCTGCATGCAGTCACAGGCCTGAGGCAGATCGGGCAGGATCAGACCTGGAAGCCCGGCAAGGGCGTGGCCTAGCGGCTGGCCGTCACGCTTTCCGAGGCCGAATAAAGATGCGCCGTGGAGCCGATCTCGACCTTCGGATAAAGATCGTTGATATGCGCCATCACCATCCGCACGCAGCCGGAACTGGCGCTTGTGCCAATGCTTCTGGGAAAGGGGGTTCCATGAATGCGCAAGTAAGTGTCCCTGTTTCCGACATAGAGATAAAGGGCGCGTGATCCGAGGGCGTTTTCGGGACCGGGCTCCATTCCCCCTGCGAATTGCGCATAAACCTCCGGCTCTCGCTTAATCATGTTCGGCGTTGGCGTCCAATGAGGCCATTCGACCTTCCGCCTGATCGTGTAAACCCCGGGTTCGTAAAGATCCCCGCGTCCGATGGCGACGCCATACCGCATCGCGGTTCCCCCGGCCTCGATATGATAAAGATATTTCGCCACGGCATCCACATAAATGTCGCCCGGCACCAGGCCTTCGTTGGCCCTGACCCTTTGAGGCAGGAAACGGGGGTGCAGGCCCCAGGGGTTCGAGGTGGCGGGATCGTAACCGGCAGGCGTGACCTGCGCGTCCCAGGCGGCCTTCTGCGCTTCCGTGGGCCATGATGCCGCAAGCAAGGGGCCCGACATGGTTGCCGAGAACAACGCTGTTGTTGTGTGGATGAAGTGTCTTCTGGTCAGCATCTCTTGCGCTCCTGTTCCTGTCCGGCATCCTGCCCGCCCATGCCTTCAACGCAACCCGCCGAACCCGCCGTCCCGGATTTCGAGATCAAATCTTCTTGTCCGATAAGCCCTTGCGCCTTCGGAGCCGACGGTTTGCTTTTCCCCAACGCCAGGCCGTCGCGGGATCCTCTGCCGGATCGCGGTGCCGCACGGACTTGTTCGGACCATCTGGTGCGATGATCCATTCCCGCCAAAGGCAGAAGCCGGTTGCCCGTCGCCCCGTGCAGAAACACGGCATGCCTGTCCCGAGCAGGACAGGGCGGGCCGCCGACAACACCCTGCGCGCAAGGCGCTTGAGGGCGGTGACGCCATCCGGCACCAGCCGCGCGCCGATGGCAGGCCGTTCCCGAGGATGCGCTGACCGGACGGCTTGCGGATGCCCCGGGGCGGGTTCGCCAACCCTGCGGACCGCGAAGCCTCCCGTCCCACTTTTTCCTTGACCCTGCGTCCGATGGGTCCATCATCAGCCCACCCAGCGAATGAGGCCAGGAATGACGCGTTTCCGTGTGAATGGCCGGGATCACGATCTGGACTTGGATCCCGACACCCCGCTGCTGTGGGTTCTGCGCGACGAGTTGCGCCTGACCGGAACCAAGTTCGGCTGCGGCATCGCCCAATGCGGCGCCTGCACCGTGATGGTGGATGGGATGCCCCGGCGGTCCTGCGTGACCCCGCTCGGAACCCTCGGCGACAGCGAGGTTACCACCATCGAGGGCATGGACGGCCCCGAGATCCGGGCCGTGCAGGCCGCCTGGACGGCCATCGACGTGCCGCAATGCGGCTGGTGCCAGTCGGGGCAGGTCATGTCGGCCACCGCGCTGTTGCAGCAGATCCCCCGTCCCAGCGACGACGACATCACCAACGCGATGGCGGGAAACATCTGCCGCTGCGCCACCTATGTGCGGATCCGGCAGGCCATCCACGACGCCGCCCGGACGCTGGAGGGTTGAGCATGTCCATCCTGACGACGCGCCGGGGCTTTCTGGCGGGCGGGTCCGGCCTGATGCTGGCGCTGACGCTGCCGCTGGGGCAGGGCCGCGCGCAGATGACCGTGGCCGGTCCCTTCGCCCCCAACGCCTTTGTCCGCATCGGCACCGACGATCTGGTGACGGTGATGATCAAGCACCTGGAAATGGGGCAGGGGCCTTACACCGGGCTTGCCACCCTTGTGGCCGAGGAACTGGACGCCGACTGGGCGCAGCTGCGGGCCGAAGGGGCGCCCGCCGACGACACGCTTTATGCGAACCTCGCCTTCGGGGCGCAGGGCACGGGCGGATCGACCGCCATCGCCAACAGCTTCATGCAGATGCGCAAGGCGGGCGCCGCCGCCCGCGCCATGCTGGTCGCCGCCGCGGCCGAAGAATGGGGCGTGCCCGCGTCCGAGATCGCGGTCACGGCAGGCATCGTCTCGCATGCCGCATCCGGCCGGTCATCGGGCTTCGGCGCCCTGTCCGCCGCCGCCGCGCGCCAGCCGGTGCCCGAAGACCCGCCGGTCAAGGCCGCCGCCGACTTCGTTCTGATCGGCACCGACCGGCCAAAGCTCGACAGCAGGGCCAAGGCCGACGGCAGCGCGCAGTTCACCATGGATGTCTACCGCGAGGGGATGCTGACCGTGGTGGTGGCCCATCCGCCCCGGTTCGGCGCCGCCCTGGTCCGCGTCGATGACCGCGCCGCCCTGGCGGTGAAGGGGGTGGAGATGGTGCGGACCATCCCCTCGGGCGTGGCGGTCTATGCCACGAACACCCATGCCGCCCTGAAGGGCCGCGACGCCCTGGTGATGGACTGGGACGACAGCAAGGCCGAGACGCGCAGTTCCGCGCAGATGTTCGAAGCCTATGCCGAGGCGGCCGCCCAGGGCGGCGAGACGGTCGAGGAGGAGGGCGAGCTGTCCGCCATCGACGGCGCCGCCCGCGTGCTGAGCGCCGAATACCGCTTTCCCTATCTGGCCCACGCGCCGATGGAACCCCTGGACGCGGTGATCGAGACCAGGGACGGCACCGCCGAACTGTGGTTCGGCAGCCAGTTCCCGTCCTTCGACCGGCCCACCGTCGCCACGACCCTGGGCCTGGCGCCCGCCGACGTGCGGATCAACGTGCTGATGGCGGGCGGCTCCTTCGGGCGTCGCGCGCAGGGATCGGCCCATCTGGCCGCCGAAGTGGCCGAGGTTGCCAAGGCGGCGGGCCGCGACGGCGCCTTCAAGCTGGTCTGGACGCGCGAGGACGACGTGCGCGGCGGCTATTACCGGCCCATGACCGTGCATCGCCTGCGCGCGGGCCTGGACGCGGACGGCAGCATCGTCGCCTGGGAAAACGTGGTCGCCAACCAGTCGATCATGTCCGGCACCCCGATGGAGGCGATGCTGAAGGGCGGCCCGGACAACAGCTCGTTCGAGGGATCCACCGGCCTTCCCTATCGCCTAGGCGCGAAGCGGATCGGCTGGGCGCGGATGGACAGCCCGGTCAGCGTGCTGTGGTGGCGCTCGGTCGGGCATACCCATACCGCCTATGCGGTCGAGACCTTTCTGGACGAGGTGCTGGAAGCCGCCGGCAAGGATCCCGTGCAGGGCCGGCTGGACCTGCTGCCGCCCGAGGCCGTCCGCGAGCGCGCCGTCATCACCGAAGCCGCCCGCATGGCGGACTGGCAAGGCCCGCGCCGCAATGGCAAGGGCTACGGGATCGCCTATGCGAAAAGCTTCGGCACCTATGTCGCCGAGGTGGTCGAGGTCGAGGACCGCGGCGGCGTCCCCCGCGTCACCCGCGTCTGGTGCGCGGTCGATTGCGGCATCGCGGTCAATCCCAACGTGATCCGCGCGCAGATGGAGGGCGGCGTGGGCTATGCGCTGTCCGCCGCGCTGCACAGCCGGATCACGCTTGCGCCGGGCGGGACGGTGGAGCAGTCGAACTTCCACGACTATCCCATGCTGCGCATCGGCGAAATGCCGGCCGTCGAGGTCTCGATCATCCGCAGCCAGGCGGACCCGACCGGCGTGGGCGAACCGGGCGTGCCCCCGCTGGCCCCGGCGATGGCCAATGCCTGGCGGGCGTTGAACGGACAGCGTCAATACCAGCTGCCCTTCGGCGGAGCGGTTTCATGAGATCGTTCACGGCTGTTTTCGCCGCGGCCCTGGCCTGCGCCGCGCCCGTGCTTGCCCAGGACGGCCTGAAGACCCCCGCGGATTTCGACGCCATCGCCGACCGGACCCAGCGGTCGGTGGCCCTGTTCGAAGAAATCGGCAAGGTGCTGACCCATCCGCGCTGCCTCAACTGCCACCCGGTCACAGGCGGTCCGACCCAGGGCGATTCCATGCGGCCCCACAACCCCCCGGTGATCCGGGGCGAGGCGGATTTCGGCGCGCCGGGCATGACCTGCAACACCTGCCATGGGGCCGAAAACGTCACCCTGACCGGCGGCCAGGGCAGCATCCCCGGCCACGAACCCTGGTCCCTGGCCCCGGTCAGCATGGGGTGGGTCGGCCTGTCCCTGGCCGAGATCTGCGGGCAGATCAAGGATCCCGCACGCAACGGCGGCAAGACGCTGGAGGAGCTGCACGAGCACAACGCCCACGACGGGCTGGTCGGCTGGGGCTGGCATCCCGGCGAAGGCCGCGCCCCGGCCCCCGGCAGCCAGGAAATCTTCGGCCAGCTGACCCGTGCCTGGATCGACACCGGGGCCGCCTGCCCGGGGTGACGAGCGGTCGGGATCCGTCGGCCCATGGGCGCCGGTCAGGGCAACGAGGATCCCGAAGCGAGGCTTTCCTTGGCCGGTCGTGCAAGTCCGCCGCAGCCAGCCGCGTCGATCCGGCCTCGGCTGGGGGACAAGGCGGTTGCTGCCTTGCAGACCGGCAGCAATCCCGGGTGCCGATCGTTTTGTGAACCGCGCGGCGGCGGGTTTGGCGCAGCCCAAGCCAGCACGGATCGTGCCGGGCGATGCGGCTGCGGCAGGGAATGCCGCCCGGTTCTGCCGATGCTGCGCCGCGATGTCGCCGCGGTTCGGGACCGGCGGCCTTCAATCCGCCCGCCGTCCCCGGATCCGATGCCGGTCAGATGTCGAAGTTGCTGGGCAGCACGATCATGTCGCGGATCGTGACGTTGCGCGGGCGCGTCAGCATGAACATCAGGGCGTCCGACACCTCGACCGGTTCGATCAGCGCGCCTGCGTCCTTCATGCGTTGCAGCCGTTCCGGTTCCCAGTCCGACAGCAGGGCCGAGATGACCGGTCCCGGCGACACCTGCGCCACGCGGATGCCATGGCCCATCAATTGCCGCCGCATGGTCTGGACAAAGCAGGTGACGGCCCATTTGGACGCGGAATAGACCGGCTCGACATGGATGGGGGCATGACCTGCGATCGAGCAGGTCACAACGATGTCGCCCGTTCCGCGTGCGATCATGTGCGGAGCCACGGCGTGAACGTTCTTTATTACCGCATTGACGTTCAGGTTCAGCATTCGGTCGATGGCGGCGGGGTTCGTGTCGATCAGATCCCCGCCGATATAGCTGCCGGCATTGCAGGCGATGATGTCGATGTGGTCCACCTTGCCCAGGATTTCCGGCACCATGGCGTCGCAGCTTTCGGGGTCCAGCAGGTCGGTCACCTGGGGCACCGCGTTCTGGCCCAGCCTGCCGGTCAGCTCGGCCAAGGCGTCCTTGTCGCGGTCCACCATGACCACGCGCGCTCCGGCGGCCACCAGCGCCCGGGTCGTGGCAAGGCCGATGCCCGAGGCGGCCCCGGTGACGACGGCGATCTTGCCGTGCAGTTCTGCGGACATGTCGTTCTCCTTCATCTTGCGGGCAGGCCCGCGGGTCTCGTCGGTTCGTGGGGATCGCTCAAACGGCCAGAAAGCCGCCGTCCAGGGCCAGAACGGCGCCGGTGACCATGGCGGCGTCGTCGGATAGCAGCAGGGCGATGGCGCGGGCCACGTCCTCGGCCTCGGCGAAGCGGCCAAGGGGATGGCGGGCCATCATCGGCGCGCTTTTCGCGGGATCGGACCAGGCCTCGGCGGCAAGTTCGGTCATGGTCACGGTGGGGGCGAGGGCCGTGACGCGGATGCCGTGCGGGCCAAGCTCGCGCGCCATGACCCGCGTCGCACCCTCGAGTCCCGCCTTGGAGGCGGCATAGCAAACGTGATCGGGAAACCCGCGATGGCCCGCGATGCTGGTCACGTTGACGATCGCCCCGCCGCCGCCCGCGGTTATCCGGGCGCGCGCGAATTCCTGCGCGCAGATCAGCGCGGCGCGCAGGTTGATGCCCATCACCGTGTCGTATCCCGCATCCGTCATGTCCAGCAGGCTTTCCAGCACATTGGTGCCCGCGCAGTTCACCAGGAAATCGCAGGCGCCCGCCTGGGCCATCGCGGCGCGGGCGGCCCCGGGATCGGACAGGTCGGCCGCGATGCCGTGCCCGCCCGTGTCGCGGGCCAAGCCGTCAAGGTCGGCCCGGGTCCGGCTGATCGCCACGACCCTGGCCCCGCGCGCGGCCATCAGCAGGGCGGTGGCCCGGCCGATGCCCTTGCCGGCGCCGGTGATGATGACGGATTTGCCTTCGAATTGCATGGGATCGCCTTACGAAAGGGACGGGCCGGTGACGGCCGGGCCAGGGGGAAATCGGTCAAGGCAGCTATCGGTCTGCCCGCGGATGCTGCGGGCCATGTCCTGCAAGGCGGTAAAGGCCGCATGGCGCGTGTCGTGCAGGTGCCGCACCGCGCCGGTCGCCGGACGATGGCTTGTCACGACCGCCGACATGGCGGGCATGGCGGCCCGGATGTCCGGGAAAGCCCCTGCCGCGACGGCGGCCAGGATCGCCGAACCCAGCAGCACGGGTTCCTCGCAGGCGGTCACGTCGACGGGCAAGCCGGTCGTGTCGGCCAGGATCTGCCGGATCAGGGGATGGCGTCCCGCGCCGCCGCTGATGGCGATGCGGTCCACGCCCGCGCCATGCGCCGCCTGCGTTTCGATGATCTGGCGCAGCCCGTAGCCCAACCCGCAAACGCCCGCGACATAAAGCGCGACCAGCGACTGCCTGTCGCTGTCCATCCCCAAGCCCAGGATCGCCGCGCGGGCATGGGGATCGGCAAAGGGCGCGCGATTTCCCAGGAATTCGGGAACGACATGCAGATGCGCCGCCAGCCGCACCGCGCGCGAGGCATCGCCCGCCCGGTCCATGGCCGCATCGGCCAGCCATTCGGGCAGGGATTTCCCATCGGCCCGCGCGGCGGCGGTTGCGGCGTGATGGGCGGGATGAAAGGACAGCAGGTGGTCGATGGCCGCCCCGGCCGCGGATTGCCCGCCCTCGTTCAGCCAGGCCCCCGGCACCATGGCCGAGAAATACGGCCCCCAGACCCCCGGCACGAAGGTCGGATCGCGCGTCGTGGTCATCGTGCAGGACGAGGTGCCGAAGACATAGCCCAGCGTTCGCACCGGATCCTCGGCTCCGCCCCGGGCGCCCACCGTGCCGATGCCGCCCGCATGAGCGTCGATCAACCCGGCCGCCACCGCGATCCCGGCGGGCAGCCCCATCGCCCGCGCCGCCTCCGGGGTCAGCCCCCGGCTCAGCGCGGTGCCGGGCGGGACTACCTGGCCGCCGATGCGCACGAATCCCTCGTCGGCCAGTTCCGCCAGGCCGATGCCGCGGAAATAGTCGGCGTCCCAGCGGCCCTCGTGCGCCAGATAGGTCCATTTGCAGGTGACGGTGCAGGTGGACCGCGCCGTGCTGCCGCTGGCCTTCCAGGTCAGGAAATCGGTCAGGTCGAAGAAATGCCGGGCGGCGCGGAAGACCTCGGGGCGGTTTTCTTTCAGCCACAGCAGCTTGGGCGTCTGCATCTCGGGCGAGATGCGGCCGCCCACGTATTTCAGAACCTCGTGTCCGTCCGCGTTGATCCGCGCCGCCTGGTCCACGGCCCGGTGGTCCATCCACACGATGATGTCGCGTTCGGGACAAGCCGGATCGCCAAGGCCCGGCGGCCCGTCGCCCAGCACGACCAGCGAACAGGTGGCGTCGAAGCCCACGCCCGCGACGCTTGCGGGGTCCACGGCCGCCCGGGCCAGTGCCGTCCGCGTGGCCGCGCAGACCGCATCCCAGACCTGCGCGCTGGATTGTTCGGCGATGTCCGCGTCCGGACGGTGCAGGGCGATGTCGGCCTTGCCGGCGCCCAGCAGCGCGCCCCGCGCGTCGAACACCCCCGCCCTGGCCGACCCCGTGCCGACATCAACGCCGATGAAATGCGTCCCCATGGTCCTGTCCCCGTTCTATCGCCACTCGCGGCCGATATAGATGGCCAGCAGGATGATCAGGCCCTTGATGACGTCCTGCATGTAGGGGTTGATCCCCATCAGGTTCAGCCCGTTGTTCAGGATGCCCAGCAGCACCGCGCCGATCAGCGTGCCCAGGATCAGCCCGCGCCCGCCCGCGATGGCGGTGCCGCCCAGCACCACGGCGGCGATGGCGTCCAGTTCGAACCCCACGCCGGCATTGGGCTGCCCGCTCATCAGCCGGCCGGTCAGCACGATCGCCGCCAGCGAGGCCGTCACGCCCGAGATCGCGAAGACCGCCAGCTTGACCCGCCGCGTGCGCACGCCCGACAGGCGGGCGGCGACCTCGTTGCCGCCGATGGCGTAAACGTGCCGGCCAAAGGGGGTGCGTTGCAGGACCAGCCAGGCCAGGGCATAGACGACCAGCATGATCACCACCGGAACCGGGATGATGCCGATGCGGCCCACGCCGAACCAGGACACCCAGCCGGGCAGGCCGCTGATCGGATAGCCGCCGGAATAGATCAGTCCCAACCCGCGCGCCATGCCCATGGTCGCCAGGGTGACGATGATCGCGGGCATCCGCCCCCAGGCGACCAGAACGCCGTTGAACAGGCCCAGGCCCAGGCCCACCAGCAGGGCCGCCGCCAGTCCCACGCCGCCGGGCAGGCCCATGTTGACCATGAGGCCCGCCGCGAGGGTGCCCGACAGCGCCATCACCGCGCCCACCGACAGGTCGATGCCGCCGGTCAGGATCACAAAGGTCATGCCCACCGCCAGGATGCCCACGACCGACACCTGCCGCAGCACGTTGAGGATATTGTTCAGGGTGAAGAAGTTGTCGCTGGCAAAGGCCATCAGGACCGATACGACGATCAGCCCGACCAGCGGCAGGGCCAGCGGCGAATGGAACAGCCAGTCAAGCGCGGTCCAGCGTCCCTTGCCCTGGGATCCGGTTTCGATGTTGGAGTCATGCGACATGATCGACCCTCCCGGTCGTTGCGTGGGTCATGATTTCCTCGGATGTGATGGCGTCACCCTCGACGGTGGCCACGATGCCGCCCGACCGGAACACGCAGACCCGGTCGGACATGCCGATGATCTCGGGAAGCTCGGACGAGATCATGATGATGGCGCAGCCCCGCGCGGTGAAATCGCGCATCAGCTGATAGATCTCGGCCTTGGCGCCCACGTCGATGCCGCGCGTGGGTTCGTCGAAGATCAGGATCTGCATGTCGTGGTTCAGCCAGCGGGCGATGACCACCTTTTGCTGGTTGCCTCCCGACAGGGTATCGACCCGCGCATCCGGCCCCTGGGCCTTGACGCGCACCTGGTCCATCGCCGTTTCGGTGAAGGCCCGTTCCTTCCTGAAGTCGATGAACCAGCGGCCCCGGCGATACTTGCCGTAATTGTTGAGCGACAGGTTTTGCAGGATCGGGAAGCTGGTGATCAGCCCCTGTTCCTTGCGGCTTTCAGGCAAAAGGCCGATGCCATGGGCCAGTCCGTCGGCAGGATCGCCGAGCCGGGTCTGAACCCCGTCCAGCCTGATCTTGCAGCGCGCCGCCGGATAGGCGCCCAGGATCGACAGCGCGGTTTCCGTCCGGCCCGATCCGACCAGTCCGGCAAAGCCCAGGATCTCTCCGGCGCGCAGGTGAAAGGACGACACGGGACCGCCGCGGCGCAACTGCACCTCCTCGACATCCAGCACGGTCCGGGCGGCGGGGTCGGGGGCGGGTTGGGGGGGAAAGCTGTTCTCGATCCGGCGGCCGACCATCATCTCGACCAGGCGGTCGGCGGTCATCCCCGCCACGTCGCGGGTGCCGACATATTCTCCGTCGCGCAGAACGGTGATGCGGTCGCAAATCTCGAAGATTTCCTCGAGATGGTGCGAAATGAAGACGATGGCCACACCGGCCGCGCGCAATTCGCGCATGACCTTGAACAGATGCTCGACCTCGGCCGGGGTCAGGGTGGCGGTGGGTTCGTCCAGCACCAGGATGCGCGCGTTCAGCGACAAGGCCTTCGCGATCTCCACGAACTGCTGTTCGGCCACCGACAGGCGGGCGACGGGCACGTCCAGCGGCAGATCGACCTCGAGCTTGCGCAGGATGTCTTGCGCCCTGCCGCGCATCGCCTTGCGGTCCAGCAGGCCAAGGGGGGTTCTGAGTTCGCGCGCCAGGAACATGTTCTCGACGGCGGTCAGATAGGGGATCAGGCTGAATTCCTGAAAGACGATGCCGATGCCGGCGGCAATCGCCTCGTCATAGGTGGCGAACGCGCGTTCCCGGCCCTCGACAAGAATCCGGCCGGCGCTTGGCTGGATGATGCCGCAGACGATCTTCATCAGGGTCGATTTTCCGGCCCCGTTCTCGCCCAGCAGGGCGTGAACCTCGCCTGCGTTCACATGCAGATCGACGCCGTGCAGAACCTCGATCCGGCCGAAGCTTTTGCGTATTCCGTTCAGTTCAAGCATTTCGTCTCCTGCGGGCTGATCGAAGGCCGCGCCCCGGACGGGGCACGGCCGGTTCCCGTGCGGATTACCAGCTGAAGTCCGCGGCGTTCTCGCTGTCCACGGTGCGCACGTCGATCGGCACCTCGGCCGGAACCACGCGGGCGCCCCAGTATTGCGCCAGGGCCATGCCCAGACCCACGCGGACCTGGTCGCGCGGGAATTGCGCGGTGGTCTGGATAAAGGGCGTGCCGTCCGCAATGGCCTTGACCGCTTCCGGCGCGCCGTCGACCGAGGTCAGCTTGATGTCGCGGCCCGACCCCTGGATGGCGGCCAGAGCGCCCATCGCGCCGCCGTCGTTGACCGAAAAGATCCCGGCAAGGTTCGGATGCGACTGGATCATGTTTTCCACCACGCCCAGGGCGACCGAACGGTCCTGGCGGCCGTTCTGGGTATCGACCAAGGTGATCCCCTGATGTTCCGACAAGGCGGCCTTGCAGCCTTCGACGCGTTCCAGGATCGGCACGACCGGGATCCCGTCCAGGATCGCCACCTCGCCCTGGCCGCCAAGGGCCTCGGCCAGGTACTTGCAGGACTGGTAACCCGCGTCGCGGTTCTTGGACCCGACAAAGGTATCGACCGGGCCGTTGGCGTTGGCGTCCACCGCCACGACGATCACGCCCTGGTCCTTGGCCATGCGCACGGCCGATTCCACGCCCGCGCTGTCGGTCGGGTTCAGCAGCAGGATGTCGATCCCCTGCTGAAGCATGTCTTCCACATCCGAGATCTGCTTGGCCACGTCGTGACCCGCGTCGGTGACGATCACCTCGGCGCCGATCTGGGCGGCGGCTTCGTTCAGCGCCTCTTGCATGGACACGAAGTACGGGTTGTTCATTTCCTGGAACGTCATGCCGATCTTCAGCGGATCCTGGGCCGCGGCCATATTGGCCGAGGCGGCAAGAAGGGCCGCGGCGGATGCGGTTTTCAGCAGGGTCTTCATGGGTCGTCCTCCCGTTGATGGAACTGGCAGTCCTTCCTCGTGCACGGCCTGCGATATGCGGGCCGCGTCCAAGGAAATCAGACATGTGGGGCCGAGTTAGCTGGCCATGCGGATCGCCTGGTTGGCGGCGAAGGTCGCGCGGAACTCGGATGGCGCCATCTTCTTCAGCTTGAGGAAGTGGCGGTTGAAGTTCGACAGGTTGGAAAAGCCCACGTCATAGCAGATGTCGGCGACCCGGGCCTCGGGGTCGGACAGCAGCATGTGGCAGGCCAGATCAATGCGCATCTGGTTGCGATAGCGCACAAGCGTCGTTCCCGTGTGCCGCTTGAACGACCGCGAAAAGGCGCTTTGGCTTTGGCCGGTCAGCCGGGCCAGTTCGGATTCGCTGATCGGCTCCAGCAGGTTCTCGCGCAGATGGGCGATGGCGCGGTTCATGTCCGATTCCCCGGCCCGCTCCACGTCGAGCATGAAGCTGAGGCTGGCCAGCGTCTGCGATTTCGGCGCATTGGCCAAAAGGTCGAGGATCTGGAAAAACAGCCCCAGCCTGCGCACGCCCCGCGCCTCGATCAGATCGCGCATCAGGGGGCGGACGGCGCGGCTGGTGTCGTCGCCAAACAGCAGGCCGCGCTTGCTGCGGTCCAGAAGATGGCGCACCCCCTCCATCTCGGGGAAGGCGTCGCCGGCGGCTTCGATGAAGCTTTCGGGAAACTGGATGACCTCGGTCCGGCGCGGAACGATCTCTCCGGGACGGATGGCGCTGATCCAGTTCTGCGGAAGGTTCGGCCCGGTCATGATAAGCTGGCCCGGGCCAAATTCGCCCACGTGATCGCCGATATAGAACTTGCCGCTGGTCGCCACGACCAGGTGGATCTCGTATTCGGGATGGTAGTGCCAGCGCACCGTGCGGAACGGATAGCCGTGCTTCCAGGCGGCGAAGGATTCGCCCCGGCGGATATGGACCAGTTCCAGATCGGGTTGCATCGGCTTTCTCCCCTCCGCGCCAGCACGGCTCGTCTGCACGATGCCGGCCCTCCATGGTCGCTGCTTGATTGGTATCATGGGCAGGGCATGTCCTGCCACGACACCACGGCAAATAATCCGATACTTTTTTGCCGCCCGGTGCCGGAATATCATCGGCGGGAAATCCCCGGGGAAACTCTCGGCCCTATGCTGCAATGCCGCATCATGCTGCAAGGCAGCGCCATGCGGGCCGGATTGCCGGGGCAGGGCGAGAGTTCACGAGCGGTCGGCAAACGCCCGGTGCCCTTGGCTGCGTCGGGATGCCTTATACTTTTCCGCGGCCTGCGCTGTCGGGTTTGTATCGGGCGCCCTGCCGAGGGTTTCAGAAGGCATCTCGATCTGGATTTTCACATCGGTTTCGCGCCCTTCGGCCGCGCGGTCAAAGGCCGTTACGCTGTCGGCAAAGGGCACCGTCAGGGAAATCAGCGGCTTCAGATCGACCTTGCCGGCAGCGATCAGGGAAATCGCGCGGTCATAGACATTGGCATAGCGGAACACCGTTTCGACCCGCAGTTCCCGGGCCTGAAGGCCGACAATGTCAACGGGCACCGGATCGACCGGCATTCCGACCAGAACGATGGCTCCTCCCGGGCGGGCGAGGCGCGGCAGCTCCAGGATCGCCGGGGCCGCGCCGGAACATTCAAGAACGACATCGGCGCCCCATCCGTCCGTCGCCCGGGCGATCGCCCCGGCTGCGGGGGTGTCGCGGATGTTGATCGTCTCGATGCCCGGATAGGCGCCGATGATGTCCAGCTTGGGCTGCGCCGGATCGGCCACGAAAACCCTGGCGCAGCCCCCGGCCAGGGCGGCCAGGGCGGTCATCATGCCGATGGGACCGGCCCCCAGCACCAGGCCCGTGTCGCCCGGCTGGATGCGCGCCCGCAGCGCGGCCTGCATTCCGATCGCGAAGGGTTCGACCATGGCGCCTTCCGCGAAGGACACGTTGTCTGGCAGGCGATAGGTGAAGGCCGCCGGATGAACCACATGGGGCGTCAGGCAGCCGTGGACCGGCGGCGTCGCCCAGAAACGCACCGCCGGATCGACGTTGTAGATCCCCAGCTTGGCTGCCCGGGACGCGGGGTCGGGGATCCCCGGCTCCATGCAGACGCGATCCCCGATCTTCAGGTGGCCGACCTGGCTGCCGACCTCGACCACGGTGCCGGACGCCTCGTGGCCCAGAACCATGGGTTCGGTCACGACGAACGGTCCGATCTTGCCATGCGTGTAGTAATGCACGTCCGATCCGCAGACGCCGACGGTATGCACCGCGATGCGCACGTCGGTGGGCGACAGATCCTGATCCAGGTCGATCTCGCGCAGCGACAGCTTGCCCTTGCGTTCCAGCACCAATGACAGCGGCATGTTGTTCTCCCAAACTGTGGCGCCGCGGTCGCGGCAGACGGGTGTGAATCCCGTGATGCCCTTCAGCAAAGCGGCGAGCGGGCCACGGTGTAAATCCCAGCAGGCATGAAAAAGGCGGGAAATTTCCCCGTCAGGAAAAAAACTATCGCCCGACGGAAACTTCGCCGGGCCGCTGTCAGGCAAGGGATGCTCGCCTGCGGCTCGGCAGCGGCGGATTGGGGTCGGGTTCGACGCGGCGCAGGCATTCGCCGGGCGGACGTTCCGGCGCTTGGGCTGCGGCTTTGGTTCCGGGCCGCGCCGGGCGGGCCGGTGCAGGACGGCATCGGTCCGCGGCCTGGATCGGCTGTCCGGCCTTGATCGCTGCCATGCCGCTGGATCCGCCCGGGAGGGGGGGCGCCCTCAGGCCTTGGGCCTTTCGGATTTCGGATCATAGGCCGGGGCGGCATGGACGCGGGCGGCAAGGCGTTCGCCGGCCGCGTCGATTTCCCATCTGCCGGTCGCAAGAAAGGTCGGATCCACGCCGGCATCGTTGCCGATCAGCGCCAGGCCGACCGCCCGGCCCAGGGAATGGCCGTAAAAGCCCGAACGCAGTTCCCCGACCGGCTGGCCGTCGCGCAGCACGGCCTCGCCGCCCCACAGCATCCGCGAACCGTCCTCCAGCGTGACCTGGGCGATGCGGCGGCGGACAGGGCCTTGAGCCTTTGCAGCCAGCAGCGCCTTGCGCCCCAGGAAAGCCGGTTTCTCCCAGGCGACGGCAAAGCCCAAGCCCGCCTCGAGCGGGGTGATGTCCGGGGTCAGTTCGCGCGACCAGGCGCGATAGCCCTTTTCCAGGCGCATGGATTCGATGGCGTAATAGCCCGCGTCGGCAAGGCCCAGATCGGCCCCGCAGTCGTGCAGCAGGTCGTAGATGCCGGCCGCCATCTCGGTCGGCACCACCAGTTCCCAGCCAAGCTCGCCCACATAGGTCATCCGGTTGGCATACCCGACACCCTGGCCCAGGTCGATTTCCTGAAAGGTGCCAAAGGGGAAAGCCTCGTTCGACAGGTCGGCGGGGGTGACGCGCGACAGCAGGTCGCGCGCCTTCGGTCCCATCACCGCGATCACGGCATGGGCCGAGGTGACATCGGTGACAAAGGCATGGGCGGCGGGGTCCAGGTTGCGCCCGATCCAGTCCAGGTCGCGCACCGCCTGGCCCGAGCCGGTGACAAGCAGGAACCGGTCCCGCGCCAGCCGCAGCACGGTCAGGTCGCTTTCATAGCCGCCGCGTTCGTTCAGAAGACCGGTGTAAACGGTCCGGCCCGGCGCGACATCGACCTGCGCCGCGCAGATCCGGTTCAGTTCGCGCGCCGCGTCGCGCCCTTGCACCAGAAGCTTGGCAAAGGATGTCTGGTCGAAGATCGCCACGGCATTTCGGGCGGCGCTGACCTCGCGGGCGACCGCCGCGTCCCAGTTCTGCCGGTCGAAGGAATAGTCCATCGCGGTGCGTCCGCCGGGACCGGCGAACCAGTTGGCGCGTTCCCACCCCATCTTCGATCCGAAACTGGCGCCCTTTGCCGCCAGCCGGTCGTAAAGCGGCGAACGGCGCAAGGGGCGGGCGGTGTTCAGCTCGCGGTTCGGCCAGGGCATCACGTAATGCAGCCCCAGGGTTTCCTTGACCCGGTCGTGCAGCCAGGCGCCGTTGTTGTTGAAGCGGGCAAAGCGCCGGATGTCCACCGGCCACAAATCCAGCGTCGGCGACCCGTTCACGATCCATTCGGCCAAGGCCCGCCCCGCGCCGCCCGCGCTTGCGATGCCCATCGAGTTGAACCCGGCGCCGACAAAGAAATTGCGCAGCTCGGGCGCCTCGCCCAGGATGAAATTGCTGTCCGGGGTGAAGCTTTCCGGGCCGTTGTAGAACTGCCTTATCTCCGCCTCGGCCAGTTGCGGCACCCGGATCAGCGCGTTCTGCATCAGGATCTCGAACTGGTCCCAGTCGTCGGGCAGCAGCGCGAATTCGAAGTCGTCGGGAATGCCCCGCATCCCCCAAGGCTTGGCCTCGGGTTCGAAGCCGCCCATCACAAGGCCGCCGACCTCCTCCTTGAAGTAGATATAGCCGTCGGGATCGCGCATCACCGGCAGGTCGGGGTGGACCTTTTCGATCCGCCCGGTGACGACATACATGTGTTCCGCCGAATGCAGCGGCACCGAGACGCCGCACATCCCGCCGACCTTGCGCGCCCATTGCCCCGCGCAGTTCACCACGATCTCGGCGGTGATGTCGCCCTGGTCGGTGCGCACGCCGGTTGCGCGGCCATCCTGCGTCTGGATGCCGGTGACGCGGACCTTTTCCACGATCCTCGCCCCCCGGCTGCGCGCGCCCTTGGCAAGCGACTGCGTCAGGTCGGTCGGATTGGCCTTGCCGTCGCCGGGCAGCCAGACCGCGCCCTTGAGATCGGCAATCTCCATCACCGGCCACAGCGCCCCGGCTTCGGCCGCCGAGATCACCTCGACCTCCACGCCCTGCGCCCGCGCGGCGGCGGCGGTGCGCTTCAGTTGCGTCATGCGGTCGTCGGTGCGCGCGACCGACAGCGAGCCGCAGTTCTTCCAGCCTGTCGCAAGGCCGGTTTCGGCCTCCAATCCCGCGTAAAGCTCGGTCGAATAGCGGATCAGGCCGGTCATGTTGGCATGGCTGCGCAACTGCCCGACCAGGCCGGCGGCGTGCCAGGTGGTGCCGCCGGACAGGCGCCCTTGTTCAAGCAGAACGACATCCGTCCAGCCCAGTTTCGTCAGGTGATAGGCCACCGAGCAGCCGATGATGCCGCCGCCGATGATGACAACGCGGGCGTGGCACGGAAAAGGCGCGGGCATGAGAGACTCCTATGCGGGATTTCCACAAGAAGCCACATTTAACCACTCATTGCAACAAAAACCCCGATGGCGGGCTGGCCCGTGTCAGGCCAGGATCACCGGCAGTCCGCGCGTGGCAAGCGCGGCGGCGATTCCGGCGGGGGGCGGCGCATCGGTGATCAGTCCGGCGGCCTGCCCCGCGATGCGGCAGGGCGTCCGGGCGCCGAACTTGGACGCATCGACCACAAAATAGCCCTGCCGGGCCGCCGCGATCATCTGGCTCCGGGTTTCGGCGCCCAAGGGGGTGAAGTCGGTCACCGATCCGTCCTCGGCCACCGCCCCGGCGCTGACAAAGGCGATGTCGATGCGGAACCGCGCCAACGAGGCCATGACCTCGGGGCCTTCGGCAGCCTCGTCGCCGGGGTTGATGGTGCCGCCGGTGATCTGGACGCGAAAGCCGTCATGGCGGCAAAGGTCGCGCGCGATCGGCAGGCTGGTGGTGATCACCGTCAGCCCCCGCCGCGCCCCCAGCATCGCCGCGATGGCCGCCGTTGTCGATCCCGCGTCCAGCAGCACCGCCATGCCGTCCGCCACCAAGGCCGCCGCCCGCCGGCCGATCCGCGCCTTGGCCTGGGTGTTGCGGACCGAGCGGCTGGCAAGCTCCGGCTCGACCGCCGCGGGACGCAGGGCGCCGCCATGGGTCAGGTCCAGCGCACCGCGCAGGGCAAGCGCCTTCAGGTCGCGGCGCGCGGTCTCGTGGCTGACGCCGAACTGCTGCACGATGTCGGCCACCAAGATGGCGCCCTCGGCCTCGATCCGGGCCAGGATCGCCTCGTGGCGTTGCGGGGCGAGCGCGCGGGAAGGGGAACTGGGCGACATTCCCGCAGTGTCCGGCAGCCGATGGCCGGATGCAAGCTGTCCCGGCCTCATGCGGGACGCAGCGCGCGGGCGATTTCGAAGAAGGCGTGGACCAGCTTGGAATCGCGGCGCTCGCGCAGGCAGATCAGGGCCTCGTCCATCATCATCTGGTCCTCGGGGTCCAGCCGGATCGGAACCAGCCGCGTGTCCTCTCCGAATTCGGCCAGCGACACGAAGCCGATCCCCGCGCCCGAGGCGACGATCTCCCGCACCGCCTCGCGGCCTTCGGCTTCGATCGCGGGTTTCAGGTCCACCCCCATGGCCTTTGCCGCGACCTCCAGCTTGGTGCGGGTCTTGGATCCGCGCTCGCGCAGGACCAGCGGATGGCGGGCCAGTTCGGGGAACGTCAGCCGCCCGGCCCTGGCAAGCTCGTGCCCGCGGGCGACAAAGGCGATGACGGGCGACGAGTTCAGCAGGTCGCAGGTGAAACTTTTCAGCGTCGGCATCTCTCCCAGCACGCCCAGGTCGGCCTCATAGTTGTAAAGGCTGTTCACCACGGTTTCCGTGTTCCCCGCCCGGACCGAGATGCGAACGCCGGGATAACGCTTGCGGAACGCCGCAAGGATGTGCAGCAGGTGATGCGCGCTGTCGGCCACGATGCGCAGGTTGCCCGATTGCAGCGCCCGGCTTTCCGACAGGAACTGCATGGCCTGCTGTTCGCTGTCGAACAGGCGCCGGGTGATTTGCAGCAACTGCTCGCCCGCCGCGGTCAGCACCACCTGCTTGCGCTGGCGGTTGAACAGCAGCACGTCGTATTCCTCCTCGAGCTTGCGGACCTGATCGGAAATGGCGGGTTGGGTCAGCAAAAGCTCCTCGGCGGCACGGGAAAACCCGCCGCAGGTTGCCACATAATGAAAGGCGCGAAGCTGGACATAGCGCATGTTGCCACCACGGTTTATGATAGCATCGAAACTAACGATTTGATTTATGAACGGCAACGGCGCTGTGTGAGCGATCACCAGCCGGAGCCGCGCCCATGCATCCCTTTCTGATCCTGATCCACCTTGCGGCCGCCGTTATGCTGCTGCTGTGGGCGGTGCGCATGGTGCGGACGGGGGTGGAACGTGGCTGGGGCACCTTTCTTCGCGGGACGATGCGCCGGGCCGGGGGCGGAACGGCGGGAATGGCGACGGCCGGGGCGGCGTTGGCCCTGGTGCTGCAAAGCGCGACGGCCGTGGCCATGCTGGCGACAGGCTTTGCCGCATCGGGGCTGATCGGGGTCGGTCCGGGTATCGCGGCGCTGCTGGGCGCCGATCTCGGCTCGGCGCTGGTGGTGAAGCTGCTGTCGCTGGATCTTGGCGAACTGATCCCCGTGCTGATCCTGGCCGGGGCGACGATGTTCCTGAAATTCGATCATCGGCAGATCCGTCAGGCCGGGCGGGTGGTTCTTGGCGTCGCCTTTATCCTGCTGTCGCTGCGCATGGTGGGCGATGCGACCGAGCCGCTGCGCCACAGCGCCGTGCTGCCGCAGGCGGTGCGCTGGCTGGCGGGCGATCCGCTGACCGCCTTCGCAATGGCGGCGCTGCTGGCCTGGGGGTTGCATTCCTCGGTCGCGACGCTGCTGATCTTTGCCAGTTTCGCCGCCGGCGGCCTGTTGCCGGTCGCGGCGGCGGCGCCGATGGTGCTGGGCGCCAATCTGGGAGGCGGTCTGGTCGCGGTCTGGCTGACGCGGGGCGCGGCGCTGCCCGCGCGGCGGATACCGCTGGCCAACCTGATCTTCCGGGGCCTTGGCGCGGTGGCCGCGCTCGCCTTGCTGCCGGTTCTGCCGCTGGACCGGCTGGGCGGCGGCCCAGGGGTTCAGCTTGTGAACCTCCATGTGCTTTTCAACCTGTCGCTGCTGGTCGTCTCGCTGCCCTTCGCGGGGGCGATGGACCGGCTGACGGCCCGCCTGTGGCCCACGCCGGAAAATGCCGCCGATGCCGTCGGCGCCTATCGCAGCGCCCTGGACCGTGGCGCGCTTGCCCGGCCCAACCTGGCGCTTGCCAGCGCGCAGCGAGAGCTTTTGCGCATGGCCGAGACGGTCGAAGCGATGCTGCGGCCCGCCATGGACGTGCTGGAAACCGGCGATGTCCGGCAGATCGCCCGCCTGCGCGGCATGGACGACGAGGTGAACCGCCGTCACACCGACATCAAGCTGTTCATCGCCGAGCTGAACCGGGGCAAGCTGACCGCCGAGGAGGCGCGGCGCGGTCTTGAACTGGCCGGGCTTGCCATCGACTTCGAGGCGATCGGCGACATGATCGCCAAGAACCTGCTGGCCCAGGCGGACGACAAGATCCGGCTGCGGCTGACGTTTTCCGACGAAGGCTGGGCGGAACTGACCGCGCTTCATGCGCGGGTCATGGCCAACATGCAGATCGCGATGAACGTGCTGGTGTCCGGCGATCTGGAAAGCGCCCGCGAACTGGTAGCGGAAAAGGCCGCCATGCGCCGGCTGGAACGGGATTTCCACAACCGCCACCTGGCCCGTCTGCGCAGCGGCAATCCGCAAAGCATCGACACCAGCGACATCCACATGGAGGTGGTCCGCGCGCTGAAAGAGATCAATTCGCTTCTGGTCAGGGTGGCCTATCCGATCCTGACCGAGCGGGGCCATCTGCTGGAAAGCCGCTTGGCAAAGCCGGGCCAACCATCTTCTGAAATTATGGTCTGATATGAATTAACGATTTTACATATAGATCGCCGGATGAAAGTCTGCGGTCAGGATGATCTTCACAACCCCACGAGGCACGCAATGACCCATCCCGACGCCGCCTTTCCCGACCCCCGGATGGGAGAGCCGTTCCTGCTGACCCCCGGCCCGCTGACCACCGCCTTCAGCGTCAAGGAGGCGATGCTGAAGGATTGGGGATCGTGGGACGGCGATTTCCGCGCCATGACCAAGGCGCTGTGCGATCGGCTTGTCGCGCTGGCCGGCGACACGAAGGACGAATTCGCCTGCGTGCCGATGCAGGGATCGGGGTCGTTCGCGGTCGAGGCGATGCTGGGCTCGATGGTGCCGCGGGACGGCAAGGTTCTGGTTCTGGCGAACGGTGCCTATGGCCTGCGCGCGGCCGAAACCCTGCGGGTGATGGGCCGCGCCCATGCGCTGATCGACAAGGGCGACTATCTGCCGCCGCGCGGCGACGAGGTGGGCCGGGCGCTGGACGCCGATCCGGCGATCACCCATGTCATCGCCATCCATTGCGAAACCTCGTCCGGCATCCTGAACCCCGTGGCCGAGATCGCCGAGGCCGTGGCGTCGCGGGGCCGCAAGCTGCTGGTCGATTCGATGTCGGCCTTCGGCGCGGTCGATCTGGACGTGAACCGCATCCCCTACGAGGCGATGGTGTCCTCGGCCAACAAGTGCATCGAGGGCGTGCCGGGCTTCGGCTTCGTGATCGCCCGCAAGTCCGCGTTGGAGGCCGCCCGGGGCAATGCCCATTCCCTCAGCCTGGATGTTCATGCGCAATGGGCGGCGATGGTCAGGACCGGCCAGTGGCGCTTCACCCCGCCCACGCATGTGGTCGCGGCCTTCATGGAGGCCCTGCGCCTTCACGCGGCCGAGGGCGGGGTGGCGGGCCGCGGCGCGCGCTATGCCCGCAACCGCGACGTGATGGTGGCGGGGATGCGCGATCTGGGCTTCGAGACGCTGCTGGCCGACCGCTGGCTGTCGCCGATCATCGTGACCTTCTTCAATCCGGCGCATCCGAACTTTGTCTTCGCCCGCTTCTACGACCTGATGAAGGCCAAGGGCTTCATCATCTATCCCGGCAAGCTGACGGTCGTGGACAGCTTCCGCATCGGCTGCATCGGGCGGATGGACGAACGCGTCATGGGCCGCGTGGTCGCGGCCGCCGCCGAAGCCCTGGCCGAGATGGGCGTGGACAGCGCCGCCCCGCCCGCCGCGGCCATTGCCGAACGCGCCAAACTCGCCGCATGACCCATCACAGACAGGACTCTGACATGAACGTTCATTCCCGCTCTGGGGTTGTTTCCAACGGCCGCGTTTACGGCTGGCCCGAGGTTTCGGCTGTTGTGATCTGCCTTGACGGCTGCGAGCCTGCCTATCTGGACGCGGCGATCGGGCGTGGCCTGATGCCGGCGCTGGAACGGATGCGCGAGGCGGGCACCGACCGGCTGGCGCATTCGGTGATCCCGTCCTTCACCAATCCCAACAACCTGTCCATCGCGACGGGC
>Ga0181344_1000075_pt1 | contig 41111 bp, 39 predicted proteins | sample Su13VDMLBDD_FD_130098 | JGI IMG/M metagenome (GOLD analysis project Ga0181344, IMG submission 130098) | Freshwater viral communities from Lake Michigan, USA - Su13.VD.MLB.D.D | ecosystem: Environmental > Aquatic > Freshwater > Lake | place: USA: Michigan | collected 2013-07-15
CGCAGCGCGCCAAAAGAAGGAGAACGATCACGCCTTGACCACTGAATGACCGGAAATCCATAGTCAGAGGTGGCTCACTTCTCGATGGAAATGCCGGCTCAGTTCTGGGTGGAAATCAACAATGTCACCCCCTGCCGCAGGGCAAAGCGCCATTCCAGCCCATCATCGGAAACATGCCAGTCGGTCGCCAGCCCCGGCGTCAAGCGGCCTTCCGCATCCGCGTTCACCAGCGTTTCCGCAATGTCCATCTTGATGAAGAATTTGCCGCCGGTAACAGGATCGGCGTCCTTGATTTCGAACGGAGCCACCACATCGGCGACGCCGTCGTTGGCAAGCGCTGCAAGAGAAGGCCACGACCATGGCCGCGGAAGCAAGCAGTTGAGAGCGCATCGGTATATCCTCAGATTGGCGTTATGTTATTTTATTACTATTCTCGTTACGCAAGTTCTTTTTGTTGAGTTGGTTCTCCCAGCCAAGCGCCATGGTGCGACGTGGATTTCGGGGCGTATGCTGCGGACCGCCGAGAGCCGGAGCCCCAGCTCATCAACGAAGACATCGAAGACATCGAGCGGCCTGAGAACAAATTGCGGCGCAGGACCCAGCTCGGGCCTGAACTGGTCTTGCTGATCATGTTTACAATCTCGATGCCCGCCAAATTTCTAGTAACCTAATTTATCCCCTTAATTTCTGAAGTTTGTAGATTGTTGCCCGCAAAATGAGACTATTTTGCGGATCACACGCTGGTTCATGACCTACTGTATTGCCGGTTGATAAGGGCTTGTTTGTCAGCAGTCTGGATGATGGGCAGCCATAAGGCGTTGAGACGTCTGAAAAGACGCCCAATAGGCCTTCCTGCGTGGGAATCTCCTATCTTTGCAAAGCACTGCAGGGGCGATGTTCAGCCCCCTGCCCCTCTCTAGTAGAGCAGCAAACAAGAATTCCTCGCATTAAACTCGTCACCAAACGACCGTTTTATGATGCATTTCGATTGTGTATATCCGTCTCTGAAGCGTCCCCAACCCGGAGCCCTCCATGCCGCTGATCGGTTATGCCCGTGTTTCCACCGGCGAGCAGACCCTCGACCCGCAGTTGGAGGAACTGCGCGAGGCGGGCTGCGCCAGCATCCACGAAGAACATGCCTCGGGCGCCGATCGCAGCCGCCCTGCCCTGGCGCGGCTTCTGGCCCAGGTCCGGACGGGCGACACGCTGGTGGTGGTGCGGCTCGACCGGCTGGCGCGGTCTTTGTCCCACCTCCTTCAGGTGATCGAGACGCTGGAGGCCAGGGGTGCGCATTTCCGCTCGCTGGGCGACCCCATCGACACGGCCACGCCGCAGGGCCGCTTCTCGTTGCAGGTGATAGGCGCAGTGGCCGAGTTCGAGCGCGCGCTGATCCGCGAGCGCACCAGGGCCGGGCTGCGTTCGGCCCGCGCGCAGGGCCGCATCGGCGGCAATCCGGCCCTGCGGGCGGGCGACCGCGAGGCGATCCGCAAACTGCGGGTGGCGCGCGATGAAACCTATTTTCGCAAGCTCGAGGCCTCGGCCGAGGGATGGCTGCCCATGGTCCGCCGCCACCGCCCCGCGATGCCCTGGGACGACCTGGCCCGGCTGGTCCAGGCCCGCACCGGCCAGCCATGGTCGGTGGAGCGGCTGAAGCGCGCCGCCCGCCGCTATGTCCGCGACGGGCTCTTGCCCGCCACGGTGCTGGAACGGGCGCCCCGCCGTGACGCGGACGACCGCCTGCTGGCGATCGTGGCGGGAATGCGCCATGCCGATCCCGACCTGACGCTGGCGGGCATCGCCGCCCGGCTGGAGCAGATGCGCGAAAGGACGCCGCGCGGCAACACCAGATGGTTCCCCTCGACCGTCAGGCTGCTGCTGCAACGGGCCGAAAGGCAAGGGATGATCGGCGGTACGGGCGAGGAACGGACCCGCCCCCTGCTCTAGCCCACCCGCTTCGGAAGCAAGGACGCCACCCGTTTCGCGGCGAAACCTAACGCTCCAGCAGCGCCTGGATTTCGACCATCAGGCTGTCCATCAAATCGCTGTCCAGCGCCCGTCCTTCCAGCCGCAAGACATGGGCATTGCCGTCGCGGGCGCGGCGGATGGTGATGCCGCTGGCGGTTCGGATCGTCAGGTCGTCGATCCAGCCCTGCTGGACGGTGGCCTTGCCGCGCGGCCGGCCGCCGCGGGCGGGGCTGCGCGGCGCGTCCTCCAATTGCGCCAGCAGGGGCTCAAGCAACTGCCATTCTTCCTCGGCATCGTCAGGGGAAACGCCCGACAAGGCCTTGCGCAGCCGCGCCTCGGCCCCGTTGCGCAGGGCCGCCGACAGGCGCAGCCCGCGCTTTTCGGTCAGGGCCTCGGGGAAACGCAGCATGTCGCCCAGTTCCTCGAAGATCAGGGCGAAGGACCGGACCTTGGACCGCTTGGCCTTGGATCCGGTGGCGAACAGCCGGTTCACGGCATCCTCGACATTGGCGAACGCGCCCTGGTTGGCGGCGATCACCGCGATGCGGCCGCGTTCGAAATGGCTGAGCTCCTCGCGGACTTCGTTTTCCTCGACCATCGCGACAAAGGCCGCGTCGGCCTGGGTTCGGGGGCGGACCAGGGCGCGGATATGGTCATACTTCGCGTCCCGCGTCAGGTCGCGAAGGGCGCGGACCGCATGAAGGCGGCGGTAGCCAGACAAAAGGCCGTAACGCGGCCCCTGCCCGCCCGCGCCGCCAAGCTCGAAAACCTCGATGGGCAGGCGCAGGCCGTTGGCGGCGATGGACAGGCGCAATTCCTGCATCTCGCCCTCGTTCATCACCATGCGGTCGCGAATCATCGCCCCTTCGTCGATGCGGTCGACCGGCAGTTCGGCGATAAGAAGCCCCTGCCCTTCGGCCTGGCGCAGCCGTTCGGCATCGGCCTGGTCGCGCAGCCGCGCGGCCCGGACCTCGCCGTCGCCGGTGGTGGCCAGCGATGCGCTTTCGGCGGCCACCTGCGCGATCGGCGCCATCCCCGGACCCAGGGACGGACGCCCGAGGGTTTCGCGGCGAAACTGTTCCTCTATCCGGGTCAGGTCGTCGTTGCTGGGGGTTTCCAGCCGCCTGCGCTTAACCATGGGCCTTCTCCTTCCCGGCCAGTTCGGATTGTTCCATCTGCATGTCGCGCCACCAGGTGCCCAGGATCAGTTCCTTCACCTCGGCCCAGGTGCGATCAAAGGTCTCGCGGCCGCGGACATAGGTGTCGCGGTTGAATTCGCGGTAATCCGCCTCGTAGATGCCGTTCACCTGCTCGCCGGCCTGGCCGACCATGGCCGTCACCTCCTGGCGGAAGGTGGTCATGAAATCGCCGAAATAGGCCTGGATCACGTTGGCCAAGTCGGTCTGCTGGGCCGCGTCGAAGCGGGTGATGATGGCCCGCACCGCGTCCCATTCGAACTTCATCTCGGGCAGGCCGTCCCGGCGACGGGCGGCGTTCTCGCCTTCCTCGACGCTGGCGAAGGTCGAGTAGAGCATGTCGAAGAACCGCCCGGTCGAGTCGAATTCCAGAAACGACGCGCCCAGCGGCACCAGCAGGATGTCGGCCGCCGCCAGCGCGTTGATCGTGAGATAGCCAAGCGCGGGCGGCGTATCGAGGATGATGATGTCGTAATCCTCGACGATGCGGTCGTTGCCGAGCGCGTTGCCAAGCGCGTCCCACAAGGGCCAGCCGCGCAGGCCCATGCGCCAGACCGGCACCTGGAATTCGGCCCAGTAAAGGTTGAGCTGCGCGCCCAGAAGGTCGATGTTGGGCCAGTGGGTCGGCTGGATGATGTCGCGGGCCGTGACCTTTAGCGCCTCGGTCAGGGTCTCGTCGAAGGGCAGGGGGGACTGGCCCGCGGCCTCGCGCACCCGGTTCTCCTCCTGAAGGGCCAGGGCGTAATCCTTGGCGATCAGCGGAAAGGCCGTGGACCATTCGTCGGCCACCCGCCCGCCCATGATCGAGGTGAGGCTGCCCTGGCTGTCGAGGTCGATCACCAGCACCTTGTAGCCGTCCAGAGCCGCGGACATGGCCAGATGCGCCGCGGTCGAGGTCTTGCCGACGCCGCCCTTGAAGTTCGCCACCGCGATGGTCTTGGCGGGCATCCCCTCGGGGCGCCAGGGACGGTATTCGCGCCCGGCCGCGCCTTCCGCGGCGAAATGGTCGCGCAGGCGCAGCACGTCCTCCAGGCTGAACCATTTCGAATTGCCCTCGCCCGTGCCCTGGGGCAGGTCGGGGAACTTGCGCAGCACGCGGCGGAAATGGGCCGGGGCCACGGGGATCAGATAGCGGCAGATCTCCCAGGTGGAAAAGCGGCGCAGGCGTTTCTGGCCGTCGGGCGCATAGCCGCGTTCGGCCAGGTCCTGGCGCCCCCGGGCGGCAAAGGCCGCGGCCTTGGCGAATCGGGCGGTGTCGATGGGGTCCGACAGCCGCTTCGCCGCACGGGCGGGGTCTATGTTGAAATAGGGGGGCAGGGGATCTTTGCCTGATGACATGTTACACTCTCGGCGATGTGCTGCTTGGACGCGACGTTTTCGCAATCTATTGCACATGAGCCGGTTCATGGGAATCGCGCAAGGCAGGTTTCGCGGCGAAATCCCCCCAATGTTCTGAAAAAAGCGTCCTGATTTTAGGGGATCTTTGATTCTTTAAGGATCTTTACGGATGAAATCGTAATGTAAAAACAATGACTTAATTCCGACTCGGTGCCCTTTTACAGGCCGGATGGCACCCGTTCACGGGATCGGTGGCACCCGATTCCGGGACAAGCGGCGCCGATTCGCGGGAAACGGGCGTTCAGGGCCGAATCAGGCCCTTGCAAGCGCCCGAACAGGCGGAAAAGCGGCAGGCGTGTCCCGGAAACGGGTGCCTTTGGACGCTGCCCGGGGCCATGGGTGTCCGTTTCCGGGATGGCGCGCGGGCAAAGAACGCCTTGCCTTGGTGCCCGGGGCGCGGTTGTCCCCGGGTACCTTCTGCGTCATAATGGCGGAAAAACGGGGCAGAGCCGATGGACGACATTCCCAGGGACCAGCTGACCGGCGCGCTGCGCCGGGGCGCGGTCAAGAAGCACGTGGCGGCGATCCATGTGTCGGGCAAGCTGACGCTGTTGCAGCGTAAGCTGTCGAACGTGCTGCTGCTCAACGCCTATGACACGCTGACCAGCAGCGCGCGCCACCAGATCGACGCCCGCACCCTGTGCCTGATGATCGGCTACAATTCGAACGACATGGACACGCTGAAGCAGTCGCTGCGCGGCCTGGCCGAGACGGTGGCCGAGTGGGACATGCTGGACGAGAAGGGCCAGCAGGAATGGGGCGTCAGCAGCCTTTTGTCCTATGCCAAGCTGAAGGGGGGCGTCTGCGAATACGCCTATTCCCCGGCGCTTGCCGAAAAGCTGCACGATCCCAAGGTCTTTGCGCTGATCAACCTCAACATCCAGCGCCGCTTCACCAGCGGGCACGCCCTGGCCTTGTATGAAAACTGCTACCGCTTCGTCAGAACGGGATCGACGGGCTGGTGGCCGCTCGATCTGTTCCGGCGGCTGATGGGGGTGGAGGGCTCGGCCTATTACGAGACCTTCAAGCACCTGAACGCCAAGATCATCAAGCCCGCCGTGGCCGAGGTGAACCGCACCAGCAATATCATCGTGACGCCTGACACGAAGAAGATGGGCCGGGCCGTCACCGACATCCGCTTTCGCATCAAGGAAAACCCGCAACTGGCGATCCTGGACATCGACGACGGCGAGGGCGCGCGGCACGGTCCGGTTTATGCCCGGCTGCGCGCGCTCGGCGTCAGCGACCGGCTGGCCCGGCAATGGCTGACCGCCCATGGCGAGGAGCAGGTTCTGGCCAAGCTCGCCTATGTCGAGGCGAAGGAGGGGGTGCGCAGCCGCATCGGCTATCTCAGCGCGGCGCTGGACGGCGAGGGGGCAGGGGGCGCGCCCGCCTTGCCCGCGCCCCAGTCCGCGGCCTCGTCCCCGCCCCCGCCCTCGCCCTCGCCCCGGGCGGAACGCCTGCGCCGGATCCTCGAGGCGGTGAAGGCGCGCACGCCCACGCAGCGCGACGCCGACCGGCGGCTGTTCATGAGCCAGCTTCCCGACGCGCGGCTGCGCGACGACTTCGAGCGGCATGGCTGGATGTCGCCGCTGAACGCCACGCGCGTCGCGCAGTTCTGGCGCGACATGGCGCCGGGCCTGTTCGAGGGGATCGACGGCTAGCGGAGGGCGCCGGCCCGACGGCGGGATGACCGGAGGAGAGAGGGCTCCGCTGCCGGACCGGCCGCCCACAACCGATCCGGCGCAAGGATGTTCCAGGCAGCCTGGCGAACTCTGGCCGGTCGCGCGGTGCCCGGTGGAACATTGCGTCCGGCCCGCCGTTCAGCAGCAGGTCACAAGGGCGGGGCATCGACGGATGAACAGGGTTGCGGACGGAATGCGGGGGGCGACGGTGGTCGTCACCGGCGCCTCGAGCGGGATCGGGCAGGCCACGGCCGAGGCTTTCGCCCGCCAGGGGGCGCGGCTGGTTCTGGTGGCGCGCGACCTCGGCGCCATCGAGGAGGTCGCGGACGGTTGCCGCGACCTGGGGGCCGAGACGCTGGCGCTGGCCGCCGACGTGACGGACGCCATGGCCATGACCGAGGTTGCCCGGCAGGCGGCGGAATTCGGCGGCGGCGTTGATGTCTGGGTCAGCAATGTCGGCACCGGCGCGGTCGGCGCCTTTCACGAGGTGCCGATCGAGGCGCACGAGCAGGTGATCCGGGCCAACCTGATCGGGCACATGAACGATGCCCATGCCGTTCTGCCGATCTTCTTGCAGCAGGGGCGGGGGGTCTTCGTCAACATGATCTCGCTGGGCGGCTTTGCGGCGACGCCCTTCGCGGCGGCCTATAGCGCCAGCAAGTTCGGGCTGCGCGGCTTTGCCGAGGCGCTGCGGGGCGAGCTGATCCACCACAAGGACATCCATGTCTGCGACGTGTACCCGTCCTTTGTCGATACGCCGGGCATCGCGCACGGGGCGAACTATACCGGGAAAAAGCTGTCGGCCCCGCCGCCGGTGCTGGACGCGCGCCGGGTGGCCCGCGCCATCGTGCGGCTGGCCGGGCGGCCGAAGCCCACCACGATGATCGGCGCCCCCACCGCGCTGATCCGGCTGGGTCACGCGATCTCGCCCGGGTTGACGACGCGGGCCATGGCGCTGTTTCTGGAAGGCTATTTCCGCCGTGCGCCCGACGCCCCCATCGACACGGGCACCCTGTTCCGGCCCCCGGCCCGGGCGGGCGGCATCGACGGCGGGCTGCGCGCGCCCGCGCAGCGGACGGGCGCGGCGGGCCTGGCGCTTGGTCTGGGGGCGGTCGCGATCCTTGCCGTGGCGCTGCGGGGACGGCGCTAGATGGCCGATGCCGCCTATCCGCCGCTGGACGTGCCGAAGCCCGTCGCCGCCGATGTCTGGATCGTGGACAGCGGCCCGATGAAGGCCATGGGGGTGATCCCGATCCCGGTCCGGTCAACCGTGATCCGCCTGTCCACGGGCGACACCCTGATCCATTCCCCCGCGCGCCTGACGCCCGATCTGCGCCGGCGGATCGAGGAGATCGGCCCGATCCGCCACCTGGTCGCGCCCAACGTCGCGCATTGGACCTTTCTGAAGGACTGGCAGCGCGACTTGCCCGAGGCCGTGACCTGGGCCGCGCCGGGCCTGCGAGACCGCGCGCAGGTCAGGAAATCCGGCCTGCGCCTGGACCGCGACCTGGGCAGCAGCGACGCGCCGGGCTGGCCGCCGGATCTGGACCCCATCGCGGTGCCGGGCGCGGGCGGGTTCTGCGAGGTCGCGCTGCATCACCGGGCCAGCCGGACGCTGATCCTTGCCGATCTGGTGCAGAACCTGGAGGCGCGCAAGCTGCCCTTGGTCTTGCGGCCCTTCGCGGCGGCGGCGGGCGTGCTGGCGCCCGACGGCCGCGCGCCCGCCTATCTGCGCGCCGTTGTCAGGCTGGGCGGAAAGCCCGCGCGCGAGGCGGGGCGGCGGCTCGTCGAAACCCGTCCCGAGCGGGTGATCTTTGCCCATGGCCGCTGGTTCGACCGCGACGGGGCCGCGTTGCTGGAACGTTCGCTGCGCTGGCTGGCGGGCTGACCGGCTCGGGCGGCGGCGGTGGCGGGGGGGCGGCGGCCGCGTCCCCGCCACCGTCCGGGTCAGCCCTGGCCCTTGCCGTTTTCCAGATCGTCATACTGGCGCCGGGCCAGCTCCGATTCGATGGTGCCGCGGTCGCCTTCGGGCGGATCCTCTTGCAGGTGCGGGGACGGGGGGGTGTCGCCGCCCATGCCGTCGTCGCCGTCGTCGCCGATCTCGGAACTGGCCTGCCGCCAGTGTTCCTCATGCTGGTCTTCCGGGCGGCCCTGTTCTTCCCACAGCTGATGAGCCCGCTGCCGGATCTGGTCTTCGCGTCGGGTGGTCATGTCGTCTCCTCCGATGGACATCCAGGCGCGCAACAATCGACGGGGCGGAATGTTCCAGGCGGACGCGTCCCGGTTTTCCCGTCAGAAGTCGGGGGCCAGCATCCCGCGCAGGATGCCGCGGGCGCGGCTGACGCGGCTTTTGATCGTGCCGATGTCGCAATTCATGATGTCCGCCGCACCGACATAGCTTTCCCCCAGGACCGAGATCAGCACCAGCGCCTCGCGGTAATGGGGGGGCAGCCGGTCCAGGGCGCGCATCAGCTCCTTGCGGCGCAGGTGCCATTCCTGGGTGGGCTGGCTTTTCGGCAGAACCGACACGCAGTCAGTCCGGCCGGTCGTTTCGCGCCCCGCGCGGCGGCAATCGTTGTAGAACCGGCTGCGCATGATGGTGAACAGCCAGGCGCGCAGGTTCGTGCCGGGCCGGTAGGTGCCGGCGTATTCGATGGCCCGCAGCAGGGTTTCCTGCACCAGGTCGTCGGGATCCTGCGCCCCCCGGCACAAGCCCCGCGCAAAGGCCCGAAGCGCGGGCAGGTAATCCAGGATGTCGTCGGACATCCCCGGGGCGGGCGCGCCGCCGGACGGGGCCAGGGCAAGCGCCGGATGCGCGGGGGCCTGTCTGGCAAGGGCGGAAGGCGCGAAATCCAGGGAACCCGTCCGATCAGCCATGCGATCTGACCTGCGCCGGGGCGTTCTTGGGACGGCAGGCCGACGGCCGTGCCATGCCCGGGCGGGCCGGGCGGCGATGAGCGCGGCGCAGCGACGGGACAAGGGTCTTGCGCATGGATCCTCCGGGCGGGTGGCCGGGCAGGTGGCGGCGTTCTAAACCGGGTTCCCGCGCCATTGTTCCCGCCCGGCGGGAAAAAACAACAGGCCTCGGCATCTTGTGGTTTCCAGGGGGCGGAGCTTGGCCTAGAAACGATCAGGCCGCGGAGCACATCGTCATCCGCGCCCGCCATGCCCCGAAGGGCAGCTTGAAGGCCGGAACCATGACCAGCAGCGACGACGACGGCACCTTGCCCGAGCTTGACCCCGGCATCGCCGATCTTCTAGCCGACACCGCCAGGCAGCCGATCCCGCCCCGGCTGAAGCTGCTGGCCGAACGGCTGAAAACCGCCCTGGACGACGCCCTGGACGAGGCCCGCCCGCGCCGCGACAACTGAAGGCGGCCGCGGAGGCCGCGCGGTTGATAAAGGTTGCCCCGACATTGCCCGGGGAACAATCGCGCGCCTGCATGGTTCCCATGCCGGACAGCCGGCACGAGGCTTGCGGGTCGACACCGCCCGCGGCCGCAGGCTGGTCTTTCATCCAAAGCCGGAGTTTTTCGATGTTCTACACCGACAACAAGCTGCAATATCCCGTCCGGGTCGAGTCCCCCGATCCGCTGTTCGCCCGTGCCCTTCAGCAAGCCATCGGCGGGGTCGAGGGCGAGATCCGGGTGGCAATGCAGTATTTCTTCCAGGCCTGCGGCGCGCGCGGCAACCCCAAGTTCCGCGACCTGCTGATGAACACCGCGGCCGAGGAACTGGGCCATATCGAGATGCTGGCGACCGCCGTGGCCATGAACCTGGAAGGCGCCCCCTTGTCGATGAAGGAGGAAATGGCGGCGGGCGACCGCGCCGTGGCCGCCGTGATGGGGGGCATGAACCTCAAGAACCTGCTTTCGGCGGGGCTGTCGGCGATGCCGGTGGACAGCGACGGCGTGCCCTTCGACATGTCCCACATCTATGCCAGCGGCAACATCGCCGCCGACATGACCGCCAACGTCGCCGCGGAATCGACCGGGCGGACCCTGGCCGTGCGCCTTTACAACATGACAAGCGACGCGGGCATGAAGGACATGCTGCAATACCTGATCGCGCGCGACACCATGCACCAGAACCAGTGGCTTGCGGCGCTCGAGGAGCTGGGCGGCATGACCGGCGCCTTTCCGATCCCCAACAGCCATCCGCAGGCCGAGGAAAAGACCGAGTTCTCGTATGCCTATCTGGGCTTTCAGGCGGACGGCAGCGCGCCCGTCCCGGGCCGCTGGGGCGAAGGGCCGTCCATCGACGGCAAGGGCACCTTCACCACGGGCAAGCTGCAACCGTCCGACCAGAAGCCGGACCTGGGAATGGCCAAGCCGAACAGCGGCGCGCAGTCCGAACAGATCGCCGGCTGATTCCAGGGCCCGCCGGACAGACCGGCGGGCCTTTTCCATCCGGGGGAGGGGACAATGGTACGGTCTGCGGCACGGTCCGCGTGGATGCGCTGGTCAGGCCTTCTGGGCTTCGCGCTCGGCGGGTTCTTCGACGGCATCCTTTTGCACCAGATCCTGCAATGGCACCATCTGCTCAGCCTGGTGCCCGGCATGGTCGACCTGCGGGTGCAGATCCTGTGGGACGGGTATTTCCACGCGCTGATGTACGGGCTGGCCGCGCTGGCGTTGTGGGGATTGTGGCGGGCGCGGGGGCAGGCCGCGGCGGCGGCCGCGACGCTGGGGATGGTGCTGGCGGGCTTCGGGGCCTGGCATGTCGTCGATGCGCTGCTGTCGCACTGGCTTTTGGGCATCCACCGGATCAGGCTGGACAGCCCGGCGCCGCTGGCCTGGGATCTGGGCTGGATGGCGGGCTTCGGGCTGGTTCCGATCCTGATCGGCTGGTGGCTGCTGCGCCGCCCCGGACGGGGCGGACCGCCGCCCGCGGTGCTTGTCTCGGTGCTGGGGGCGATTGCGGCGCTTGGCGGAATCTGGGCCGCGCAGCCGCCCGAAGGGCAGCCCTTCGCCACCATCGTCTTCGCCCCGGGCGTCCAGCCCGAGGACGCCCTGGCCCGCGCCGGCCTTGGCGACGCCCAGGTGGTCTGGATGGATCCCCTGTCGCAGGTGACGGTGGCGCGGCTAGGGGACGGCAACCCTTGGCCGCTTTACCTCGCCGGAGCCCTGCTGGTCAGCGGCGCGGGCACGCCCCCCGGCTGCTTCGCCTGGACAAAGGTTTGAAAGGAACCCGCCATGACCCCGACCACCGGAGACACCCCATGATCCCGCCCCGCCTGCACGCGGCGCTTGACGCGGTCTCGGCGGCGACGCTGGTTCTGCTGCCGCGCGCGCTGCGCTGGCCCGCGCGCCTGTCGCGCCCGTTGGCGCTGGCCGGTCTGGGCGTGGCCGCCTATTCGTTGGCCACCCGGTACCGCCGGGGCCAGGGCAGGGGCATCGACCTGGACCGGCACCGGATGCTGGACGCCGCGCAGGGGGCCGCCTGCCTGGCGGCGGGGCTGCGCGAGGAAAGGCCCGGCCCGCGCGCTTTCCTGACCGGATACGGCGGCTTTTCGCTGGCCGCCGCCGCCCTGACCAGCCCCGAGGGGCCGCAGGGCATTCCGCTGCCCCCCGGCGCCACGGCCGCCGCCGCAACCATCGGCCCCGACCTGATGCGCCTGCGCTGCGGCATCGTGAACCTGGCCTTTATCGGCGCGCCGGGGGCGGGGGACCGCGCCTGGTTTCTGGTCGATGCGGGGATCGCCGGTGCCGCGTCCTTTATCCGCGCGGCGGCGCGGGCGCGCTTTGGATCGGCGCGGCCCGCCGCCATTCTGCTGACCCACGGCCATTTCGACCATGTGGGTGCGCTGGAACAACTGGCCCGCGAATGGGACGCGCCCGTTCTGGCCCATCCCGCGGAACGGCCCTTTCTGGACGGCAGCCGGTCCTATCCCCCGCCCGCGCCCGAGGTCGGCGGCGGGTTGATGGCGGAACTCTCGCCCTTGTTCCCGCGCGGGCCGATCGACATCGCGGACCGGCTGGCGGATCTGCCGCCCGACGGACTTGTCCCCGGTCTGGACGGCTGGCGCTGGATCCATACGCCCGGCCACACGCCGGGCCATGTCTCGTTCTGGCACGAGGCCACGGGCAGGCTGGTCGCGGGCGACGCGATCAGCGCCACCCGGCAGGAATCCGCGGCAAGCGCCGCCTTGCAGATCCCCAGGCTGCAAGGACCGCCCGCCTATTTCACCACCGACTGGCAGGCGGCCGGGAATTCGGTCCGGCGGCTGGCCGCGCTTCGCCCGCGCGCGATGATCGCGGGCCACGGCCCCGCGCTGGCGGGGCCGGGGTTCCAGGCCGCGCTGGACCGGCTGGCGGACGGTTTCGCCGCTCTCGGCCTGCCGCCCGACAGCCGCTATGCGTCCGCCCTGCCGCCCGCATGAGCGCCGCTCCGGCCCTGCCCGCCGGGTTCGGATCACGCGCCGCGCTTTCCGCGTGATCCGGGCGCGCGGGATGGTCGGGGCGGGGCCGATCCATGACCGGGGCCTGTTCACCCGCAAGGGCCCGATGCCGCCCGCGGTCTTGCGGGAAAGCGGGTCGGCGATCGCGGATGTCCGGGAAAGCGGTTGAGGCGGCCGCCCTTGCGCGGAAATGAAACGGCGTCCGGCCGGGCGGGGCCGCTAAAGGCTGTCCGCCAGGCAGCGGTCCTCGCGCACGCGCAGCAGGTTGTGGACGCGGGTCGCGGCGATCTCGGCCTGGGCCATGGCGACGGCGATCTGGTTCAGCCCGGTCACCACGTCCCCCGCCGCAAAGACCCTGGGCACGGATGTTTCCTGGTGCGCGTCCGTGGTGATGCGGCCGTCCTCGGCCAGATCCAGGCCCAGGCGGCGGGCCAGGCTGTTCTGCGGGTCGATCCCCAGGCCGGAATAAACCGCGCGGAACCGGACCGGACCGCCGCCAAGGGTGACGCCGACGCCCCCTTCGCCGAACTCCCAGTCGGCGGCGGGGTCCGTGACGATCCGCACGCCGGCCTTTTCCAGCTTTTCCCGGACCGGGGCGGCGACGGTCAGTTCGTCGCCCAGCGTCAAAAGGGCGATGTCGGGCGTGTAATGGCGCAGAAACAGCGCCTCGCCCGCCGCGCAGTCGCCCGCGCCGATCACGGCCACGGGCTGGCCGGTCAGCTCGTAGGCGTCGCAGATCGGACATTGGCGCAACAGGCCCCGGCGGACATGATCCAGCGCGCCGTCCAGGGGCGGCAGGCGGTCGCGCGATCCGGTGGCCAGGATCACGTGATCCGCCGCAAGGGCCTGCCCCGCCGCGATCGCGAAGCCGCCGTTCGGAAGCCGCGCGATGTCCGTGGCCTTGCCGCGCAAAACGGACACGCCGAACCTGTCCATCTGCTGGCGCATCCGGTCCAGCAGGTCGTCGCCGTGGATCCCGTCGGGATAGCCCGGATGGTTGTGGGACCGCGGGATCAGCGAGGCGCGGCTTTCCCCGCCGTCGATCAGCACCACCCGCCGCCGGAAGCGCGCCAGATAGATCGCCGCCGTCATTCCCGCCGGACCGCCCCCGACAACGGCGCAGTCAAAGGTTCCGGTCGCCATGGGATTCCTGCTGGCGCAGGACCGAGGGCCGGAACAGGGCCTCGTCGGTCCGGTCGATCAGGGCAAAGCGGTCCGCCAGGGGGTGATCGAAGCGGATCGGATTGACGCGCTTGTGCCAGGTCATGCGCAGCCGCGCCAGCACGGTGCCCAGGATCCGGCGCGCGTGATCGTCCCCGCCCATGTCCAGCGCCTCGGCCAGCGTCTCGGCCAGCGTCTCGGCCAGCGTCTCGGCCAGCGGGTTGGCCACCGCCTTGGCGGCGAGTCGCGGATCGCGCCCCAAGGCCTCGGCGATGGCGAACACGGCGATGTCCCATTCCAGATAGGTCGCGCCGATCTGCGCCTCGTCGCCGCCGCCGATGCCCAACCCGTCGGTGGGCTTGGCCCGCCAGGTCTTTTCCGGCACGCCGACGTCCCGGGCCAGCCAGGGGATTTCCCAGGACTTGATCAGGCCCTGCACCGGCGCCAGATCGCCCACGTCGCCATGCAGCGTCCAGAAGCCCGCGCAGAGTTCGGAAAAGTTGTCGGTGCTGGCGACGATGCCGCCAAAGCGGTGCGCCTGGTCGTAAAGCGTGATCATCCGCAGCCGGGCGCGCAGGTTGCCCCGCCGCGTCCGGGCCGGGGTGTCGTCCGACCCGGGCATCGCCTCGTCGATCCGGCCAAGGGCGGCCACCATCGCCTCGTATTCCGGGGACAGATCCAGGTGCAGATGCTCCAGGCCCAGGGCCTCGCAGGCCTCGGCCCCGCGTTCGGTCTCGATGGGATCCTGGCGGATCGGCAAGGTGAAGCCGATCACCCGCCAGCCCGCCCGCTTGAACAGCGCCGCCGTCAGCGCGGAATCGACGCCCCCCGACATGCCCAGAACCGCGGTGCCGACCCCGGCCTGGGTCCGGTAATCGGCAAGCTGCCCGGCGATCCGGTCACGCACCCGGGCCAGCCGGTCTTCCTCCAGGAAAAGGCCCGCGTCGATCTGCGCCTTGAGGCGGGCGTCGAACCAGGGGGACAGCCCCCCGGCGGCGGACTGGCGCGACAAGGCCAGGATTTCGGAATACGGCATCGGACCCTCCTTGGCCTGTTTCAGAAGTCGGCGCGCGCGGCGCTGCCCGACGGGGCGACATGCTGGCGGACGGCAGGGGGCAGGCCCGCGGCCCCGATGGCGGCCACGGCATGTTTCATGCCCGGGTTCCGCCGCAGCAGCGGAATGGCGGTTGTCCGGCCCGCCGGTTCTGCCGCCGTGACCGGCGCGGCGCAGGCCGCAAACCCGGAAGGCGCGCAGGCGAAGAACGGCATCGTGGTCCTGGCCCCCGACGCGGATTTTTCCGGGAAGTCCTGCAGAACGGACATCCGGGGATCATGCCCGGGCCCGCTCGGTCGCGGGCGCCTGATCGGGTGGGCCTGCCTTTGCCTGGCATGGGCGTTGCGCCACCCGTCGGGAAAGACGTCGCGTGCGGGATCGGCCATGAGTGATCGTCCTTTGCAGGGGATCCGCCAAGCAGGGGATCCGGTATCGCTGAACCCGCCGGTCGGCGCCTCTGTTCCGCGAAAAAGAGCTTGAACATGGATCAACCTGCGCCTCCGGGCCGTTCGGACCGGATGCCCCCGACGATGGCGCGGAAGGTGTCGCCTGCCACCACGTCGTCCAGGGCCAGGGCCAGCTTGGGACGCCAGTTGGGGTATTCGTCCTGGGTGCTGGGCAGGTTCACGGGACGGATCTCGCCCGCCAGATCCTCGAGCCGCACGGCCATCAGGCGGCAAGGCGTGCGCGCCAGATAGCGGTGCGCGGCCACCACCACGGCCAGCGGCGCGGCCTCGCCCCCGGGCGCGTCCTGTTCCCGCGGCAGCAGGCCCGCGTCGCCCAGGGCGCGGAGCAGGGCCTGCCGTTCGGCGGGGCGGGCTTCGGCCTGCTCGCGGCCCGTGTCCTCGCTGACAAGGGCGAATTCCTGGCGCAGCCGCACGTCGTCGCCGCGCCACCATCCCTGAAAGGTCGGCAGGTCATGCGTGGACATGCAGGCCAGCGCGTTCGCCGGGTAGTCCTGTGGCGGGACAAAGGCGATTCCGTCGCGTTCGAAGAACAGGATCCGATAGGACAGGATGCCCGCCGCCTCCATCATCTCGCGGAAGCCGGGGGGCACGTTGCCCAGATCCTCTCCGATGACAACCGCGCCGTGCCGGTTCGAGGCCGCGGCCAGCGCCCGCAGCATGTCGTCCAGCGGATAGCGGGCATAGGCTCCGGCGCTGGCGTCGGCTCCGTCGGGGATCAGGAACAGCTGCCACAGGCCCATGGCGTGGTCGATCCTGACGGCGCCCGCGCGGCGCATCACGCCACCGATCAGCGTTTCGAAGGACGCGGCCCGCGTGGCGGCCATCGCGGCAGGCGACAAGGGCGCAAGCCCCCAGTCCTGGCCCTTTTCGTTGAAGTAATCGGGCGGCGCGCCGATGCGGATGCCGCCCGGCACATCGGGCCGTCCCCAGCTGCCCGACCCGTCCGCCGCCTCTCCGACCGCGATGTCGAGATAAAGGCCGATGCCCATCCCCGCGTCCCGGCAGGCGTCCTGCGCCCGGGCCAGCTGGAGGTCCGCCTGTTCCTGAAGCCAGCGGTGGAAGGCCAGGTCGGGCGCGTGGTCGCGCGCGAAGGCCGTGACGGCGGGGCCATCGGCATCCTGCCAGGCGGGGGGCCAGCTGCGCCAGCCCGCGCCGTGTCCCCGGGCCGCCATATGGGCCGAAAGCGTTTCGAACAGGGCGTGCCGGTCCAGTTCGGCCCCGTTCCCGCCGCGGAAGGCGTCGCTGGCATCGGGCGCCCCCGCGGCCCGCCATGCCGCGCGCAGGGCGCGCAGCTTCAGGGCGGCGACGGCGGGATAGTCCACCAGATCGGTGGCCTGCAACCGGGCGATCTCGCCGGGGTCGGCCATGTCGGGGGCAAAGCCGGGGATCCGGTCCACGGCGATGTAGAGCGGGTTCAGGAAGCGCCGGTTCGAGGGCGAGAAGGGGCTGCACCGCGCCGGGTCGGCCAGAAACAGCGCGTGCAGCGGGTTGAGGCCGACAAAGGCGGCCCCCTGCGCGCCCAGGATGGCGGCCAGGGTTTCCAGATCGGCGAAGTCGCCGATGCCCCAGTTCCGCGCCGTGCGGATCTGGTAAAGCTGCACCGCCACCCCCCAGGCCGGAGGGCCTTCGGGCAGGCGGCAGCGCACGCCCTCGGGGGCCTCCAGCGCCCGAGGGCGCATCGCGGGGGCGGGTCCGAAGGCCGCGACAAGCTTTTCCAGCGTCTCGTCGGGCACCTCGTGGCGGGTGCCGCCGACGCCTTCGTAATCCGGCTGGATGCCAAGCTCGCGCGCCCGCGCCCTGATGTCGGTCATGGAAAGCCTCGAAGCGAAAAGGGCGCGTCAGTCGCCGTGGACGATGTAAAGGCCTGTTCCCGCCCCGTGCCCCAGGGACCGGTCGCGCATGCGGTCGGAAAAGGTGTCGCCGTGGCCCGCGTGTTCTTCCTTGGGCTCGGTGAAGTCCACGTCCCGCGTGGTTCCCCGGATGCCGTCGGGCAGGGCCGTGCCGGCGTCGGCTGCGGGCATGGAGCCGCCGGCCTGCCGGTTCAGGACGGACAAGGCGCGGTCGTGTTCGGCCTGCGACCGGCAGGCCACGACCAGCACCGCCCCGTGTGCCGCGACGGCGGAGGAGACCGCCTGGCGGTCGGCCTCGGGCAGGCGGGCCAGGGCGGGATGGGCCGGGCTGCCGCCTGCATCCTGGATGCTGCCGTCTTCGACGCCGGCGTTTCGCAAGGCCTGGGCTGCGGCGGCGGCCGCCTCGCGGTCGGCAAGCACCGCCACGATGAAGGAGGGCCGTCCGGCCCCTTCGGTGTGTTCCAAGGTCTGCGCCACGGGTCTTCTCCCTTGCTGCGACGGCCCGGCCTGCGCTGGCCGGGCATGGAAGGAAAAACAAGCGGGCGGGGAAATTGTTCCGGGACCGCGCGGCGGGCCGCGCCATGCGCCCATGGCGACGGGCCGCGGTTCGGACCGGCCGCGCGGGTCAGGCCATGCCGTCGCGGGCGGGGGACATGGCCCATCCGGGCGCCGGACGGGGCCGAGGCGGCGGCGCGTTCAGGCCCGCCCGGGGCGGGAAACGCAAAAGGCCCGCCGGGGGGCGGGCCGGGGTCGGCAGGCTGTCCGCGCGGATCAGGCGCGCGACATGGCGGCCAGGGCGGCGCCGGTCGGCTCGATCCCAAGGCGGCGCAGGTCTGCGGCAGCGGGCGCGTGGTGCGAGCGCACGGCGGCCGAGGCGGAAATCGCGGCGTCCATCACGTCCAGAAACGCGCGGATGCGGATCATGGCGTTGCGGAGGGCGGTCATGTCGGGTCTCGCTTTCTGTTCTTGGTTGACAGGGTGAAGATGGGCCTTTCCCCGCCATGCCGCAACGCGGCATTCGCGCAGATCCGTCATGCGGACCCTGCATGGGTCGGACCGGCGGCAAGCTGGTCGCCGGTCCGCGCCACCGCCGCAAGGGCCGCGTCGATGTCCTCGTCCGTGGTGCGGTGGTTGCAGATCGCCGCCCGCAAGCCGTGCCGGCCATGAACCGTCGTGTCCGAGAAGGCGGCGACGCCCTCTTCCTGGAGGCGCATCATGATCTCTGCGTTCAGCGCGGCCAGGGCCGTGGGGTCCAGCCCGCCGGGGTCATAGCGGAAACACACGATGTCCAGCGTGACCGGGAACAGCCGCACCAGCCGGGGATGGGCGTCGATCCCGGCCGCCATGCGCCGCGCCTGGTCGATGTTGCGCCCGATGATCCGGCCGAACCGCGCGGCGCCGTGTTCGCGCAGCATCATCCAGACCTTCAGCGCCCGGAACCCGCGGGTGGTCTGGATGCCCAGATCCAGCAGCCAGCCCCCCGCCGCGATCCCGCGCAGGGCCGGGTCCAGATAGGGGGAATGCAGCGCGAAGCTGTCCAGATGGGCGGCCGCGTCGCGCACCAGCGCGCAGCCCGCCTCGAAGGGGACATGCAGGCCCTTGTGCGGATCCAGGGCCAGGCTGTCGGCGCGCCCGATCCCGTCCAGCAGATGCGCATGGGCGGGCGACAGCCGGGCCAGCGCGCAGATGCAGCCATCGACATGAAACCAAAGCCCCCGGTCGCGGCACAGGTCGGCCAGGGCGGGCAGGGGGTCCACGGCCCCCGTGTTGACCGTCCCCGCGCTGGCGATGACGCAGGCGGGCTGCCAGCCTTCCGCCCGATCCTCGTCCACGGCGCGGGCCAGGGCCGCCATGTCCATGCGGCAATCGGGACCGGTGGGGATGCGGCGCAGGGCGCGGTTGCCCAGGCCCAGAAGCTCCACCGCCTTCTGGTGGCAGCCATGCACCTGGTCCGAGGCGTAGAAGCGCAGGGGCCGGGGCAGGGCGGCCAGCCCCCCTTCGCGCAGGTCCGCGCCCGCCATGCGGTTCCTGGCCACCGTCAGCCCGATCAGGTTGGCGACCGATCCGCCGCTGGTCAGCGTGCCGCTGGCGCCGTCGGGAAAGCCCACGATCCGGCGCAGCCAGTCGATCACCTGACGTTCGCATTCCGCCGCCCCGTGATCGCCCCCGCCCAGGTTCGATCCGTCGGCGGCGGCCAGGAAATCGGCCAAGGCCCCCGTCAGGCTGGAGGCGCCCATGTACCACATCCAGAAGCGGGGATGGGTGTTGCCCATGGAATAGTCCAGCACCCCGTCCCAGGCCTGGTCCACCACCCGGTCCAGGGGCGTCGGTTCCACCGGCAGCGGCTGGCGCAGCCCGTCGCGCGCCGCCTGCGGCATGGGCCGCCAGACGGGGCGGTCGCGCAGGGCGGCGGTGCGGGCGATGGCCCGGTCCACCGCGTCATGGGCGATGCGGGCGAATTCGCCCCAGTCCGGAGGGTCCAGCGTTTCCACCGCCGTCATCCCATCCGGTAGCCGGGCGTGGATTCGGACAAGGCGCGTTCCTCGTCGTCCATGTCCTCGGGGATGTTCTGGAACAGCGGCGTGGACAGGTAACGCTCGCCCGTGTCGGGCATCATCGACAGGATGATCGTGCCGGGTTCGGCCTTTTCCGCGATGCGCATCGCCACGGCAAAGGTGGACCCGCCCGACACGCCGGTCAGGATGCCTTCCTTCGCGGCCAGCTTGCGCGCCCAGTCCATGCCCTCGGACCCCGGAATGGGGATCAGCTCGTCATAGCCGCCGTTGTCCAGCGCCTCTTGCAGGACATAGGGGATGAAGTCCGGGGTCCAGCCCTGGATCGGATGGGGCTCGAAGGCGGGGTGGCTGACGGCGGGGGCGTGGTCGGGGCCGCGCTCCTGGGGGACGCCGCTGGAGACAAGGGCGGCGTTGGCGGGTTCGGTCAGGATGATCTTCACCTCGGGGCGTTCGCGGCGCAGCACGCGCGACAGGCCCGTGACCGTGCCCCCGGTGCCGTATCCGGTGACCACGTAGTCCAGCCGCCCGCCCGCGAAATCGCCCAGGATTTCCCGCGCCGTGGTGGATTCGTGGATGTCGGCGTTGGCTTCCGTCTCGAACTGGCGGGCCAGGAACCAGCCGTGCTTTTGCGCCAGTTCCACCGCCTTGTTGTACATGCCGGTGCCCTTCTGCGCGCGGGGCGTCAGCACGACCTTGGCGCCCATCATCCGCATCAGGCGCCGCCGTTCCACGGAAAAGCTGTCGGCCATGGTCACGACCAGCGGATAGCCCTTTTGCGCGCAGACCATCGCCAGGCCGATGCCCGTGTTGCCGCTGGTCGCCTCGACCACGGTCTGGCCGGGCCTGAGCGTTCCCGCACGCTCGGCCGCCTCGATGATGTTCAGCGCCAGGCGGTCCTTGACGGATGCGGCGGGATTGAAGAACTCGGCCTTGACATAGATCGTCACGCCTTCGGGCGCGAGGTTGTTGATGCGGACGGTCGGCGTGTCGCCCACCGTGTCCAGGATGCTGTCATACAGGCGCCCGCGTCCCCGGGTGGTTCTGATGGTTTGTGACATGAACGGATGCTCCCAAAGGTAACTGGACGCATCATAGACCGGGGAGCGCCGAAAAGCTTGATGCATGGCAAGGAAATCGCGCAGGACGCCCCCTTTCGGCGCCCTGCGGGCGCATGATCCGCGGCTTCGGCGATGATCATCCGGACGACCGGCGGTTCAAGCTGTGGCGGAAGGGCCGGCCCGGTCCGGCCGCGCCTCAGGTGTTCCCGGTTCCGCGGGAACTGCCGCGCGCGGGCGGGCGGGGCGCGACGACCAGGCCGAAAACGGGGGCCGCCACCTGCGCGCGGCCGCGGCGGATCGGGGGCGAGCTGGGGCGGGGCGGGGTCGCGCGACCCGAAAAGGCCCCGCGCGGGCGGGGCCTTTTCTCAATCCTCGTCGGAGGCCATCTGGTTCAGCACCGCGCCCTTGCCCCGCGCCCGCAGGATCAAGGGCACGATCAGCGCGATCGCCGACAGCGCCAGCAGCGTGGCCGACACGGGCGATCCCACCAGCGTGGTCAGGTCGCCCTGGCTGATCGACAAGGCCCGGCGCAACTGCTGTTCGGCCATCGGCCCCAGGATCAGGCCCACCACCACCGGCGCGATGGGATAGCCGTAAAGCCGCATCCCGTAGCCCATCACCCCGAAGATCAGAAGCATGGACAGCTCCACCGGCGAAGGGTTGGCCCCGATGGTGCCCAGGGTCGCGAAGACCAGGATCCCCGCGTAAAGCCAGGGGCGGGGGATGGTCAGCAGCTTCACCCACAGCCCGATCAGCGGCAGGTTCAGCACCAAGAGCATGAAGTTCGCGATCAGAAGCGAGGCGATCAGCCCCCAGACCAGCTGCGGATTGGTGGCGAACAGCAGCGGTCCCGGTTGCAGCCCGAACTGCTGGAAGCCCGCCAGCATGATCGCCGCCGTGGCCGTGGTGGGCAGGCCCAGCGTCAAGAGCGGCACCAGGGTGCCCGCGGCGGACGCGTTGTTCGCGGCCTCGGGGCCGGCGACGCCCTCGATGGCGCCGTTGCCGAACTCCTCGGGGTGCTTCGACATCTTCTTTTCCGTCGCATAGGACAGAAAGGTGGCGATGTCGGCGCCGCCCGCGGGCATGGCGCCTATGGGAAAGCCGATGGCGGTGCCGCGCAGCCAGGGCCTCCAGGACCGCGCCCAATCGCGCGCCGTCATCCAGACCGATCCCTTGACGGCGATCACCTCGTCATCCACGGCGTTCCGCTGACCCGCCACGAACAGCGCCTCGCCCACGGCGAACATGGCGACGGCCAGCGTCGTGACCTCGATGCCGTCCAGCAGTTGCGGCACGCCAAAGGACAGCCGCGCCTGGCCGGTCAGCTGGTCGATGCCCACTAGCGCCAGCGCCAGGCCGACGAACAGCGAGATCAGCCCCTTGCGCGCGCTTTCCCCGAAGGCCGAGGACACGGTGACAAAGGCCAGCACCATCAGCGCGAAATAGTCGCGCGGACCGAACACCAGCGCCAGCTTCACCACCGTTGGCGCGACAAAGGCCAGCAGCACCGTGGCCGCCAGCCCCGCGATGAAGGATCCGATGGCGGCGGTCGCCAGCGCGGGGCCGCCGCGCCCCTGCCGGGCCATCCGGTTCCCTTCCAGCGCGGTCACGATGGACGCGCTTTCCCCCGGCGTGTTCAGCAGGATCGAGGTGGTCGATCCGCCATACATGCCTCCGTAATAGATGCCCGCGAACATGATCAGCGATCCGGCCGGGTCCAGGCCGTAGGTCACGGGCAGCAGCAGCGCCACCGTCAGCGCCGGGCCGATGCCGGGCAGCACGCCCACGGCGGTGCCCAGCGTCACGCCGATCAGCGCGTAAAGCAGGATCATCGGGTCCAGCGCGACCGCCAGGCCCTGCAACAGAAAATCGAACGTGTTCACGCAGGGTTCCCCCGGAACAGGCCCCAGACCAGCCCTTCAAGCGGACCAGCGGGCAGGCTGAGCTTCAGAAGCCCCGCGAAGATCAGATAAACGGCCAGCGCGAAGGCGATCCCCACCGGCACCGTCAGCGCCAGGTTGCGCTTGCCGAAGGCCCGGGCGGTCGCGGCGAACAAAAGGCCGGTGGCCACCGAAAAGCCCGCCGTGGTCAGCAGCGCCAGTTGCGCGGCCAGCCCGCCCACGATCCACAGGATCGGGCCGATGTTCTGCGCCTCGCGTGCGGCCTTGCCGGACCGGAAGGCCTCGGCCAAGGACCACAGCGACAGTCCCGCAAGGCCCCCGGCGATCCAGCGGGGCACGTCGGCGGGGCCGACGCCCGCATAGCCGCCCGCCTGCGGCAGGCGCGCGGCGTCCCGCCAGATCACGACGGCGATGACGGCCAGGATCATGGCGACAACAAGCGTCGCCCCGTCGGGGCGACGCGTTCCGGGGACAAACCCGCTCATTTCACCAGACCGATGTCCTTGAGGATGGTCTCGGTCGCGGCGATGTCCTTGTTCAGCTGCGCCTGGAAGTCCGCGCCCGCCAGATAGGTGTCGGCCCATCCCTTGGTGGCCAGCGCGTCCTGCCAGGTCTTGGACCGGACCATGGTTTCGATGTCGGCGCTGATCGCGGCCTTCTGTTCGTCCGTGATGCCCGGCGCGGCGGCGACCATGCGCCAGTTCTGCATCGACACGTCGAGGCCCGCTTCCTTGAGGGTCGGCGCGTCCACGCCCTCGATCCGTTCGTCCGAGGACACGGCCAGGATGCGCAGCGTGCCCGCGTCGGCCTGGGCCTTGAACTCGCCCAGCGAGGAAATCCCCGCCGTCACCTGGCTGCCCAGGATCGCGGCCAGCGCCTCGCCGCCGCCGGAATAGGCGATGTAGTTGATCCTGGTGGGATCAACGCCAGCCGCCTTGGCGATCAGGCCCACGGCGATGTGGTCCGCGCCGCCCGCCGATCCGCCCGCCCAGCTGACCGCGCCGGGATCGGCCTTCAGCGCCTCGATCAGCCCGTTGATGTCCTGGATGTCCGAAGCCGCGGGAACCACGATCGCCTCGTATTCGCCGGTCAGGCGCGCGATGGGGGTCACGTCCGCCAGCGACACGGGGCTGGCATTGGTCAGGATCGCGCCCACCATCACGTAGCCGCCGACGATCAGCTGGTCCGCCTGGCCCTGGGCCGAGGCCACGAACTGCGCCAAGCCCACGGTGCCGCCCGCGCCGGGGACGTTCTGGACCTGCACGGTGTCCGAAATGCCCTCGGCCTGCAAGGCTTCCTGCATGGTGCGGGCGGTCTGGTCCCAACCGCCCCCGGGGGCCGCCGGGGCGATGATGGTGTAGTTCTCGGCATGGGCCGGAACGGCCAGGGCGGCGGCGATCAGCGCCCCGAAAAGCGTGTGTTTCATGTCTGTCTTTCCTCCCGAATGCGCAGAACGCGCGGGCCGGACCCTCCAGCCCGGATGCGGCCCACCAAACACGACGAACCTGTCACCAAGCTGACACGGGCGTCCAGAAAAAACGCCGCCGCCGGTCGTCGGCCGTCAGTCGCCCCGGACCGCCCGGCGCCAGCGGTCGATCAGCCGGGCGCGCTTGGCCTGGTCCAGGTAAACCAGAAGGCCGGGGCTGACCGGCACCGGGCGCAGCTGCGCGCCAAGCGCCGCCTGCATGGCCCGGGCGCTGTTCTCGTCCGAGACCTCCAGGCTGACGGCGGGCAGGCGCAGCTTTTCGGCCAGGATGGTCTGGCCCCCCTGCGACATGAAAAAGCCGAGAAACCGGACCCCCAGGTCGGGCCGCGCCGCCGCGCGCGGCACCAGCCCCACGCGCGAGACGACCACCGTGAAGTCGCGCGGCAGCACAAGGCCCACATCGGGATGGCCGCGGGCCCAGTCGGCGGCATAGGATCCCAGGATGTTGTAGCCGATCAGCAGCCGACCGTCGCTGACGCGCTCCAGGATCTGCTGGCTGGTGGGGAACTGGCGGACGTCCGCCTGCCCCATGGCGCCGATGACCGACCAGATGTCGGGAAAATGCTCCTGGTCGCGGGCCAGGAACAGGTAGCCCACGGCGGACCGTTCGATGTCGTAGGTGCCCAGGCGGCCCCGCACGCCCGCGCCGCCGCGGGCCAGCCAGTCCACCAGTTCGAACCGCGACGACGGCGGGGGCCGGTCGCGGAAGGCGGGGCGGTGATAAACCAGCACCGCGGGCTCGAAGGTCAGGGCATAGGCGGTGTCGCGCCAGTTCGCCCAGCGGGGCCAGCCGGCGCTGTCGGGGGTCGCGGCGGGTTGCGCATAGCCGTCGTTGGCCAGCTTGACCTGCATGTCCATGGCCGAGGAAAAGGCGAAATCCGCCGTGGTCCGTCCGGCGTCGGTTTCCGCGACGATGCGGTCGTTCAGCTCGCCCGTCAGCAGTTCCTCGTATCGCACGGTCACGTCGGGGTTCCGGGCCTGGAAACCCGCGATCAGCGGCGCGGCCAGGTGGTTGTCCAGCGACGAATAGATCGTCAGCACCTGATCGCCGCCGGGATAGGTGAAGACCTCGGCCCGGAGAGGCAGCGCCAGCAGCAGCAAGGCAAGTGTCGCGCGCAGGATCATGCCGCAACCATGCCAGCGCCCGCGCCGGTTCACAACGCCCCCGCGCGCGGCTATCGTGGCCCGGCAAAGGGGATGGCGATGCGGCTTCTGCTGGTCGAGGACAATGAACAGCTGGCCGAGGCGCTGCAAACCCTGCTGGCGGGCGCGGGCCATGCGGTGGACCGCGTGGCCGACGGCGCCTCCGCCGAGGCCCTGGCCGCCGCCGAACGCTTCGATCTGATCATCCTGGATCTGAACCTGCCGCAGATGGACGGGTTGTCGGTGCTGCGCGCGCTGCGGGCGCGGGGCAACCAGGCGGCGGTGCTGATCCTGACCGCGCGCGGCGCGCCCGAGGACCGGATCCGGGGCCTGGACCTGGGCGCCGACGACTACATGGTCAAGCCCTTCGACATCGGCGAGTTCGAAGCCCGCGTCCGTTCGCTGCTGCGCCGTCAGGCGGGGCTGCGCGCGGCGGTCGTGACGGTGGGCGATGTCACGCTGGATCTGGCGGCGCGGCGCTTTTCCGCCGGAGGCGCGGCGCTGGACCTGCCCGCCCGCGAACTGGCGCTGCTGGAGCTGCTGTTCATGCGGGCGGGCAAGGTCGTCACCAAGGACGCCATCGTGCAGTCGCTGACCAGCCTGGACGACAGCCTGTCCGAGAACGCCATCGAGCAATATGCCAGCCGCCTGCGCCGCAGGCTGGCGCCCCATGGCGTGCATCTGCGCACCGCGCGCGGCATCGGATACTACATCGACAGGTCCGCCTGATGGGATCGCTGCGCCGGCGGCTGATGGGCTGGCTGCTGGCCGCGACCGCCGTTCTCGGCCTCCTGGCCCTGGCCGACACCTGGCGCGAGGCCGTGACCACCGCCACGCGCGTGTCCGACCGGGTGCTGGCCGGATCGGCGCTGGCGATTGCCGAGCGGGTCACGGTGGACGAGGACACCGGCCTTCAGGTGGACATTCCCTATTCCGCGCTGGAAATGCTGGCCTCGACCGCGCAGGACCGGGTGTTCTATCGCGTCGACGGCCCCCTGGGCTTCCTGACCGGCTATCCCGACCTGACGCCTGCGCCGACCAACGGAGACGGGCGCGGCTTTGCCGACGGCAGCCACGCCGGCGAGCGGATCCGCATCACCACCCTGGCCCGCACCGTGTCCACCGGGGTCGAGTCGATCCCCTTCACCGTGACGGTCGCGGAATCGACGCTGGCGCGGCGCGACCTGGCGCGCTCGATCCTGATCCGCTCGGCGCTGCGGCTGATGGGCATGATCGGGGGCGCCGCGCTGATCGTCTGGATCGCCGTGCCCCTGGCCCTGCGCCCCTTGCACCGCCTGGGCGAGGCCATCGCCGCCCGGTCCCCCGACGACCTGTCCCCGATCCGCGAACCCGTCCCTTCCGAGGTCCAGGGCCTGGTCGAGGCGGTCAATTCCTTCATGGCCCGCCTTGCCACCGCATTGGAGGCGCTGCGCAACTTCACCGGCAACGCCAGCCACCAGTTGCGCACGCCCCTGGCCGTCCTGCGCACGCAGATGGCGCTGGCCGGGCGGGCCGACACGCCGGAGGCCACGCGGTCGGCGGTGGCCAAGGGCGATGCCGCGCTGGCCCATGCCGAACGGGTGCTGGCGCAACTGCTGCTGCTGGCCCGCATCGACGCCGCGCCGGGGCAGGGGGCCTTGGCCGCCGTCGATCTGGCGGCGCTTGCCCGCGACGTCACGGGCGAGGCGATCCCCCGCGCGGCAGAGGCGGGCATCGACCTGGGCTTCGACGGCGAGCCCGCGCAGGTCCGGGCCGAACCCGTCCTGCTGGCCGAGGCCTTGGCCAACCTGATCGACAATGCGCTGGCCTATGCGGGCCGGGGCGCGGTGGTGACGGTCAGCGTCCGCGCCCGGGCCGATCACGCGATCCTTGCGGTGACGGACGACGGCCCCGGCATCCCGCCCGGCCTGCGCGCCCGGCTTGGCGCGCGCTTCGCCCGGGGCGACCGGGACGCCGAGGGGCTTGGCCTGGGCCTTGCCATTGTGGCGGAAATCGCCGCCCTGTTCGGCGGCGGCCTGTTCCTGGGCGACGGACCGGGCGGGCGCGGCCTTCGGGCGGAACTGCGGCTTCGGCGGCCGGGCGGTCCCGCGCCGCGCGGGGCGGGGGGCGCCCCGCCGTGACCCGCGGGTCAGCGCAGCAGGCTGTCGGCCTGCTGCGCGGTCAGGTATCCCGTCGCCTGCATCCCGTTGGCCCCCTGCCACGAGGCGATCGCGCTGCGGGTGCCGCTGCCGAAGGCGCCGTCGATGCCGCGCGTGTCGTAACCCCGGCGCGTCAGAGCGGCCTGGATCGCCGCCTTTTGCGACCGGCTGAGGCCCAGGTCGGCCTCGTTGTCCGCTGGGCCGAGGCCGGTGGCGCTGGCCTGGCCGCCGCCGCCGCTGCCGTTGCCTGCGGTCGTGCCGCGCAGGATCTCGTTGGCCTGGGGGGTGCTGAGGCTGCCGGTCTGGGTGTACCCCCGGTCGCGCTGCCACAAGGCGATGGCGCGGCGGGTGCCCGCCCCGAAATTGCCGTCCGCGCCGTTGGTGCCGTAGCCGAGCGCGTTCAGCCGCTGTTGCACGGCGATCCGCTGGTCGCGGGTCAGACCGGAAGCGTCGCCCCCCGCATAGGGATCGGGGCGCGTGGCGGCCGATCCGCCCAGGCGTTCGATCTGGCCGCGCGCCTCGGCGGCGTAAAGGCCGTTCGGGAACTGTTGCAGATAGGACTGGTATCCCCGGATCGTGTTGCGCTCCTGCGCCTGCGCGAAGGCGGCGCGGTCCTGTTCCTGGGACAGGTATTGCCGCGCCACGCCGCCGACGATCTCGCCCAGATCCTGCGCGGGCGCCGGCGCGGCGAGGGATGCGGCGACAAGGGCCGCGGAAAGCATCGTCCTGACCATCGGATGGTCCTCCGCTTGTGGGTCCGTGCCCCGGATGGGGCGCCGGAGATATAGCGCGGAAAAGGGCTTCGGGTTCCGGCGGCCTCGGGTGCCGCGACGGGTTCATCCCTGCGGCGTCATCGCCTTGCGCTGGCGGCTGCGTTCCAGGCCCAGCCGGCGTTCGCGCCAGATGATGGCGATGCCCGCCGCGATCACCAGGGCCGCGCCGGTCAGAACCACGCCCGTCGGCGCTTCGCCGAAGACATGCCAGCCGATGGCGATGGCCAGCAGCATCGAGACGTATTCGAAGGGCGCCACCAGCGAGGCATCGGCGAAGCGATAGGCCGAGGTCAGCAGGATCTGCGCCACGCCGCCCAGGATGCCGCTGCCCACCAGCAGCATCGCGGTCTGCCGGTCGGGCATCACCCAGCCGAAGGGCAGCGTCAGCAGGCCGAGGATCGTCGAGGTGACGGAAAACCAGAACACGATGGCCGAGGTGCGTTCGTCCCGCACCAGCCTGCGCACGAAGATCTGCGCCAGCGCCGCCCCGACCGCGCCGCCAAAAGCCACCACCGCGCCCAGCTTGCGCCAGGGATCGGGATCGGCGTCCAGCCGCAGCTGCGGCGACAGCACGATCAGCACCCCGGTCAGGCCGACGCCCACCATGGACAGGCGGAACAGGCGCACGTCCTCGCCCAGGAACATCGCGGCGAAGATCACCACCAGCAGCGGCGCGGCATAGCCGATGGCCGTCACCTCGGGAAAGGACAGCAGCGCCAGCGCCCAGAAGTTCAGCGCCATGGACGTGGTGCCGACAATGCCGCGATAGAAATGGCCCAAGGGACGGACGGTGCGCAGCCCGACCGACAGTTCGCCCCGGACGGCCAGCCAGACCAGGATCACGGGGATCGCGAAGATCGACCGGAAGAAGACCTGCTGGCCCGGCGGGACCGAGGCGCCTTCGGAAGTGGCCTTGATCATGGCCGCCATCACCGTGAACACCGCCACGCTGGCGCATTTCAACAGGATGCCCTGCATCGGATTGGAGTGGGACATGGGGGAAACCGTCCGTGTCGGATGGTCCATGGTTAGGACGCGAGGCGGCGGGCCACAAGGGGCGGCTTGCAGGATGTGCAGTTTCGCCCCGCGCCGGACCGGTGGCGGAGGTCGCGTCAAAGGCCCGCCCGTGCGCGAAGCCGGACGCTCGCGTCCCGCCGCCGGTCCGGCAACGTGGCCCGCGGCCGTTCCCCCGTCAGCCGCGCGCCGCGGGCATCGACCGGCACATGCGTCGTCGCGCCCGCGGCTGCGCCCGGCAGGCTGCCCGGGATGCGGCCTTGACGCGCCGCAAGTAGGTCCCGGTCATCCTTTGGCGGCGGCCCGGATCCGGCAAGGGGCCGGAGCATCGCGCTCTGCGCCGATCCGGGTTGCAGCGGCGGCGCGTCAGTCCGCGCCGCCCGTCGCCTGCGCCTGCACGTCCCGGAAATGCCGCCGCAGCCGGTCCAGCCGCGCCGCGTCCCATCCCTGCGGCTGCGTCACCGCGATCCAAGGGGCGATGTGGTCGCTGTAGGCGTAAAGATGCCCGTGGCCCATCGGCACATGCAGCGACACCGCCATGTCGAAGGCCAGTTGCAGGAAGCTGACGATGGGATACCAGCGCAGGTCCGGGGACACGTCGGGACCGCGCGGCGACTCCATCCAGTCGGGGCGGTGCAGCATTGACCCGGTGCTGAAGAACACGATGGGGTCGCTGGCATATTGCAGATAAACGATGCGGATACCGCCCCAGGGATCCTGCGCCGACAGCCCTTGCCGCCCGTCGGTGAAGCGCACCGTCTGCCCCCGCTCCATCCGGGGCAGCCATTCCGGGGATGCCGGGTCGCGTTCCCGCGTCAGGGTCTGCCACAGCGGGCTGACAAAGGGCGGCCCGACCCACAGCGCGCCCGCGAAGGGTTGGTCGATCATCTCGTAAAGCCGCAGCGACTGCTGCGAGCTGTAGGCGCCCAGGCTGAGACCGTAGAGATACAGCTTCGGGCGCCGGTCGGGCGGCAGGGTCAGCCAATGGCGGCGCACGGCGCTGAACAGGGCGCGGCCCGCCTCGGCCGAGTATTCCGGCTCGACCAGCAGGGAAATCCAGCTTTGCAGATAGGAATATTGCAGCGCCACCGTGGCCACGTCGCCGCGATGCAGGTATTCCAGCGTCGTCACCGCCGCCGGATCCAGCCAGCCGGTGCCGGTGGGCATGGCGACAACCAGAATGGACCGGCCGAAACCGCCGATGCGGTCCAGCTCGGCCACGGCCAGGGCGGCGCGGTCCTCGGTCGTGTCGGCGGCGTTCAGGCCGACATAGGCGCGCAGGGGCTGCATGGCTTCGCCGCCCGCGACGGCCGCGATCTCCCGGGCCGTGGGGGTGGCGGCGATGTAGTTGCGCCCTTCGCGGCCCAGATCCTCCCACGCGACCAGGGACTGGGGGCTGCCGGTGCGCAGGGGATCGGCGGGCGGCCGGATGTCGGGCGGGATCACCGCGTCCAGCGCCCGGGCCGAGCTGTCGGCGGTGCGGATGAAGCCGCTGAACAGGACGCCGTTGGCCAGCGTCCACAGCAGCACGCCCCCGATCAGCAGTCCCAGCAGATAGGCCACGCGGCGCGGCAGCAGACGCTCGATCCGGCGGATCAGACGGCGGACAAGCAGCGCGGCCAGCTTGCCCAGGATCAGCAGCAGCGCGGCCACGGCCAGGGCGATCAGGCCGATGGTCAGCGGCAGCCCGGGGGGCGCGGGCTCCATCCCCATGGCGGCGCGGACCCCGTTCTGCCAGTCTGCCGCCCGCGCCAGGAAAGACCCGACGATCAGCGCCGCAAGCACCGCCAGCGCCAGCAGCGCCTGCCGCCCGGTGCGCCCCCGGATCAGCGGCAACTGCATCGTGACCCAGATCCAGCGGCCCAGCACCGCCATGCCGTATCCCGCCGCGAAGCAGACCCCGGCCAGCACGCCCTGCACGATGTCGGCGCGGGGAATCAGGCTGGGGGTCAGGGACGCCGCCATGAACAGCGCCCCCAGCACCAGCCCCATGCCCGAAACCTTGCCCGCGGCGCGCCGCAGCGCGCCGGGTCGGTGGGTGGCCAGGGGGCTGTTCTGCATCTGCATGACGCGATCAGGGCCGATCCGGCGTGGCGCGTCAACCATCAACCATCAACCGTCAAGCGCCCTTGATGCGCCCGGTCCCCATGGCCGGCGGCCAGGGCCGCCGCCCCGCCCGGTCCGAAGACGTTTTCCGCAGCCGCGGCATTCCGTCCGAAAACCCCGCCAAGGATGTCCTCGCGCCCGCCGTGCCGCGTCCGGGCGGCCGGATGGGGCCATCCCGTTGCGGTCAAGCCGGTCTTGCAGAGCGGGGGTCGTCCAGGCGCGGGATGCCGGATCCGACCGGCGCGACCAGGGTGCCGGGCCCTGGGCAAGAACGGCGGAAAGGTCGGGCCGAGGGGCGGCCCGGGCGGCGGCGATCGGGTCTGCGGCGGCGCCGGGCAGCGCCAGCGTTCCGGCCGCGATGCGCGGCGAAGTGGGCGGGGAGGGGGCATGGCGTGGTCCGGCCGCTCGGCGGGAGGGCGCCGCACTGCCGGGGCCCTGAACCGGGATGTCTTTGATGAGACACGATCACGCGGGGCGGGTGAACCGCAGGCCTTCACGGCCCCGCCCGTTCAGGTCCGCGCCGGCGGGCCTTGTCGGCCTTACAGCCCCGCCGCGATCTCCTGCCGGACCTGGGCCACCAGCGACCGGACATGCGGGGCGAAGCTGCGCCAGATGTCCATGCGGAAGTCGGCCGGGCCGTCGCGCCACAGAACCACCGTGGCGCTGTCGAAAACGGTGCGCGCGGCCGAACCCACGGGCATGGCCCCCACGTCGCGCGGGCAGCAGGCCGCCAGCAGGTCCAGCACCGCAGGCCCGGACAGGCGCAGCGTGATCTCGCGGTCGCTGATGTCCACCAGGCTGTGCGGCGCGTCGGCATAGACCGCGCGGGCGGGGGCGGCCAGATCCGTGCCCTCGGGGGCCACGATCAGCCATTCGTCGGGACCGAGGCACAGCGCCTCGACACCGTTCGCCGCCGCGCGGCTGCCCACGCGGGCGGGCAGGTCCAGGCCAAGCGCCTGCCCCAGGGCCGCGCGCCGCGCGGGCTTGACGCGCAGCGACAGGCGCAGGGCGGGGGCCAGCTCCTCGACCAGAACGGGCGAGGCGTCGAACTGATGCTTCTGGTTGGTCATCGCGTTTCTCCTTACGCCTTCAGCCGCGCGTTGTCGGGGTCGTAGAACACGGTCGAGGTGATGCGCGCCTTGCGCACGCCGTCGGGCATGGGGATGAACACCGTCTCGCCCATCTTGTCGAAGCCGCCCTCGATCACCGCCATGGCGATCGGATGGCCCATGGTGGACTGATAGGAGGATGTGACATGCCCCACCATCCTCATGGGCTTGGGCTGGTTCGGGTCCAGCACGACCTGCGCGCCTTCCTGCAACAGGCTGCCGTCCTCGGTCAGCAGGCCGACCAGTTGCTTGCGGCCTTTCGCCACGATGTCGGGGCGCGACAAGGACCGCTTGCCCACGAAGTCCTTTTTGGCCTTGCCAATGGCCCAGTCCAGGCCCGCGTCCTGCGGGGTGACGGTGCCATCGGTGTCCTGGCCCACGATGATGTAGCCCTTTTCGGCGCGCAGGACGTGCATCGTCTCGGTGCCGTAGGGGGTGATGTCGTAGGGCTTGCCTGCCTCCATCAGCGCGGTCCACAGGGCCAGGCCGTGGCGGGCGGGGACGTTCACCTCGAAGCCGATCTCGCCGGTGAAGGACAGGCGGAACAGGCGCGCGGGCAGACCGGCCACGGTGCATTCGGCGCAGGACATGTGCGGGAAGTCGTCCCAGTCCACGCCCCGAACCAGCGGCTTCAGCATCGCCAGCGCGTTCGGCCCGTTCAGCGCCACCGTCGCCCACTGTTCGGTGGTCGAGGTCAGCCAGACGTCCAGATCCGGCCATTCGGTCTGGAGGTAATCCTCCATCATGGTCAGGACGCGCGCGGCGCCGCCGGTGGTGGTGGTGACGTGGAACAGGTCGGGCGACAGCCGCCCGATCACGCCGTCGTCGCGGATGAAGCCGTCCTCGCCCAGCAGCAGGCCATACCGGCAGCGGCCCGGTTGCAGCTTGGTCCAGGGGTTGGTGTACATGCGGTTCATGAATTCGACCGCATCCGGCCCCGCGACCTCGATCTTGCCCAGCGTGGACGCGTCGAAGATCCCCAAAGACGCCCGCGTGGCCTTGCATTCGCGCAGCACGGCGGCGTGCATGTCCTCGCCCGCCTTGGGGAAATACCAGGCGCGGCGCCATTGGGCGACGGGTTCGAAGACCGCGCCGTTCGCCTCGGCCCAGGGGTCGATGGGGGTCTTGCGGGTCAGCTGGAACGTGTCGCCGCGCAGGTAGCCGCAGAAGGCCCCGAAGCTGGTCGGCGTGTAGGGCGGGCGGAAGGTGGTCAGGCCCACCTGAGGCGGCTGCTTGCCAAGCGCATCGGCGGCGATCATCAGCCCGTTGATGTTCGACATCTTGCCCTGATCGGTCGCCATGCCGTTGGTGGTGTAGCGCTTCACATGCTCGATCGAGCGCATCCCTTCGCGCACGGCCAGGCGGATGTCCTTGGCGGTCACGTCGTTCTGGAAGTCGATAAAGGCCTTGGCCTTGCCCGCGTTGCCGTCGGTCGGCAGCTCGGTATGGCTGACACCCGTGCCGGGGCGGTCGTTCGCGACCGTGAAGGCGGCGGGATGGCCCGCGCGGTTCAGCCCTTCGAGCGCCCGCAGGCCCGCCGCCGCGCCGTCGGCCAGCACGGGCTCATAGCCCCAAAGGCCCCGGCCCGCGCCCGCGATCTCGCAGGCTTCGGTCTTGCGGTCGGGCAGAAAGGTCCGGCTTTCGGAGTCCCAGGCCAGCGACCCCTTGGTGTGCGAGAACAGGTGCAGCGAGGGCGTCCAGCCGCCCGACATCAGCAGGCAGTCGCAGGCGATGTCGCGGCCCGCGCCGACATGGCTGCCGCGCACCGGGGCGGCGCGGACGGATTTCACCCGCAGGCGGCCCTTGGTGGTGGTGACGGTGTGGCCGGACAGGACCTGGATCCCGCGCTTGCGGGCGCTGTCGCCCAAGTCGGGGCGCACGGTGTCGCGGGTGTCGATGATCGCCGCGACGCGCGCGCCGCTGTCGGCCAGGTCGAAGGCGGCGTAATACGCGCTGTCATGGCTGGTGACCACGGCGGGGGTGTCGCCGACTTTGACGCCATACTTGTGCAGATAGGTCTGCGCGGCGCCCGCCAGCATCACGCCGGGACGGTCGTTGCCGTCGAAGACCAGCGGCTTTTCCAGCGCGCCCTGGGCCAGCACGACCTGCTGGGCGCGCACCCGCCACATGCGTTCGCGCGGGGCATTGGCGGGCGGGTTGTCCAGGTGGTCCGTCAGCCGCTGGCACAGGCCCACCATGTTCTGGTGATAATACCCGATGGCCGTGGTCCGCGTCATCAGCCGCACCCCGGCGGCGCGCAGGCGGGCCAGTTGCGCGTCCACCCAGGTCCAGGCGGGCACCCCGTCGATCTGCACCGCCGGGTCGGACAGCAGCGAGCCGCCCATCTCGGGGTTCTCATCGACCAGCGTCACGTCCGCGCCCCCCTGCGCCGCCGCCAGGGCCGCTGCGATCCCCGCAGGCCCCGCGCCGACGATCAGCACGTCCGTGTGCAGATAGCGGCTGGCGTACTTGTCGGGATCGACCTCGGTCGGCGACTTGCCAAGGCCCGCCGCGCCGCGGATCACGGGCTCATAAACCTTGTCCCAGAAGGACCGCGGCCACATGAAGGTCTTGTAGTAGAACCCGGCCGAGAACAGCATGTAGGCCCGGTCGTTCACCGCGCCGATGTCGAAGGACAGGTTCGGCCACTTGTTCTGGCTTTCCGTGACCAGCCCGTCGCGCAGTTCCTGGACGGTGGCCCGCGTGTTCGGCTCGAACCGGCCCTTGCCGCGGCTGGTGCCGATCAGGGCGTTCGGTTCCTCGGACCCCGCTGTGACCGCGCCGCGCGGACGGTGGTACTTGAAGGACCGGCCCATCAGGTGGACGCCGTTGGCCAGCAGCGCCGAGGCGACCGTGTCGCCGCGCAGGCCGCGATGGGTCTTGCCGTCGAAGGTGAACGACACGGGCGCGGAGTGATCGACGCGGCCCTTGCCCGGAATGCGATAACGGCTCATTCGGCGGCCTCTCGGGTGGGGGTGGGACGGGCTTCGCCCGCCTTGTAGGTCATCAGGAAACGGTCGCTGACGGTGTCGCGCAGGGCGTTGAAGAAGCGCCCGCAGCCGATGTGGCGCCAGCGTTCGTAATGCGGCCCCCGCGCGTTGGTGCGGATGAACAGGAAGTCGCGCCATTCCTCGTCCGACAGGGCGGACGGGTCGGCGGGGCGGGCTATGTGCGCCTCGCCCGCATAGGTGAATTCCAGCTCGGGCAGGGTGTCTTCGCAATAAGGGCAACGGATCAGCAGCATGTTCTTACCTCAGTGCGCGACGGCGGCGGCGGCGGCTTCGTCGATCAGACGGCCGGTGGTGAAGCGTTCCAGCGTGAAGGGCGCGTTCAGCGGGTGCGGCTCGTCCCTGGCAACCGTATGGGCCAGCAGATGCGCGGCGCCCGGCGTGGCCTTGAAGCCGCCCGTGCCCCAACCGCAGTTGACGTAAAGGCCCTTGACCGGCGTCTTGCCCAGGATGGCCGAGCGATCCGGGGTCACGTCCACGATGCCGCCCCATTTGCGCAGCATCCGCATCCGGGTGAAGATCGGGAAGACCTCGCAGATCGCGGCCACGGTATGCTCGATCAGCGGCAGGCCGCCGCGTTGGGAATAGCTGGTGTACTGGTCGGTGCCCGAGCCGATCACCAGCTCGCCCTTGTCGGACTGGCTGATATAGGCGTGGACGGTGTTCGACATGACCACGCAGGGAAAGATCGGCTTGACCGGCTCGCTGACCAGGGCTTGCAGCGGGAAGCTTTCCAGCGGCATCCGCAGCCCGGCGCTGTCCATCACCACGCTGGTGTTGCCGGCGGCGGACACCGCGACCTTCTTGGCGCGGATGAAGCCCTTGGCGGTATCGACGCCGATCACCGCCCCGTCCGGCCCGCGCCGGATCGCGTTCACCGCGCAGTTCTGGATGATGTCCACGCCGCGGGCGGCGGCGGCGCGGGCATAGCCCCAGGCCACCGCGTCGTGCCGCGCCGTGCCCGCCCGCATCTGCAACGCGCCGCCCATCACCGGATAGCGCGCGTCGGGGCTGATGTTCAGCGGCGGGCAGAAGGCCTTGCATTCCTCTTTCGAAAGCCAGCGGTTGTCCACGCCGTTCAGCCGGTTCGAATGGACGTGGCGCTGGAAGGACTGCACGTCATGGACGTTGTGCGCCAGCATCAGCACGCCGCGCTTGGAATACATGACGTTGTAGTTCAGCTCCTGGGACAGGTTGTCCCACAGGTCCAGCGCGTGGTCGTAAAGCTTGGCGCTTTCGTCATACAGGTAGTTCGACCGGATGATCGTGGTGTTGCGGCCCGTGTTGCCGCCGCCCAGCCAGCCTTTGTCGATCACCGCGACATTGGTGATGCCGTGTTCCTTGGCCAGGTAATAGGCCGCGCCCAGGCCGTGCCCGCCCGCGCCGACGATCACCACGTCGTATTCGGCCTTGGGCTGGCTGTCGGGCCATTGCTCGCGCCAGCCCTTGTGGCCGTTGAGCGCCTGTTTCAGCAGCGAGAAGGCGGAAAAATGGGTCATGGCGGGCGAACCTTTGGGGGCGATTCCGGGATACCGGGAAACTGCCAGAAACGCGTCACGGGTGACTGGATCCCTGCGCCAGTGCAGTGTTACATTTGCGTCATGCGCGACACTCCTGCCCCTGGTGATTCCCTGCGCCTGCGCGTCGGCTTCCTGCTGGCGCGGCGCTTTACCCTGTCGGCCTTCGCCAATTTCGTGGACGTGCTGCGGCTGGCCGCGGACGAGGGCGACCGCTCCCGCCCGATCCGCTGTTCCTGGCGGGTGCTGGCGACATCCGGCCAGCCGGTCCAGTCGAGCTGCGGCATCAGCGTCACCCCGGACGAGAGGCTGGGCGACCCGGCACGCTTCGACTATATCGTCGTGGTGGGCGGGCTGATCGACGAGATCGAGCGGCTGGAGCCCGAATACGCCGCCTTCCTGCACCGGGCGGCCAAGGCCGGGGTGCCGCTGGTGGGCGTCTGCACCGGCGCCTTCATCCTGCACCGCGCCGGGCTGATGAACGGCTATCGCTGCTGCGTCAGCTGGTTCCACCACGAGGATTTCCTGGAACAGTTCGACGGCCTGCGCCCGGTGTCGGACCGCATCTTTGTGGTGGACCGAGACCGGCTGACCTGTTCGGGCGGGGCCAGTTCCGCGCATCTGGCGGCCTTTCTGATCGACCGCCACATCGGCCGGGCGGCGGCGCAGAAAAGCCTGCACATCATGATCATCGACGAGGCGATGGCCGCCGACGACCCGCAGCCCGGCCTGCCGCTGGAGCTGAAGACCCAGGACACGCTGGTCCGCCGCGCCCTGCTGATGTTGCAGCAAAGCATGGACACGCCCCCCGCCGTGGCCGATGTCGCGGCCCAGTTGCAGGTCAGCCGCCGCAAGCTGGAGCGCCATTTCGCGGCATCCCTGTCCATGTCGCCGGCCGAGGCCTTCATGCGCGTGCGCCTGTCGCAGGTGCGGATGCTGCTGGCCCGCCCCGACCGCACGGTCAGCCAGATCGCCGCCGAAACGGGCTTTTGCGACGCCTCGCACCTGATCCGGGTGTTCCGCGACATGATGGGGGTCACGCCGGAACAATGGCGCAAGGGGGCAAGGGAAGGGGTCTGATCGGATCGGAAGACCCGCAGCCTTTCGGCGCCCGTGGGACGGGGCTCCACCCCGCGATGCCCTGGCAAGGCCGGAACGATACCCGTCCTGCCCTAGCTTGCCAGCGCCAGCGCCGCGTCGGACCGCGCGGGCATGGCCACCACCGTTGCGGCCTTCTGCACCCCCCGTTCCCGGTAAGGCGATGTCCCGTAGCGTTCCCGGTAGCATTTCGAGAAATGCGAGGAACTGGCGAAGCCGCAGGCGATGGCGATCTCGATCAAGGGCAGGTCGGTGTTCAGCAGCAGGTGGCGCGCGCGGGCCAGGCGGGCCTCGAGGTAGTACCGCTTGGGACTGCGGTTGAGATAGCGCATGAACAGCCGTTCCAGCTGGCGGGTGGACATGCCCGCGTCGGCGGCCAGTTGCGAGGGGCTGACGGGGTTTTCCAGATTGGCCTCGATCCGTTCCACCACGGCGGCCAGGCGGGGGTGGCGGATGCCAATGCGGGTGGTGACGGACAGCCGCTGGCGGTCGCGGCCGGTGCGGATCGCGGTGTGCAGCATCTGGTCGGCGATCTGCGAGGCCAGATCCGGCCCGTGCGCCTGTCCGATCAGGTGCAGCATCATGTCGATCGACGACGTGCCGCCCCCCGCCGTCACCCGGCTGCCGTCATCAACGAAGACCTGCCGGTGCAGGTCCACGTCCGGGAAAGTTTCGGCGAAGGAATCGTGGTTTTCCCAATGGATCGTGGCGCGCCGCCCGTCCAGCAGCCCGGCCCTGGCCAGGACGTGGCTGCCGGTGCAGACCGCGCCCAGAACCGCGCCCGCGCGCGCCTGCTTGCGCAGCCAGGCCAGCACCGGGCGGGCGGCCTGCGCCGTGATGTCGTCGCCCCCGCAGACGATCACCGCCTCATCCCGCGCGACGGTCGCGTCGCCGTCGAGCCCCGCGTCCAGCGCCATCCGCGACCCGTTCGAGCAGGTGGCGAAATCCCCGCCCATCCCGACCAGCCGCCAGTCGTAAATCTGTCGCCCCGACATCTTGTTGGCCAGCCGCAGCGCATCCAGCGTGGCCGCGAAGGGGAGCATGGTGAAGCGGTCCAGCAGAAGGAACGTGAAACGCCGGGGGATGGGTGCCATCTGTCTTCTCCGTCGCGAAAGCCGCGGGCCATGCGACGGAAGCGTGACAGAGTGCCGGGCCGGAACAATGAATGGCTGCGGCAGAACGGCAGGATATTCGCGGCAGGCCCATCAGGGCCGCAGGCTGTCCTTGACCCGCTCCCAGGCCAGCGTCAGGTGGCGGCCCAGGATGGCGGACAAGCGGTCGGGATCGCGGGCCTCCAGGGCGGCGATCATCTCCTCGTGCTCGGCGACGGCGCTGGCCCATTTCTCGGGGCCCTCGTGGCCGATAAAGCGGATGCGCTTCAGCCGGGTCTGCAACATGCCGTGAACGTCCGACAGCGCGGCATTGTCGGCCAGCGCCACGATGCCCGAATGGATCGCCTGGTTCAGCTTGTAATACCGCAACCGGTCGCCCGAGCGATAACAGGCCAGCATCTCGTCGTGAAGGTCGCGGATTGCGCCGATGCCGTTGTTGGTGGCAAGCTGGCAGGCGCGGGTTCCGGCGAACTGTTCCAGGGTGCGGATCACCTCGATCATGTCCAGCACCTCCTTGGCGCCGAAGGACTTGACCACCGCGCCCCGGCTGGGAACCAGCTCGACCAGGCCTTCGCTGGCCAGATACTTGATCGCCTCGCGCAGGGGGGTGCGCGACACGCCCAACTGCGCGCCGATCTGGCCCTCGTTGATGCGGGTGCCGGGAACCAGATGACCTTCAATGATCATGTCGCGCAAGCGCGTGACAATGGCGTCGTGCAGCGACTGCCGTTCGATCCGGGCCGATGGTTCCGATGTCGGTTGGGGATTGACGGCGACCACGAATGCCCTCCCTGGCTGTTTCTCATGGGTATGCGGCGGAAGGGCGCGAGTCAATCATGTGCGCTAAATTCTGCATACAGTATTATTGAAGGTCCATCATTCCTCGTGCTAGCGTCCCGGGGTGGAGGAACGATTCGGACGCCGCGGCCGCAAGGCCGGTGCCGCCCGCATCGGCCCTTGCGGAAGCGATGGAGGCGTTTCGTTGAGCTTACCCTGGACCCCCGAAGCCTGGCCCATTGCCGCGGCCATGATCCCCTTTCCGGGCCGCCTGCCCGATGGCCGCCTGGTTCAGGATGCCCGGCCCGAGGTCTGGGCCGAAAGCCTGGCAGAGGTGGCCGATGCGGGCTTCGACTGCGTGGACCCGACCGACAGCTGGCTGCGGGTGGCCGATCTGGATCCCGCGCGGCGGGCCGAGTTCGTGGCGATCTGCCGCGACCTGGGCCTGTCGGTCCCGGCGATCTCGACCTCTCGGCGCAGCGTGATCGACCCGGATCATGGCGACGAATACCTGGCCTACAGCCACCGCGTGATCGACGCCGCCGCCGAACTGGGCGCGGCTCATGTCAGCTTCGGCTTTTTCGGTCCCTTCACCCCCGCGCAGCAGCGGGCGCTGTGGTTCTGGACCGAGCAGGGGGTGAAGAACCCCGACGATGCGGCGACCTGGCAGCTGGCGGTGGACCGGATCCGCGACCTTGCGCGCCATGCCGCCGAACTGGGCGTCCAGATCGCGCTGGAAATGTACGAGGACACCTATCTGGGCACGGCCCGCGACGCGGTGCGCTTCGTCACCGATGTGGACCACCCGTCCGTCAAGCTGAACATCGACATCGGCAACCTGATCCGCCTGCACCGCCCGGTGGAACGCTGGTCCGAGATGATCGACCTGTGCATCCCCTTCGCGGGCTACTGGCATGTCAAGAACTATTACCGGATCGAGGATCCCTCGGGTCTGGTCATGTCCCATCCCGCGCCCGTGACGGGCGGCACGATCAACTGGCGCGCAGCGATCCGCCGCGCTGTTGCCGGGGGCTTTTCCAGTCCGTTTTTGGTGGAACATTATGGGGGGGACGGTTTGGGCGTTTGCGCTGTGAACCGCGAGCACATCCGACAGATCTTGAGGGGGATCCGCACATGACAAGGGTTTTCGACGCGCCCGACCGGTTTGCCGACACCGCCC